>Ga0123355_10000543_pt1 | contig 50713 bp, 45 predicted proteins | sample TergutEmb28metaG_3_FD_89872 | JGI IMG/M metagenome (GOLD analysis project Ga0123355, IMG submission 89872) | Embiratermes neotenicus P1 segment gut microbial communities from Petit-Saut dam, French Guiana - Emb289 P1 | ecosystem: Host-associated > Arthropoda: Insects > Digestive system > Gut ...
TGATATGCTCCCCTCATAGTAGACAGATGAAAAAACAAAAGTCTACTTTGAGAAGGAGCATTTATCGTGTCAAAGTCTAAACACAGTCCTGCTTCCAAAATTGAAGCAGTGCAACGATGGTTGTCCGGCAAAGCCGGGCAAGTAACAATCGCAAGGTCATTAAATATTTCAATAGCATGTTTACAGCAATGGATACGAAACTATGAAAGTATGGGAGCAGAAGCGTTCAATCCATCATTTAGAAAACGATATTCACCAGAACTAAAGAACGCAGCAGTTCAAGATTATCTTAACGGAGTGGCTTCGTTGGATTCCATCAGTAAAAAGTATGGTATCCGTTCAAGATCTAAGCTACAAGTATGGATTATGCAGTATAATGGTCATGCAAGCTTTAAGAGATTAAGTGATGGAGGTATGAGTTACATGACCAAAGGGCGCATCACAACACTGGATGAACGTATTGAAATTGTCAGTTATTGCATATCCCATAATATGGATTACGGCAAAACAATCAAGCAATATGGCGTTTCTTACCAACAAATCTACGGATGGATCAAAAAGTATGAAGCTGACGGTCCGGATGGTCTTGTTGATCGAAGAGGCAAGCGCAAAGATGAATCAAGAATGACAGAAGTTGAGAAGCTTCGTGCTCAGCTAAAATTAAAGGACGCAGAGAACCGGCGGCTTCAGATTGAGAATGATGTATTAAAAAAGTTGGAGGAACTGGAAAGGGGGCGAAGCCAAAGCAAAGCCTTGTAAGACAAGAGTGTAAATATCAAACTGTCAAGCACTTACAGCTTGAGAAAGATTATTCGATTAATGAGCTTTGTGTGGCTCTGGAGCTAAACCGTTCATCCTACTACAAATGGCTTCAGAGAGATGCTAGCGCACAAGAAGCAAAAGATAAAGAATTGATAGATTGTTTATGTACTCTTTATCAAGAGTCAAATGGGATATTTGGATATCGTCGCATGCATATGAATTTGAGACGTCGTTTTAATTTGCATTGCAACAAGAAGCGAGTTTACAGAGTGATGCGAGCGATTGACATGAAATCGGTTATCCGCCGCAAAAGACCAAACTACGTTAGATCAACCCCGGAGATTACGGCAGAGAATATTCTAAATCGCAACTTCACAGCCAATTATCTTAACGAAAAATGGCTGACAGATGTTACGGAATTCAAGTGTGGTGATGGCAAAAAGCTTTATCTAAGCGCAATTCTTGACCTTAAAGATAAAAGTATCATCTCTTATGCCGTGGGGCGCAGCAACAACAACTTTCTCGTGTTTCAGACTTTTGATTCTGCTGTCCAAAAAAATCCTGAAGCTAAACCACTGTTCCACAGTGACCGAGGGTTCCAATACACAAACAAATCATTCCGGGCAAAACTAGACGCAGCAGGAATGACACAGAGTATGTCTCGTGTTGGGCGTTGCATCGACAACGGTCCTATGGAAGCTTTTTGGGGAACGATTAAGGCAGAAATGTACTATCTGAAACGCTTTAGTGACTATCATAGTCTAGAAGAAGCCATTTTTAATTACATTGAATATTACAACAAAAATCGATATCAGGAAAAGCTTGGTGGTCTAGCACCAATGGAACTAAGGGAAATGCTTTTAGCTGCATAAACACATCCATCGTCCTTCGTTTAGGGTGCGGCGCTTTCGGCGCACCATAGGGTGGGCATCGGGGCTGCGTAGCAGGGGCGTAAAAAAAGGCTTGCGGTTAATAGCAGATAGGCAAAGTCGGCTACATTTCTGCAACCGACTTCTTGAAATTTTAATTATTTGATTTGTCTACTTGACAGGGTGCGGTTCAATCAATTGCTGCTCTTTTTTTCATGCTGTCGCTTTACAGCGAAAATATATATGGTATAATGTCCCCACGCCGTTAGCGACATTAAAATGCCGACGGCTGAGGGAACATTGATACGCTTGATTTTATGGCTGCGCACGGCACAGGGAGGATGTTTTCTTGTATTAATATCCCCACGTCAATTTAGGAGAATAATAATGGGTAAGATAATCGCTGTTGCCAATCAAAAAGGTGGTGTTGGCAAAACCACGACCTGTGTAAGTCTTTGCACCGCACTGACTGAAGCCGGGGTCAAGGTGCTGCTGTGTGATATGGATCCGCAGAGCAACTCTACGTCCGGTATGGGTTTTAATAAAGATAAAACCGTACATAATATTTATCACGTACTTATAGAAGGAGTAGACGCCGCAAAAGCAGTTTGCAAAACTCCATACGGTGACTTGCTGCCTTCAAATAAAATAATGTCAGGCGCTGGCGTTGAGCTGGTTATGATGGACGCCCGCGAATTTGTTCTTAGAGATGTTCTTGGAAAAATCCGTAATGAGTATGACTATATTTTTATTGATTGCCCGCCATCATTGGAAATGTTGACTTTAAACTCACTGTGTGCTGCAGATACAGTCCTTATCCCCGTACAATGTGAGTATTTTGCTCTTGAAGGACTCTCAGATCTTATGAATACTATCAGGGTCACTAAAAAAGCACTAAACCCGGATTTGGATATAGAAGGTGTTTTGCTCACGATGTACGATACACGCACAAACCTGTCCTCTCAGATCGCGACTGAAATAAAGAAGTACTTTAAAGAGAAAACATATAATGTGGCTATACCGCGTAGTGTGCGAATTGCAGAAGCTCCCAGCCACGGCAAACCTATTATGGTCTACGATCGGCAATCACGCGGCTCGATGACATATCAGGAACTTGCGAAGGAATTCTTAAAAAGGAATGGATACAACAATGAGTAAAAAAGGCTTGGGTAAAGGGCTTGGCGCACTATTTGGCGAAGCTGCGGACGACACAGCCGCACGCGATTTTGAATATCTTCCACTACAACGCATCGAACCAAAGCATAATCAACCTCGAACTATTTTTGAAGATGAACTTATCAACGAGCTTGCTGACTCGATACGAGAGCACGGTGTTCTGTCTCCGATAATGGTGCGGAGCGTAGAAGGTGGTTTTTATGAGATAATCGCCGGTGAACGCAGGTGGCGGGCGGCTCGCGAAGCCGGGCTCAGCCAAGTCCCTGTTAGAATTGTCGTTGCTGATGATAAAACAGCTCTTGAGCTGGCAATGGTCGAAAACCTTCAACGTGAGGATTTGAGTCCGATAGAAGAGGCTCGCGGCTACAAAGCTCTTATGGAAGAGTTCGAGATGACTCAAGACGATGTTGCCAAAGCAGTAAGCAAGTCACGACCGGCAGTAGCAAATTCTCTCAGGTTATTGTCATTACCAGCGGAGCTCATAGAACTGGTTTTACGAAAAGAACTATCAGCGGGAAGTGCGCGCGCACTGCTGGCGCTTAAAAGTGAAGAACGTATGCGAGATGCAGCCAGGATAATAATCAACAACGATATGAGTGTGCGCGAAGTCGAAGCCCTTGTCAGAAAGCTGAGCAAGGAGAAGGCCGGACGTTCAAAACAAATGGTAGTTGAAGTAAACTACTTGCTTGAGGCGCAAAACAGACTGACTGCAGCAATGGGGCGGCGAGTGACCATCAAGCAAGCTAAAGGAAAGGGAAAAATAGAACTGGAGTACTACGATCAAGAGGATTTTGATGTACTCTTTGACGCTCTGCTGGCAGGAGAAAAAAGCGATGATTGATATAAAACTAATTCGTGAAACTCCCGACGCCCTTAAGCAAAGCCTGCAAAAAAAAGGCGCTGACTGTAGTGCAGAGATCGACCGTATAATTGAACTTGATGCACAGAGAAGGACTCTTATTGCGACAAGTGAAACAGATAAAGCCGAGCAAAACAAAACATCTAAGCAAATTCCGCAAATAAAAAAAGATGGCGGCGACACCGCTTCGATTTTTGAGAGCCTTAATATATTAAAAGAAAAAATACGCACTGCTGAAGCAGATTTACGAGAGATCGAGAACGAACTTGAGTTGCTTATCCTTGGCTTACCCAACCCTCCCGATGACGATCTCGTATCAGGTGGCAAAGAAAAAAACGAAGCCCTCAGGTATTTTGGAGAACCGTTTACTTTTGACTTTGAACCAAGGGATCATATGGATTTATGCACCAACTTGGGGCTCATAGACTATACACGTGGCGTAAAACTAGCAGGCAGTGGGTTTTGGATGTACTGTGGGCTTGGAGCACGGTTGGAATGGGCTCTTTTAAATTACTTCATAGATGCACATATTGCAGATGGATATGAGTTTCTGCTGGTGCCGCATATGCTTGAGTACCAATGCGGAGTGGCTGCAGGTCAGTTTCCAAAGTACGCGGACGAGGTCTACAGAATAGAAAACCCAACAGATGACAGGGTTCACTACATGCTCCCGACTGCAGAAGCGGCTCTCGCTTCCATACATCGCGATGAGATATTGACGGAAGCCGATCTGCCCAAGAAGTATTTCTCATATACTCCATGTTTCCGCAGAGAGGCAGGTACATATGGAGCAGACGAGCGCGGCATGGTAAGAGGACATCAATTCAATAAGGTTGAAATGTTCCAGTTCACAACTCCTGAGGGCTCTGCCGAGGCTTTTGACGAGCTTGTTGGAAAAGCAGAAGCTCTGGTTTCCGGCTTAGGGTTTCATTTCAGGACAGTTAAACTAGCTGCCGGTGACTGCTCAAAACTAATGGCGCGAACATATGATATAGAGATCCAGATTCCATCAATGAATGGATATAAAGAGGTTTCTTCGGTTTCGAATGCCCGTTGTTATCAAACCAGGCGTGGTTCGGCGCGTTTTCGTCGTACCGACACCGGAAAAATAGACTTTATGCATACACTTAACGGCTCCGGGCTTGCAACAAGCAGAATATTGCCTGCACTTGTAGAGCAAAATCAACAAAAGGACGGCAGTATTGTCATCCCGGAAGTCCTGCGTCCATATCTTGGTGGGATGGAAATCATAATGAAAGAGACATCCTTATAGGGTGCTAAGAATGTATTATGCCAAAAAGAACTAAACACGACAATGAATTTAAGCTAAGCAGAATAAAATCTTTTTTTAATGAGTTCAAGACCTTTGCGGTAAAAGGCAATATGCTGGATATGGCTGTCGGCATGATCGTTGGTGGCGCTTTTACAGCACTAGTCTCCTCGATCGTGTCAAATCTCGCAACACCGTTGATAGGTGTTCTAATAGGTGTCGACTTCTCTGAATGGACAATTATACTGCCGAAGTTGTATGGCAACGCCGACCCCGGAACGCTGGCAATAGGTTCATTTCTAAATAGTGTAATAAGCTTCATAGTTGTAGCATTTGTGGTGTTTTTATTCGTAAAAGCTCTCAATGCATTTAAGAAAAAAGAGGAAGAGAGCCCCACGCCTCCAAAGCCAACCGCAGAAGAACTCTTGCTTACCGAGATTCGCGATATACTTAAAGAAAAGCAGCAGTGATGTACAGTCGAACGAGAAGCATCTGCAGAGGAGATGATCCCGCATGAATGAAATTAGAATAGGCAAGAAAGTCATCTCCCGTGACTTTCTGCTTTTTTTGATAGCTAGTGCTCTGTTTGGAGTCACAATGGCAGTCGAAACCACCTCTATCTCCAATAGATTGGTAGAAGATTTACATTTTACCACCACACAGAGGACGTTCTTGGAGGTTCCACGTGAGCTTCCGGGATTACTGGTAGTATTTTTAATTGGCGGACTTGCATTTTTGGGCGATGTACGAACTGCAGCAGTCGCTAATATCATCGGAGGAGTGGGGCTTTTTGCTTTTGGTTTGATTCCGTCAGGCTATTGGCCGGTTGTTGCAACATTGATGGTTTTTAATATGGGGACGCATATTTACATGCCTGTGCAAGGAGCTATAAGCATGTCCTTTGCAAAAGGCGGGAATATCGGGCGCAGACTCGGGGAGATCCAAGGCGTAAATATGGCAGCGCTTATTGTAACAGCGGGTTCGCTGTATTTACTATATCGGTTTTTGAACATCCCGTTTGTTGTTTCATTTACCATTGGCGCAGTTGCGATGGTGATCGCAGGGGTTATTTTTCTTTTTATGAGTCCAATACAAACCGCTCCCCGAAAGAAACGGTTTGTATTTAACAAGAAATTCAAACTTTATTACATGCTATGCCTAATATTTGGCATGCGCAAGCAAATCACGATAACATTTGTACCATGGCTCCTGGTTACTGTATATGAGCAGCCTGTTGTAACTATTACAAGCCTCTTTTTTATTGTATCTGTAATAAATGTATTCTTTCGCCCCTGGCTCGGAGGGCTTATAGACCGCAAAGGAGAGCGCTTTGTATTGATGATGGAAGCCATTCTCATTTTGATTGCGTGTCTTGGTTTTGCATTTTCAAAAATCCTGTTCACAGAGAATGTCGCACTATATGTGGTTGCAGGTTGTTATATACTGGATAACTTGTTTTCCGGAGCCGGAATGGCAAGAACAACATATGTAAGAAGGCTCTCAGATGACCCAAGCGAAGTTTCAGCAACATTAGCGACCGGGGTCTCCTTGGATCATGTTTTATCGATGTCTGTACCGTCATTTGCTGGTTTAATTTGGGTAATGAATATGGGTCAGGGTTATGTTTATGTGTTTTGCGGAGGTCTTATCATTGCTGTTATTAACTTACTGCTATCAAACAGGATTCGTATACCGGTGGCAGACCCTGCAGAAGCCGGGACAGCATAACGCTTCTAGCGAGCTCTCATCACTCGCATCGCGTTGAATATTGCTATCAGGGATACTCCTACATCTGCGAAGACAGCTTCCCACATAGAAGCTATACCCATTGCACCAAGCAGAAGGACCAGCGCTTTTACACCAAGGGCAAAGATAATGTTTTGCCAGACTATACGCTTTGTGAATTTTGCTGTTTTAATTGCCTGTGACAGCTTGGATGGCTCGTCTGTCATCAGCACAACGTCGGCAGCTTCGATTGCCGCATCCGAGCCGAGTGCTCCCATTGCTACGCCAATATCTGCAATGGCTAATGCCGGAGCGTCGTTTATACCGTCACCGACAAATGCAAGCTTGCCGTTTGCTTTTTTTTCTTTACTCAACTGCTCAAGTTTCTCGACTTTCTCATGAGGGAGAAGCTCGCTGTACACGTCATCAATGCCTAGCTCTGCCGCCAAAGCATCAGCTATTATTTTATTATCACCCGTCAGCATAACTGTTTTTCTGACACCAAGTTCTTTTAAAGACCGTATTGCATTCTTACTGTCAGTTTTTACTTCGTCTGAGATTATGATATAACCCATAAAAACGCTATCTACAGCGACATACACCTTTGTTCCGGTGTTTTGTGTTTCCGTAAAAGTAACATCATTACTTGTCATATGCCTGCTATTACCGACAAGTAAAAGCTTTTCGTTTACTTTAACGCTCACTCCATACCCGGCATGCTCTGTATAGTCGGACAAACTGTCTTTATCTATCACTTTGCCGTACTCTCGTTGAATCGACAATGCGATCGGATGGTTTGAGTAAGCCTCGGCGAGTGCTGCAGTCTCAAGGAGTGTCTCGCGATCGTTGCCTTCAACGGGATGTATCTCGGTAACATTAAAAACGCCCTTCGTAAGTGTTCCGGTCTTGTCAAAAACTACAGTATCAAGATAGTTTAACGCTTCCAGGTAGTTCCCGCCTTTTACCAGAATACCTTTCTTCGATGCACCACTTATCCCACCAAAGAAGCTCAGCGGTATAGATATTACCAAAGCACATGGGCAGGATATAACGAGGAAAACCAATCCCCTGTGTATCCATTCAGGCCATGATCCTCCCACCAATAACGGCGGTATCACAGCTAATAGCGTTGCGAGACCGACAACTATCGGCGTGTAGTACCCGGCAAACTTTGTTATGAATTTTTCTGTCGGTGCTTTTCTGGAAGCAGCATTCTCGACGAGGTCGATGATCTTGGAAACAGTAGATCGTCCATAAGTTTCAGTAACCCTAATTGCCAGAACACCGTTTTGGTTGACACTGCCTGATAATACTGTATCGGATACATTTGCACTACGTGGTACCGATTCTCCGGTAAGTGCAGATGTATCAAGCATTGCAGAGCCATTAATGACTATACCGTCAAGCGGAACTCTTTCTCCGGGCTTTACGATTATCGTTTCTCCAATATTTATAGTTTCCGGGGAGACTGTTGTTGTTGAACCGTCTGTATTTTGCAAATTCGCAACGTCCGGTCTTATATCCATTAAAGCTGCAATACTTTTCTTTGACTTTCCGACTGCCATATCCTGAAAGAACTCTCCTACCTGGTAGAACAGCATAACAGCAACTGCTTCCGGATATTCACCAATGACAAAAGCACCTATGGTGGCAATGGCTATTAAGAAGCTCTCATCGAAGACTTTACCCTTCAAAATGTTTTTGATTGCACGAAGAACAACGTCTCCACCCAGTATCAGATATCCCAGAACAAAGATTGTCAGAATAAGATAAGCATTTACTTCTGTGAAGTGTTCAAAGATAAGTCCCGCAGTAAATGCAACTGCACCAATAATAAGCCAAGGAAGCTGGCTTTTTTCTTCGTCTTCGCTTTTTCCGGCGCACCCGCAGCTAGAGCAGCCGTGGTCATGTTCTTCATCAGATTCGTGTGGTGCGTCTTCTGTAAAGTGATCATGAGACATGGTATTCCCTCCTATTGTTATTGAATCTAAACAAATGCCGTCTTAAGTATCTCTATAACACGCTTGTCGTATAGGGAATAGTAGACTTCTTTGCCTCTTTTTACATATTTTACGAGATTTGCCAAGCGTAAGGCTTTTAGCTGGTGTGATATTGCCGATTTTGTCATTCCAAGCAGTACCGCTAAGTCACACACGCACATACTTTCACAAGATAATGCCCAAAGAATACGCATGCGAGTATTATCGGCAAGCATCTTATAGAAGCTTGAAAGGGCGTAAAAGTCGTCTCCCTCCGGCATTTTTTCACGAACACGGGCAACGACTTCTTCATGTATAACGTCGCAATCGCAAGCATATCGTTCCTTTTTCATAGTATATCTACTCCTTCTCACAACGGTTGAATAGTTGCTCAACTGTTGTTATCTTAGCATGCAGAAGAAGGCTTGTCAAGAAGAAAATGCCATGACATGAACTTGGTCACACAAAATTTACTTGCGTTATGCGGTAAATCGCCATATAATGACATTTGTGATGTCTGATAAGTTGATCGCCATCATGTCGCAAGGTGCGAAAGAACTGAACATTGAACTGCCGCCCGAGACCGAGGCGGCGTTTAGAGCGTATTACGATTTTCTTGAATACTCCGGCCAAAATGTCAATCTGACAACCATAACAGGAGTTGAGGAGGTCGCACGCCTTCATTTCATGGACTCATTATCTCTTCTTACTATGGTAGAGCTTAAAGATAAAAGAGTTATAGACATAGGAAGCGGCGCCGGATTTCCGGGTGTTCCATTAAAGCTGGCAGAACCGACACTTGATTTAACTTTATTGGATGCAACAGGCAAACGAATTGCCTTTCTCCAAGAATTGTGTGCAAAACTGGTTATTTCTGTGAGTTGCATTAAAGCCAGAGCTGAAGAAGCGGCACACACCCCGGATATGCGCGAGCTGTATGATGTCGCTGTTTCACGGGCAGTGGCGAGACTAAACGTCCTCAGCGAGTTATGCTTGCCTTTTGTCCGAGTCGGAGGTTTGCTTATAGCAATGAAAGCGTTGGATTCTGAGGATGAGGTCACGGAAGCAAAGAATGCGATCGTGGCATTGGGTGGCGAGATCGCAGAGTTTATTGACTATAGGATTCCCATGACAGATGTAACCCACCGCGCTGTACTGATTCACAAGATAGAAAGAACACCGGATAAATACCCTCGCAGATTTGCAAGAATACAAAAAGAACCACTATAGACCGGCTTTTGTATAACTCCGGAGAAGTACTTGCGAAGTTTTCACAACATGTTTCACGCTTTAAACCTAGAACCACAAGGGATAGCGCCAAATGTTTCACGTGAAACACTATATTTTGTGTTTTTCACGACCAAAGAAGCTCGGAACGTCATCTTTTCTTGAAGCGCGATGAGGAGTCTGTGTTTATCAATTTCCCAAGCGAGTTTGTGCGCTATTAAGCTACACCCTACGGACAGTCCGTTGTTAATACATTTTAAGCGAAACCATGGATGGTGGAGCGACGGGAGTTATGCGCAGGACGCGCATACGAGCGACAAAATGTATTTGCAACGACTGGCGCAAGATAGGGTGAAGCCACTAGCTCTGAATGCAAGCGCACCCCGTTGTAAGAACCTACACCTCCTTTTAACCACAACAATGTAAACAATAACGGAGATGCAATTATGCTTATGTGGATCATAATGGGCGCAATCGCTATACCCTTCATTGTTATGGGGATCTTTCTCCTAAACGGTAAGGGAGCATTCCTTATTGCCGGATACAACACGCTGAGCGAAAAAGATAAAGCAACATATGACACAAAGGCTCTTTGCAGAGCAGTTGGTTGGCTTTTGATCTCAATGGCTGTTTTGGGTTTGCTCTTTCCACTGGCGTCTGTCTTTGAAAGCACCTGGCTATTTTGGGTAGCTCTTGTACCGTTCATGGTACTCCCTTTTGGTTTTGCAATTTATGCAAACACCGGCAATCGCTTTCGTTTATATGTTGACCCGAATGCACCGCCGGTCGTTTATAAGCGAAAACCCATGACTCGAGGAAAAATAGCCGCTATTGCCATTGGCATCATCCTTTCCGTCCAAATGCTTATAGGTATCAGCATTATGATTTACAGAGGAGAGCGTGACCCTATTGTTAATCTCCATGGGGATGCAATTACAATAAATGCTTCATACGGACGAGACATAAGTTTTACACAAATTTCCGAAATCACTCTTATTGAAAAAAGCATGAGCGAAATAGGTATAGGCATAAGAACAAACGGCTACGGTGGTTTTGGTCAGGCTTTGAAGGGTTACTTCAACTCTACGGAGCACGGACAGCAAGTGCTCTATGTTTACTCCGGCTCATCGCCTACAATAAAAATAACACAAACGGCCGGCTTCCCTATTTTCATAAGCTATCGCGATCCCGCTGATACAACGGCTACATATCGGGAATTGAGCGCAGCCTTTTCCGGAGGTTAAGTATAGAGGGTTTTTATCCACATTCCCCGAAGTTTCAGAAAATCCAAATTTTTCTCAACATTTTCCACTCCCTAGCGATTGATACCACTACATTTTGTGCCCATTGTTTCACGTGAAACACTATTTGTGGCAATATAAACGTCACAGATCGAAGTGTAGCCTTCTCAAGAACGAGATAAAACGACGCAAAGGAACAACTTTATGATTTCACTAACAAAATCCTTGCTTGAAGAGTCTAACTTCAAGAAACTCATAGCGTGTATAGAGTCCGGAGAATGTCCGGTTGTATTGTCAGGGCTCTCCGAGATACACCGCGCTCATGCAGCCGCAACTGTCAGGGCTGCTACTATGCGCCCAATCGTTGTGGTTTGTTCTGCTGAGGACGAAGCATCCCGACTTTCTCAGGATATTGCCGCTTTAACAATGGAGCAGTCTCTCACGCTCAACGTCAGGGAGTTTACCTTTCATGATGCAGAAGTTGTTTCTCGGCAAATTGAGCAAAAGCGAATAGCTGCTCTGACTGCCCTCTTGGAGAAAAAAGCACCAATCGTTGTAATGTCAGTAAGCGGGGCTCTCCAGCGGACAGTTTCAAAAAAGCAGCTTGCCGATTCTTCGCTGACACTGAAGATAGGTAGCTCACACGATATCAGCGAACTTTCTTCGAGACTTACACTCTGCGGATACAGTCGGTGTGAGCAAGTTGAAGGACCGGGTCAGTTTGCAGTACGCGGAGGAATTCTTGACTTTTTCTCCCCAACTCATGATGAACCTGTGCGATGCGAGTTCTTTGGTGACGATATTGACTCAATCGGTCTTTTTGATATTTCAACTCAACGAAGGACCGAGCCTCTCAGCGAAGCACGAATAGTTCCGGTTGCAGAGACATTACCTTCTCTTTATAATGGCTCCGGTGGCACAGGCGTTGAGGGTCTGGCAGAAGAAATAGCGGAACATATCGCCCGCCTTGAGAAGCGCAAGTCTGTTAATCCCTCACTCATTAAAAACCTTTCATCTGACATCGACAGGCTTAACAGCGGAAGAAACTTTCCTGCGGCTGACAGGTATTTAGAACTCATCTCCCCAATGACCACCGCTCTTGATTATATTGATAGTGACTCTATTATATTGATCTGCGAGCCTTCCAGAGTAAAAGAGCGCGCAGATGGCTTCCTTCGAAGCCTCGCCGAGGACAGTATCAACTTGCTTGAAGCGGGAGTATTAGAAAGTGGTTTTGTTAGATTCGCTGAGGACTGGGAAGGTTTCTTATTTAAAATGGATTCTTTTCCAATAGTTATGACTGACAGTTTTGCCAGTTCCACATACCCTCTTCCTCCACGCTCGACAATGCATCTCGACGCAAAACGCCTCCCTTCTTACGGCGGAAGTTTGGATACTGCTGCATCTGAGGTTGCACATTACGTAAACACTGACTTTAGAACCGTTATCCTTTGCCAGGATAAACGCAGAGCCGTCAGACTTCGTGAGTATCTGGAGGAACGCGGGATTTCTTCATCCTTGGATAGCGCTTTACATTCTCTTCCTGATTTTGGTACTTGTGTAATTACTGTTGGTGAGCTTTCTGCCGGTATGGAGTATCCGGGCATCAATCTTGCTATTATCTCCGAAGGCCAAATGATAGTTCAGGCTGCACCTCGTCGTGTTGTAAAGAGAAAGGAAACTTCAAACAGACAAGTTCTTCAGAGTTTTGCAGATCTTTCTCCGGGCGATCTTGTCGTGCATGATCATTACGGTATTGGTCGTTTTGTCGGCTTTGAAAAGCTTAGAGTTGATGATGTCAATAAAGAATATATCAAGATTTCATTTGCCGGTACCGACTTTCTTTATGTGCCTGCTACTCAGCTTGACATGGTAGCAAAATACATAGGTGGCGGAGAAGACTCAGCTCCTATTAAGCTTTCTAAACTTGGTGGTACAGATTGGACAAAAGCTAAATCTCGTGCAAAAAAAGCTGCAAAGGAAATGGCGAAAGAGCTTATTAAACTCTATGCCGAAAGACAACGTGTAACCGGACACGAGTTCCCGAAAGACACTATATGGCAGACTGAGTTTGAAGATAAGTTTGGCTATCAGGAAACTGACGATCAATTAAAGTGCACTGTTGAGATCAAGGAAGATATGGAAAAACCCATACCGATGGATCGCCTGCTTTGTGGCGATGTCGGGTATGGGAAAACAGAAGTTGCTCTTCGTGCTGTGATGAAGTGTGTACTCGGCGGATATCAGGCTGCTATTCTTGTACCGACAACTGTTCTTGCGGAGCAGCATTTTGTTACCTCAGTGCGGCGTTTTGCGGGATATCCACTCAACATAGAAGTTTTGAGTCGTTTCAGAACTCCGGCTCAGATAAAAACTGCACTTCGAGATATCAAAAACGGCAGTGTTGATTTTGTTATCGGAACACACCGTCTTCTTCAAAAAGACATTGAGTTCAAGAAGCTCGGTCTTCTTGTCGTTGATGAGGAGCAGCGGTTTGGAGTTTCTCACAAGGAGAAGCTAAAGTCGCTATCTAAGCAGGTCGATGTTCTAACTCTTTCCGCTACACCTATCCCAAGGACTCTGAACATGGCGCTTTCCGGAATTCGAGATATGTCTTCTATCGAAGAACCTCCTCAAAGTCGCCGTCCTGTTCAGACATATGTCCTCGAGCATGACCCAGGCATACTTTGCGACGCAATTCGACGCGAGATATCTCGTGGCGGTCAGGTTTACTATTTACACAACCGAATAGAGAACATTGATCGTGTTGCAGGTCGTTTGGCAGAAATGCTGCCGGATGTACGCCTGGCTGTCGCACACGGCAGGATGGACGAGGACAGCCTCGGCGATGTCATGGAGAGGATGACGGCCGGAGAGGTGCAGGTTCTTGTATGCACTACTATTATAGAGTCAGGTATCGACATTCCTAACGTCAATACTCTTATAGTTGAGGATGCAGATAAGCTTGGTCTTTCTCAACTTCATCAAATACGCGGTCGTGTCGGACGCTCTCCACGTCGCGCTTACGCTTATTTAACCTTCCGGCGCGGCAAATCTCTAACAGAAATTGCAGAAAAAAGACTTAGTGCGATCAGAGAGTTTGCCGAGTTCAACTCCGGCTTCAAAATCGCTATGCGTGATCTTGAAATTCGCGGAGCGGGAAGTTTGCTAGGTTCGAAGCAGTCCGGACACATGATTAGTGTTGGTTATGATATGTATTTAAAGCTACTGGAAGAAGCTGTTTTAGAAGAAAAGGGCGAGCTTGCACCCAGGAAAGTCGAATGTACCGCAGACCTTACTGTATCTGCCGGGATCCCAGAAAAATATGTTCCGTCTACGCAGCAAAGAATGGATATTTACAGGCGAATTGCTCTAATCCGTACAGAAGAAGATTGTAACGATATTATTGCAGAGCTCATCGACAGATACGGGGAGCCCCCGAAGCAGGTGCTTGCTCTTACTTCTGTTGCTATGCTTCGCAGTGAGGCTTCTCAGCTCGGTATTAGAGAGATTTCTCAAAAAGAAGGCTGGCTCAATTTAAAGCTTACAGATTTCAATATGGAAAGTATCTCCAAGCTTTATACACTGCCTGATTATAGCGGTCGTGTCAAGGTTCTTGCAGGAACAGATCCGGCACTTGCGTTCAAGCTCACAGGAGGTGCCGTTGTTGATGAAGCTGTGAAGTTTGTAAGAAGCTTTAGTTATGTTTTGTCTTCATAGGTATTTACAAAGTCTGCCACTAAGTATATAGTGATTGCGCGATAGTCTCTTTGCTTCGATCCTACTGTGTTATTTATGAAAGGAACACCTTATATAATGATAATTAAAAAAATGATTGCTCTTCTTCTTTGCTCGCTTTTACTTCTGTCTGTAATATTTGCTTGTGACAGTCCGGATAATGATGATCCTGTTGAGATCGACGACGTGCTCGTTGTTGACGATCCTGAACCGGATGATCTCACTTTCGATACTCCTTTTGATGGATTACCTTCCGGCGGTATAGACTTCGAAGCGGCTATTTCTGCTTTCCCTCCCGATACAGTTATGATCCGTTCGGGCGATATCATTTTCACATGGGCGGACCTGTATGTCTTTTTATTTCGCGCGGTCCAAGATGTAATGCAATTCGCGTTTGCCGGCATTGATTGGGATGAGGAGTTTGGCGACGATGTTACTCTTGCAGATATAGTCATGAACTACTCGACTGAGGAGGCGTTAACTTTCTTGTTATTTGAGCATGGTGCAGCGACACTCGATTTATCTATAAGCGATGACGACACATTAGAGCTTTCGGAACTGCTTGACGAAATGACTGATTATTATGGAGGCAGAGAGGAACTGGCACAGTTTTTGCGTGAGAATAGTGGGTTTTATAGTCTGGAAGTATTTGAACGCTTGCTTCTTGTAGAATTCACTCGCGACTTAATTTTAGTTGAGCTGTATGGCGAAGACGCTGATTATTTAGAAGAAGATAAAGTCGTTGACTACGCAGAACGTAATGAGTTTATGATGGCAAAACACATTTTAGTATTAAGCGAAGATAATGATAATGCACAGGAAGAAGCTGAAGACATCCTCAAGCAATTAAACGCCAGGGTCTCTGATAATGATTTCGAGGATTTCTTTGATGATCTAATGCAAGAGCTTAGTGATGACCCGGGTAAGATATCAAATCCGGAAGGGTACTTATTCCAGTTTGAAGATATGGTCACTCCCTTCTCATCAGCGTGTGCTGCACTTGAAATAGGGCAGTTGAGTGATATCGTAGAATCTGACTTCGGATACCATATTATACTTCGACTTCCTGTCAACTTCGATTCTGTTCCGAGTTCTGCCGCACGCACCGGCTCTCTGCGAACCTTAAGACAGCTCGCAGCTATTGATGATTTTGAAGGCGTAGTAGAAGAGTGGCGAGAAGAGCTCAACCCGGAATTTTCAAGCGATTTTAATTCTATTGATCTTTCCACAATATTCCAATGGCGTGCTGACTAAAGTGAGTGTTTAAGTTGGAATAAGGTCGTTTAACGGTAGCAAAAAGCGGGGTTTTTACTCCCCGCTTTTTTACATTATTAAGTTATACTCTTTGATATAGTCGTTTTGTCTGATAGACAGGTTCACAAGTCAAGTTTACTCCTAGCTGTCGGAAGACTGTAACATCTATTTGTGGAAGAATAACACTGGAGTGCGCTTCCGATCCTCTTAGCTTCGTTAGTTGTTCAAGAACCCTCTCTGCGGTTTCATTTGTTGCTGTATCTATTGCCAGGGCAAGTAATACTTCGTCCGCATGTAACTGTGGGTTCTCATATCCTAGATACCCTACTTTTAGCTGTTGGATCGGCTCGATCTTTGCCGGGGATATCAGCAACACATCATCGTCTACGCCGGCAAGAAATTTCAGCGCATTTAGCAAAACTGCCGATGAGGCACCAAGTAATGACGATGTTTTGCCGGTCAGTATAGTGCCATCAGGCAACTCTATTGCAATACATGGGGTCCCTGTCTCCACAGCCTTCTTTATTGCGGGTTCTACCGGAGCCCTTTCTTCCGGCAGTATCCCTGTATTATTCATTAGCAGTTCAAGCTTTGATAATGCTGACTTATGAATCTTTCCCTTTGCGTAGTCTATCTGTGTGAGGAAATACCTTCTTATTATCTCCTGTTTTGATGCTTCTGTGCATATCTCATCATCGATACAGAAGCCTACCATATTAACTCCCATATCTGTTGGTGATCGATAAGGACTTTCTCCCCAAATCCGCGTGAACATTGCATTTAAGATAGGGAACACTTCAATATCACGATTATAGTTGACCGCTGATTCACCATACGCTTCAAGGTGATAAGGGTCTATCATGTTAACATCGTTAAGGTCTGCAGTTGCTGCTTCATACGCGAGGTTAACCATGTGCTTTAGCGGTCTGTTCCAAACAGGAAATGTTTCAAACTTTGCATATCCAGCCTTTACTCCGCGCTTATTCTCCTGATATAACTGGGAAAGGCACGTTGCCATCTTGCCGCTACCGGGTCCCGGAGCAGTTACTACTACTAACGGTCTTGTTGTTTCAATGTAATCATTGTTTCCATATCCCCTGTCACTCAGGATCAACTGGACATTTGCTGGATAGTCTGTGTCCGGTATATAGTGCATTATATAAACTGTAACGCCCTGTCCCTCCAGATGCTCCTTGAACGTCATAGCGGCAGGTTGTTCTAAATACTGGCTTATAACAACACTGCCGACATAAAGTTCATATCTTCGAAGTTCATCTATAAGGCGCAAGACATCGTTGTCATACGATCTTCCTGAGTTGCCTACTTCTTTGTTAGAGTCAATATTGGATGCATTTACTACTATTACTATCTCCGCTTTGTCTGCAAGAGTTTTTAAAAGTTGCACTTTTATATCAGATTCGTAGCCCGGTAGAGCACGCGCAGCATGAGTATCTTCAAAGAGTTTTCCACCAAACTCCAGATAGAGTTTGTTTTCAAACATTTCAATCCTTTCCAGGATTTTTTCGGACTGTTGCTTTAGGTATTTGTCATTATCGAATCCGATTGAGTACACTATCTCACTCCTGTCATAATTGCTTTTCCTCATTAGCTTTACCTCTTCGCATTTTAAAGGAATACGTTACTGTTGTCAAGACGCGAACCCTTTGTTTCTGCATTGTTTTTGATACTCCTTGACTTTTCTTTTTCTTGACAGTTTTCGGTGTTTTTGCTATACTGTTCTGTACATTATTATTGAGTTTCTCAGTCTCTACAATCGATCTTATATGCGCGGGTGGTGGAATTGGCAGACTCGCTAGATTCAGGTTCTAGTGTCCAATATGGACGTGCGGGTTCAAGTCCCGCCTCGCGCACCATAATAACTCTTTCGTCAGAAAATATCGCTTGGTCGGCAATTACAATGTATAAGTATTATGGCTAAAGGAGAAATGCCGGATGAAAACTTTTATTGTTGCAATTCCGTTTTTTGACTCGGATATGTCGGTTAGCGCTTATAGACTGAACTCCAGAAGTGGGCAGAAGCTGCTCGGAATGCTTGTTGACGAAATGAGCATGTCGGATGCCGTTTTATCTCCAGGCCTTGACTTGGTTAAAACGCTTGGAGTAGAACCGTTAACGGGCGGAAGCCCTCTTTTTATCGACATCAATGAGTACCATCTGTTGATGCGAATCCCGATTGTTCTGGATATTCCTCCCGAAATGCTCGTTTGCATATTATCAAACAGCGTTTACCCGGATGATGCCGTTCTGGAAAAATGTACCGAACTAAAAGAACTTGGGTTTAAAATAGCCGTTGATGGACTTCTTGAAGGGCATACCAAAAACCCTCTTTTCCAGTTGATAGATTATTTGATTATTGATATTACTGATTTTACGATAGATAAAAAGTTCAAAGCAACAATCAAAACGTTATCACAATTAAAGCAAATAATTTTAACAAATATCCCCGAAATGGACATTTTCGACTCCCTTAGCGGTCTCCCCAACACATTGTATTGCGGAAGTTTCTTCAGCCAGCCTATCACAAAAGGCGCTAGCAAAATATCTCCAATCAAAATAAATGCTCTTACTCTTCTTAAACGAATCAGCGAAGAAGATTTTGATTTGGGTGATATCGCTGATACGATCGAACGTGATCCGTCATTGTCAATATCACTTCTTCGCTTTCTAAATACGGTAATGCCAAGAAAAATCGAATCAATAAGAAATGCTGTTGCGATTCTTGGGCAAAAAGAAGTTAAGCGTTGGGCAACTGCTGCAATTTCAATACAGCTTGCCGACGATAAACCGAGCGAAGTCTCAAAATTATCCTTGATTCGCGCACGATTTGCAGAAAACCTCTCTAAAGCTTTTAATATGGGCGTCTTCGCACCGAGCCTCTTTATGATGGGTCTATTCTCATTACTTGATGTCATCTTGGAGAGACCTATGGAGGAGGCGGTAAAAGAAGTCGCTTTGGACGAAGGTGTCAAAGCTGCACTTATGGATCAGTCCGGTGATTTCTATAAGGTTCTTGAGTTTATACATGCTTACGAACACGCAAACTGGGACGAGATAGCCATACAGATGGTGACACACAATCTTGACTTGGAAGAAGTCACAACAGCCTTCGTTGATGCACTCGTTTGGTATAAGGCTCTTCTTGATGCTATCGAAGTAGAAGAAGAAGTTGAGGAAGAGAACGAGAAAAAGAAGAAGTAGACCGTTTTATGCCCATTTTAAACACTTAATGAGCCGGTTGCTTATCAAGCAGCCGGCTTTGTTAGAAAGTGTACAGTCGAGCCCTCGTGATTTAAAATGAAAATCTTCTAAAGTTAGGAAATCATAATGACCACAAACAAAAAAAGCATAACAATAGCACTCTCATGCTATATTCTATGGGGAATCCTTCCGGTATATTGGAACTTACTGAGCGGTGTGAACCCCATATTAATACTTTGCTGCCGTATTATTTTTGCATTTCTTTTTATGCTGACGGTTTTAATGATCACAGGCCGTCTTAATGTCTTTATGGAAACAATCAAAGATAAAAAAACAATGCGATATCTGGTGCCTGCAGCTTTTTTGATTTCATTTAACTGGGGTCTGTATATATGGGCTGTCAATAACGGGCGTATTCTCGATAGTAGTCTTGGCTATTACATGAATCCGCTTATTGCTTTTTCACTTGGAGTACTCTTGTTTCAAGAGAAGTACTTAAAACTTCAGCTTGTAGCAGTAGCTCTGGCTCTTACCGGTGTGATCATATCCCTTATTGCGTTTGGCAGCTTCCCGATAATCGCAATATGTCTCGCGCTTTCATTCGCCATTTACGGTGTGCTAAAGAAAAAAGCGCAAGCTGATCCGGCTGCAAGCATAGCTATCGAAAGCCTTATCATTGCACCATTTGCTTTAATTTTTTCATTTGTGTACATGAGGGAAAGTATTAGCGCTCTTAGTATTACAGATATGCTTCTCTTGATCGGCGGTGGTGTTGTGACTGCGATTCCGCTTATACTGTATGCCCGTGCAGTTATTGATATCCCGTTTATTATCGTCGGATTCTTCCAATATATCAGCCCGTCTCTTTCGCTGGTATATGGCCTTATCTCCGGCGAGACACCTTCAATCTCTCAAATTGTAAGTTTTGTTTTCATAGGACTTGGGCTATTTGTATTTAGTATAGCTTTGATTCGAAGAACAAAAGACTCCTCTGTCACTCAAAAAACGCAATAATGGCATCTGTAATGTTTTCATGATTGCCGGAAGTTATTGAAATTGCAAGATACAACTCTTGCTCATAGAAACCAAGCTCCAGCAATAATGGGCTGGAGCCTACCATGATGCCCATAAGCCGCTCTGAGACCGTTTCCTCATCGGATCTATGTGGTGCATATTTCGCTTCGCCTATGATTCTATCATAAACTATCGGATTTACCCGTTGAACCTCTGCCAAAATGTCGTCCATAGGTTGAATAAACGTGCTTTGTGAATAGTTTTCAAGCAATGCAGAGTCGAGAACAAAAAGGTCTATTACACCTGCCGAAACCATAGCCACCAGTTGGCTCGTACTCGCCATTGCAATTTGCGGGTCATCATCACTCATAAAAATCCTGTGTATTGTTACAACTTCTCTTGCTCCTTCTTCAACGATCCGCTCCTGAAGCGCTTCTGAAAGCTCTTCTAATTGCTCGTCAAATGTATATCCTGCATTCCAAGAAACAAAAAGCGCTGAATCGGGAGCGGGATTTATAAACCAGATGTTTATCAAGCTTCCTAAGATAAACAGCATGATGAGAAGAGCTGCTATATGAATCTTATAGTACTCCCAAATATACTCCAGCTTGTCTTTAAAAGACATTTCTCGCAGCTTCTTTATTTCAAGTTGAAATTTTACTTTTAGCGGCGCATTTACCGGTGTCTCCATATGCTTTCCTTTTTTGCTTTCGATATAGTTCTTATCCGCACTCTTTACTCAGCGTCAACGCTTATAAAGTCAAACTCAACAACATCAAACAAGCCCATGTCTGTCAACTTTATCTCAGGAATCACCATCAGGGACATAAAGCATAAAGACATGACCGGCTCAATATCTGATGTTATACCCAGTTTTTCATGCGCAACTTCATGAAGTTTCTCCAGTCTCTCGGAAACCCACTCTCCTGTTTTGTCGCTCATTATGCCTCCAATCGGCATCGGCATACATTCAAGTACCTTTTCGTCGAGAACCATTACAATACCGCCGCTTTGCTCGATCAGCTTCTCTACTGCAACAGCCATGTCCGTGTCATTGGTGCCGACCGTTATGATATTATGCGCATCATGAGCTATCGAGAGCGCAAGTGCCCCTCTTCTGATGCCATAGCCTTTTATCAACCCTAAAGCAACATTGCCTGTGTATTTATGTCGCTCAACAACAGCTATTTTTGCAACATCAAGCGACGGGTCGTAAATAAAATCCCCACGTTTGTCTCTATGTACTGTCTCGACAAGCTTTTTTGTGACTATGCTTCCCGGATAGATTCCTATTACATTCGCTTTGTCAGATTTTAATGGCATTCTCAACTTTTCTGCAGAAAAATCCTTTACGTAAAAACTTCCTGTAACTGCATCGATGCTTTGACGAGTGACAGATAACAGGTACTTTTCATCACGAGCTACTTCAACACCATTTATCAAAACTCGACGAACATTGAACTTCTTCAGATCCTCGAACAACACTATATCCGCACGAAGACCCGGAGCTATTGCGCCACGGTCGTGAAGCCGGAAACACTCTGCAGCGTTAAGGCTTGCCATACGAATAGCTGTGATCGCATCTAAACCTTCTTCAACACAAATCCTCAAATGCTCATCGATATGTCCGAGCTCCAGTATTGTTTTTGGTTGCCTGTCGTCGCTGCATAAGAGGCAGCGTCGACTGTTTTCGCGTGTTACACCCTTAAGGAGGTTTCGAAGATCATGACAAGCTGAACCCTGCCGCATCAATACATATATCCCCCGCGAGATACGGTCATGCATTTCTTCTACAGTTGCGCATTCATGGTCTGTGTGGATCATAGCTGCTGCGTACGCGTTCAGATTCTTTCCGAAAACTGAAGGGCTATGTCCATCTATCAACTTTCCTGCGTTTTTTGTAGATATGATCTTCTCTATTGCTCCTTCTGCAGCATTTATGACACTTGGGTAGTCCATAAACTCCCCAAGGCCAATGATCCTTTTATCAGATATAAGCTTTCTTATAGCATTAGCGTTGATAATTGCACCCGAATTTTCAAAGTCTGTAGCAGGCACACAAGACGGAAGCATATATTTAATGTCCAATGCAGTTTTTTCCGCAGCATCCAACATATAGAAAAGTCCGGTTATCCCGCAGACATTAACGATTTCATGAGGATCGGCAATAATCGTTGTACCTCCGTGCGGAACGACCAGTTTTCCAATCTCTTCCGGGCTTATATACGATGACTCGATATGGATGTGACTGTCAATAAAGCCGGGAGACGCATACATACCCTTTGCATCGATGGTTTCCCTGCCATTATATTCACCAATTCCGGCTATCAAACCATCAGTGATCGCGATGTCACCACTGATGATGTCACCTCCGTACACATCGACGATTTTTGCGTTTCGTATAACAATGTCTGCATCAATACGACCTGCCGCTGTATCTATAAGTTTTTTTAGCTCTTTTTTTGTCATAATTATAACTTTTCCTTGTTATCTTTTCCCTAAACTCTTCCCCCTGCTTGAAGTTATTCAAATTTATTGTATTCCCAATGCGACTTCCATCATGTTCGTAAAACTCTTCTCTCTGTCTTCCGGTGGTAACGCTTCCTTTAGATTAAACAGTAAGTCGGAAATTGTAAGAATACACGCTGCGTTCTTGCCTGTTACTTTGGCATTGTGGAAAAGTCCGAATGACTCCATTTCAACTGATAAGCAGTTATTTTCTTTATATACCCGTCTCCAGTAATCAGGTTCGGACTTAATGGTTCTATAGAACACGTCGGAAGAATGAACTCGCCCTTCAATCAATTTGATTCCGAGACGTTCTGCACTGTCACGCAGACTCTTTGTAAGAACCGGGCTTGCGGCGATCGTATCACCCTCAAAACCGCTTTGGAACTTAGCATATGATGATTCGCTATAAGCATCGGTTACTAAAACTATATCCTGGAGCTTAAGGTCTTCTGCATATCCCCCTGAAGAACCAACACGAATGATATTATCAACATCAAACTCTGTAAAAAGCTCAAATGAGTAGATCCCTATAGATGGAATTCCCATGCCGCTACCCATAACAGAGACCGATTTGCCTCTATAAGTCCCCGTATAGCCCAGCATACCTCTTACTGTGTTGAACTGTACTGAGTTTTCAAAGTATTTTTCGGCTATAAACTTTGCCCTTAGCGGGTCACCCGGCATTAGTACTGTTTTTGCGATATCTCCTCTTTGAGCGGAATTATGTGGTGTAGACATAGCTCAGCCTCCTTGAATAAATTGGTTTTCATTACTCTGATTATAACTTTGTTTAATAAAAATTGAAATAGAAAATTTCAACTTGATATAGCTTTAATTTCCTACTATACTGTTCTTTACAAGTCACTAACAACTCACAATACGAAATCACAATGTTTTCTATGTAACAAGGAGGCAAGTAAATGGGTAAACACTATTTGGGAATTGATTTAGGCGGTACCGACATCAAGGTAGGCGTGATCGACGAGGACTATAAGATAGTTGCTAAGCACGTTATCCCTACCAACTCCAACCGCCCGGTTGAGGAAGTCATTGCAGATATGGCGGCTGCCGGGAAAACAGCAGTTAAAATGGCGGGGATTTCAGAAAGCGATATATCATATGTTGGCGTCGGTGTGCCCGGTACGGTAAACAGTAAAACCAACGAAGTCCTCTTTGCAAATAATATAGGGTGGAGAAATGTTGATTTCACCCCCCTCTTTCAACAACATTGGAATGTTCCTGTATTTCTTGGTAATGACGCAGATGCGGCTGCACTTGCTGAGGTTTTTGCAGGAGCAGCCAGGGGATATGAAAACGCTATCTTGCTTACTCTAGGTACCGGTGTCGGCGGAGGCTTCATTTTCGATAAAGAAGTCTACACAGGATGCGGGCTTGGAACAGAACCGGGTCACATCATAATAGTTACTGATGGTGAGCTTTGTAATTGTGGTGCTCGAGGTTGCTTTGAAGTATACGCTTCGGTTACGGCACTGATTAGAGACGCTGTGCAAGCAATGGCTGATTACCCTGACTCTTTATTACATCAACTTTGTGGTGGAGATACTTCCCGACTTCTTGGCAGTTTCGTCTTTATTGCGGCTGATCAAGGTGACGAAGCCGCAAAAAAAGTTGCTGCCAACTACATCAAGTATCTTGGCACAGGAGTTTTAAGTCTCTGTAATGCACTAAGACCCTCGGTTGTTATACTTGGAGGCGGAATATGCGTTGTGGGTGACCCACTGTTTAAACCTTTAGAAAAGTATGTAGAATCGTTAGTATATACAACAGAAAACGGCGGTATGCCGCCAATACTAAAGGCGGAGCTCGGTAATGATGCCGGTATGATCGGTTGCGCTTTGTTTGGTATCGGAAAGTAAGCTGTATAAGGAGTCTTCATGAACGAAGCTGTGAACGTTACTAACAAAAGAAATGTGGGGGTTGTAACAGCCGCCGCATTCGTCTCGATTTTTATATATTCATTTATTGTTTCACTGCCTGCTGTTCTCATAAATGAAGTTGTTGAGGCTTTTTCTCTTGATGGGACTTATGAAGGATTCATGGGTGCGTTTGCAAGCTTCGGTTTTATGCTGTCCATATTCTTTATAGTCCTGATCCAGGGGCGAGCTCAAAAAAGCACTGTCTTGATCGTAGCGTTTGCTGCGCAGGCTATTATGCTTTTTATCTGCGGTTTTTCGCCCGTTTTCTTGTTATTTTGTATAGGTTGTTCGCTTGTTGGTTTTAGTGGTGGATTCATAGATACTTTTTCAAACTCTACCATTGTGGATATTCACAAAGGTAAAGGTGCAAAATATCTGGGGTTTTTGCATGGCCTCTTTGGAGTCGGTAGCTTACTTTCTCCACTTGTTTTCTTCTGGGCTCTCCGGTATATTGACTGGCGTGGTGTTCACTATGCTCTAGCTATCGCTTCGGTACTCGTTATGCTGTTGGTTTTTCTGTTGACTCGAGGGTTAAGCAAAAATACTGAAACTGTTAACGTACGCGAGCATTTGTTCACAAAAAAAGACTTGGTTGACTATATTAAGGTGAGACGAAATGCTGCCCTTGCACTGGCAGGCTTCTTCTCAATGGGTGGAATCTCCTGCGTTCTTGTATGGATCGTCAGATATATGACTCTTCGTTATGGTGCTCCGGAACTAGGTGCGCTCTCAATATCGATTTATTGGGTTTGCTCGACTATAAACCGCTTTTTTCTCGTCCAACATGTAAAGCGTGCGCCAATGAAGTTTTTTACTCTTGGTGCAGTACTCAGCTCGTTAATTGTTCTTGTAGGCATATTTTCAGGAAGCCCGGTCGTGCTTTGTGTGATGATAGGCTTTTTCGGATTATGCAGCGGACATTTTGTGCCTGTAATGGTCAGTGAATGTGCTGTAGGATATGAGGGCAGGACAACCTTTACAACATCGTTTATAATGTTTGTTATGAGCCTTGGCCGCATAGCCGCTCCGGTAATGATGGCATTTACCAGCACACAAATATCGCTCACTTTCAGTATGATGCTGCCTGTTGCTGCTATAGTGATTACTGCCTGCTGCGGGTTTTATACTGTAAAAAAGTGTTAAAATGTAAGTTTACTTGTTACGGAAAGGGGTCAACAATCTCGTGAAGAAAATAATGCTTATCCCATTGGATGAAAGACCATGTAATTACGATTTTCCTCAAATGCTCGCTAAAACTACTGACTATGAGCTGATTTTGCCGCCAAGAGAGATTTTAGGCAAGAAAAAGAAGCCGGGGAACGTTGATGCAATTTGGTCATGGTTTACCGAGAACCTAAAGAGTTGTGATGATGTTATTCTCTCGATAGATACACTCCTTTTCTCAGGAATAGTGCCATCCAGATTACATCACGAACGGTTGGATACTTTAATGGTCAAGCTATCAAGACTTGGTGGGATCCTTGCGGCAAGTCCGGAGATCAACGTCTATGCTTTCAGCCTTATAATGAGAAATCCAACATATTCCAGCAGCGATGAAGAGCCGGATTACTATGGTAAATGGGGAGCAGAAATCCATCGTTGGGGCGTAATAAAACATAAGCAGGAGCTTGGGATTGCGACTAAAGAGGACGTTCAAGAGCTCAGGGGTATCAGTAAAAAACTCCCGCAAAAGTATCTTCATGACTATCTTGACAGACGAGCCATTAACATCGAGGTAAATAAAAAAGTTGTTGAACTTGCAGCAGACGGACTCTTTGCATTCACCCTCTTCCCGCAAGACGATGCCTCTCCATATGGCGTTACTGCCAGGGACCAGCAACTCATTCGCGAAAGAATACGTCAACTGGATGTCGAGTTAAAGGTTTATATGTATCCTGATGCGGATGCTGCCGTCAATACATTGCTTGTAAGAGCAATCAACCGCTACGAAAACAGAACCCCACTTGTATATGTTAAGTATGCCAGTTGTCTGGGCGAGACTGTAATTCCTGATTTTGAAGACCGGGTAGTCGGAGAAACAGTCAAATATCATATTCTTGCGGCAGGCGGTCTTATTGCTTCAAGCGCAAGCGAGTCGGATATTATTTTGATGATCAATGTTCCCGGCGGAAATATGCAGGACAGGTGGTCAGAAATAGATACCGGTACAGCTTTACCGCACACCCCACAATATGATGTGAGCAGAACCTTGATTGAACTGGTCGAGTACACAGACTATGCTATTAATCATCTTAATAAAAACGTAGTTTTTGCAGATATCGCGTACTGTAACGGTGGAGATCCGCTTCTGCTCCGTTTATTAAGACAGAAAGGTTTACTCTGGAAGCTCGCGGGATATGCAGGGTGGAATACTTCTTCTAATACTATCGGAACTTGTTTGCCTATGGGAATGCTCTATAATTCCTTCGGTGAAACAGAAGCACACAGAGATTTTCTCGCACTGCGATATCTTGAGGATATAGGTTATTGCTCTTACGTACGACGTGATGTAATTCTAAATGATCTGCGAGCACTTGGGTTTGACTCTCAAAGAGTCGACGGACCGCGTGGCAAGGTATCAAAAATCGTACGAGACCGATTACAGCGTTTTGCAAAAGTAAATCTAAATGATAAAAACCATAAAGTCAAAATCACAGATTGCTATATGCCGTGGAGCAGGATGTTCGAGGTTGGTCTCAGTTGTTCTGTTAAACTCATTGAAAGGTAGCTTCTCTGATGAGTAGTATTCGCAAACAGTTGCAAGATTTAGGCATTGCACCCGGTGATGTCGTGCTAATGCATTCTTCTATGAAAGCATTAGGTACTGACTTAACATCGGAGGGCTTTCTTCTTGAACTCATGCAAGTGCTGACTAACGAGGGGACTTTACTGCTGCCCGCACTTACATATGAGACTGTAACGCCGGAAAATCCCTTTTTCTCAATTGTCGAAAGTGCGCCATGTGTTGGCATCCTTCCGAAAACCTTTATGAAGATGGACGGAGTTAAACGAAGCATGCATCCCACTCATTCCGTCTGTGCGTGGGGTTTAAGGGCAAGTGAACTGACTCGCGAGCACATAAACGACAACACTCCGGTAGGCCCAAATTCACCTTTTATTCTACTGACTGATTATAAAGGAAAGCTTTTATTCGTTGGTGATATTCTTCATTCGTGCACTTTTATGCATGGTCTTGAAGAAATAGTTAATACCCCATATGTCCTTAATGAAGATATGACCGAATATACTCTAACTGATGCAACCGGGAAAACTAGTAGAAAAAGTTATTACACTCATAACTTTAAAGGTTGGGAGCAAGAATATACGCGTATTCGCGATATTCTGACATATCCCGATATCCGCACCGGTACAGTATGCGCTGCTCCATGTACATTGATAGATGTAAATAAACTAAAAACCGCTGCACTAGAGCGGTTTCAAGAGGATATATTAGCTTTTGTAAGTCCGATCACACTTCCTTAAACTTCTTGCTTTCGGCTACTGCAAGTTCATCGCAGCGGTTGTTAAATTCGTTATCTGAGTGACCTTTGACCCATTCAAAGGTCACTTTGTGTTTTTCAAGCAACGGTACAAGCTTTATCCACAAATCGGGGTTCTTCACTTCGCCGCCTTTACGTTTCCATCCTTTAGCCTGCCATGTATCCAACCATCCGAGGTTTATAGCATTAGAAACATATTGTGAATCCGTGTATAGTTTGACTTCACACGGTTCTTTTAATGCTTCAAGTGCCGTTATCACAGAGATAAGCTCCATGCGATTATTTGTTGTACTAAGCTCGCCGCCGCTGAGTTCTTTTTCTTTGCTGCCATACATTAGTATCGCACCCCAGCCGCCCGGACCCGGATTGCCGCTACAGGCTCCATCAGTGTAAATCGTTACCTTTTTCATTAGTCTTCAGCTTCCGTAACTTCCACAGTTCCTGCTGACTCCGTTGCTTCTTCTGCAGTTTCTTCTGTAGTTTCTTCTAAATCTTCGTCTGAAAACTCTTCTTCTTCTTCTTTTTCTGTACGTGCTATTGATATGACCTTAGTCTCTTTACCGGTACGCATAAGTCGCACTCCTTGAGTTGATCGTCCGATTATGCTGATGTCTTCTGCAGCCATACGAATGATCGTGCCATCGTCAGAAATGATCATAACATCATCGTTTTCATCGACAACCTTTACATCGGCGACTTTCCCGGTTTTTTCTGTAATTATCTGGTTTTTCTTGCCATAACCGCCACGATTTTGTGTTTCACCCTCTTCACCGCGTAAATACTCGCTTATTTCGGTCCGCTTCCCGTAACCCTTTTCTGTAACGGTCAAAAGAGCTCCGCCTTCTCTGGCTCGTGCAGCACCGACACAGAAGTCTCCCTTACGCAGACGTATACCGCGTACACCTGCCGCAACTCTTCCCATCGGGCGTGCATCGGTCTCTTCGAAGCAAATTGCCATTCCGTTATGTGTTGCAATCAGGATCTTCTGCTTTCCGTCTGTGTCACGGACAGATATAAGCTCATCATCGTCACTAAGCGTCAGAGCTCTGATCCCGACATTTTTAATGTTTCTCAGCTCTGTCATTCTCATGCGCTTGATGGTACCTTTGCGTGTTACCATTACAAGGTACTCATCCTCACCAAACTCGCGCATACGAATCATTGCAGAAACTTTCTCACCCGGTAAAATCGGCAAAACATTGACTATATTTGTGCCTCGCGCTTGTCGACCTGATTCCGGTATCATATAGCCTTTTTTACGGTATACTCTTCCGTGATTGGTGAAAAACAGGATATAGTCATGAGTTGAGGCAGTAAACAGCGTTTCAACATAGTCCTCATCTTTTGTTGTCATTGCCGTTATGCCGCGACCGCCGCGCCGTTGCGCTCTGTATGTGTTTGCCGGCATCCTTTTAATATATCCGGCATGAGTCAATGTATAAACACACTCTTCCTCATCAATAAGATCTTCAATATCGATCTCATCTTCAACGATAGCTATCTCCGTGCGTCTTTCGTCACCGTATTTATCCCTGATCTCGCTAAGCTCTTCAATTAAAACCTCGTCAAGCTTTTCCTGACTCCCAAGTAACATCAGGAAGTACTCGATCATTTTCTGAAGCTCGTTGTATTCTTTCTCTATTCTCTCGATTTCAAGACCTTGTAAGCTCCTCAGGCGCATTTCTAGTATGGCTTGTGCCTGAAGATCACTTAGTTCAAATCTTTCCATCAAACGCTCTTTAGCGTTGTCATAGCTTGTGCGAATGATTTGGATAACTTCATCGATATTATCACAAGCAATGCGCAAACCTTCCAGAATGTGTGCCCGCTCACGTGCTTTTTTCAAGTCGTATTCGGTACGACGACGAACTATCTCACGTTGGAATGTAATATATTCGTCGAGCATTTGCTTAAGCGACAGTATGCGCGGCTGTGACTGGTCATCGACAAGCGCCAGCATGACTATAGCAAATGTTGTTTGCATTTGCGTTTGCGTATAAAGGCGGTTGAGAACTACTTGAGCATTTGCATCACGTTTTAACTCAATTACGATTCGCATTCCGTCTCTATCAGATTCGTCTCGCATTGCAGATAAGCCTTCGATACGTTTATTCTTGACATTTTCAGCAATCGACTCAAGTAAGCGTGCTTTATTTACTTGATAAGGAAGCTCTGTAACGATGATTCTTGTGCGACCCTGTGAAAACTCCTCCATCTCGGTCCTTGCGCGTACACGAATGCGACCACGCCCTGTGGCATATGCAGCTCTCATGCCGGCTCTGCCCATGATGATACCCCGGGTCGGGAAGTCCGGACCGTTGATGTGTTCCATAATATCGTCCAAATCCGCTTCAGGATTATTCATAACATGAATTACTGCATTAATAACCTCTGTCAGGTTGTGTGGCGGAATATTCGTTGTCATACCGACTGCAATACCGCTTGAACCGTTAACAAGCAAGTTAGGGAATCTGCTGGGCAGAACTCTAGGTTGTTTGCGTGTTTCGTCGTAGTTTGGATCCCACTCAACTGTTTCCTTTCCGATTTCACGAAGCATCTCATCGGAGATTTTCGATAAACGCGCTTCGGTGTAGCGCATAGCCGCAGGCGGATCTCCATCGACGGAACCAAAGTTGCCGTGTCCCGATATTAGCAAGTATCGCATGGAGAAGTCTTGAGCCATACGCACTAAAGCATCATAGATAGACTGATCTCCGTGAGGATGATACCGACCCATTATATCGCCGACTGCTGTTGCTGCTTTCCGATAAGGTTTATCGTTAGTCAAACCACTCTCATGCATTGTATAAAGTATTCGGCGATGTATGGGTTTTAACCCGTCACGTACATCGGGAAGAGCTCTGTCGATAATGACCGACATTGCATACGTCAGAAACGACGTCTCCATTTCTTCCTCAAGTGGTGCTGTTATGATTTTTTGTTCCGGAAAACTTATATCTCCCGTTTTTTCCTTTTTTGGCATTATAAAGTCATTTCCTTTCGCCAATCCTCATATCTACATATCCAGATTTACTGCATATTTAGCGTATTTTTCTATATATTCCTTGCGCGGTTCAACTTTCTCACCCATTAGAACCGTGAAAACCTCATCTGCTTCTATTGCGTCAGTCAGTTCTATACGCTTTAACGTGCGTGTTTCCGGGTTCATTGTCGTATCCCACAGCTCATGGGCATCCATTTCACCAAGACCCTTGTTTCGTGTGATATCGACCTTTCCCTTGCCATCTTCACCGCGCATTTCAGTCAAAGCACTCTCAAGCTCGCTTTCATCCAGAACCCAGCGTACAGTTTTACCTCTTGTAAGCTTAAATAAAGGCGGTTGCGCTGCATAGACATATCCGCCATCTATCAGCGGTCGCATGAAGCGGAAGAAAAATGTGAGCAGTAGTGTCCTGATGTGACTACCATCAACATCAGCGTCAGCCATTATTATGACCTTGTGATAGCGAAGTTTTGATTCATCAAAATCCTCACCAATTCCTGCTCCGAGCGCAGTTATGACAGGAGTTAGCTTTTCGTTACCGTAAACCTTGTCAGCACGGGCTTTTTCAACATTAAGCATCTTGCCCCACAGTGGCAAGATCGCCTGGAAGCGACTGTCCCGACCGCCTTTCGCGCTACCGCCGGCACTATCTCCCTCAACGATATATATCTCAGTTAACGCCGGATCTGCTTCATTACAATCGGCTAGCTTTCCGGGAAGCGACATCCCTTCAAGCGCATTTTTGCGTCTTATGTTTTCTCTTGCTTTCCGTGCTGCCTCCCGTGCCCGGGAAGCAGTGATAGCTTTGTCAAGAATCGAGCGAGCAACAGTCGGATTTTCCTCAAAATATGTTGCCAGCTTCTCTGAAATAAGACTGTCAACAAACGATCTTATCTCTGAATTACCCAGCTTTGACTTCGTCTGTCCTTCAAACTGAGCATCCATCAGCCTGACAGAAATCACGGCTGTAATACCCTCGCGGCAGTCCTCACCGGAGAGCTTATCCTCATTTTTTAGCAAGTTCGCTTTCTTTCCGTAGTCGTTTAGCACTCTAGTAAGGGCCGCTTTAAAGCCTGTTTCATGCATACCGCCATCGGGTGTGTTTATATTGTTTGCAAAACTGAGCAAAAACTCATTGTACACATCTCCACAATATTGCAAAGCAATTTCTGCAGTAGAGTCCTGACGTTCCTCAGCAAGATATATAACATTGTCATGCAACGGAGTTTTATTGCGGTTTATATACTGAACAAACTCTATTATACCGCCTTCATAGCACATAGAATCTTCCGCTTTTTGACCTTCACGCTCATCACGAACTGTTATTCTTAAGCCACCATTGAGAAAAGCCTGCTCACGCATACGTGTGCGTAAAACTTCATAGCTAAAGTTGCACTCATCAAAGATTTCGTCATCCGGCTTAAAAGTTACCTCAGTACCGGACTTATCCGTCTCGCCAACGACAGTGATTTCTTGTGTTATGTCGCCGCGGGAGAATCGCATCTCATGTATTTGCCCGTTTCTGTATACCTTTACAACAAGCCATTCAGACAATGCGTTGACGACAGATGCACCAACACCATGCAAACCGCCCGATACTTTATATCCTCCGCCTCCAAACTTGCCCCCGGCATGCAATACTGTAAAAACGACCTCAAGTGCGCTTGTTCCGGTCTGCTCTTGAACGTCAATAGGAATTCCACGCCCGTTATCTGTGATCGTTATTGTGCCATCATTATGTATTACAACGGAAACCTCATCACAAAAACCTGCCAAAGCCTCATCAATGGCATTATCTACTATCTCATATACCAAATGATGAAGCCCCGATGCGGAAGTTGAGCCTATATACATACCCGGACGCAGACGCACAGCCTCCAATCCTTCAAGAACTTGAATGTGCGACGCATCGTAATCTTCGATTTCTCCATTAATGCTGTTAATTATCTCATCCGACATTAAACTTAATTTCCCTTCATTCAAACCGCATGGATTCTACACGTTTTAATAGTGTCTGTGGTGATAATTGCGATAGATATATTTTAACTTCTTTACCAAGACCGCTGACAATAAAAGCTCTCGGTAACTCATCCGACACGTTGATTACGCGTCCTGCCTTCTCGGCGTCATTTAGAAACTCTCTTGTGATAAAAGAGCCTGTCGTATTATCCATGTCAAAGATGCCAATAACTTCTGCTTCCGGAACAACGACATTCTGTCCAATGTGTAAGTACATTACTGGATTTCCCCGCCTTCAATTCGCAGCGTTTTCCCATTTTGTTGGCTCGACACCATTGTGTCGTCACAGCAGGTTATAAATACCTGACCATTTTTTATCCTGCTAAGGATAAAATTTTGACGTTTTGAATCTAGTTCCGAAAGGACATCGTCAAGAAGTAACACCGGATATTCGTTTCTATCGTCATAGTGAATGTCGCGCTCTGCAAGCTTTATAGATACTGACGCTGTGCGCGCTTGCCCTTGTGAAGCGTATTTTCGTGCAGCGACATTGTTAATCTCTATTTCCAAATCATCCTTATGCGCTCCTGACAGGCATAATCCGGATCTTAACTCTGCGCTGCGATGCTCATGTTGGTGCTCAAGCAGTTCCGAAAGCAGTTCCGATGGTTTCTTGCCGCTTGCATTCATACGTCCAACAGTTTTGTAACTGATCGTCAGGGATTCTGTGCCTCCGGAAAACTCTTCATGTATTGCAGCGGCTCTGGTTGATAGACCTTCAGCAAATGCTGATCTGTAATATATTAACCGTGCGCTTTGCTGGGCAAGACGCAAGTCGAAGTCATCAAGTAACTCAAGTAATGCAGGCTTTTCATGGTAATCTTTCAAGATGCGAGTTTTATGCTCATATAACTTATTAAACTCCAAAAGCGCTGCAAGATATCCCGGGCGGAGTTGTGATAAGCAACTGTCCATCAGCTTTCGTCTTACTGCGGCTCCGTCTTTTATTATTGTCAAATCATCAGGGCAAAACAACACTGCAGTGAGTCGCCCGGTAAGTTCAGTCGCTTTTTTTAGTTTTACTTCATTAGCATAAAGCTCACGACGACGCCCACGAAAAAACCGTGCTTCAAGCGTTTGCTCCCGTTCGCCGGAATCGACACTCGCTCGTATACATGCCGTTTCGCGATCAAAAGTTATCAATTCTTTATCACTTGCCGGACGAAAAGAGCGACCTGCAGCAAGATAGTATATCGCCTCTATAAGGTTCGTTTTACCTTGTGCATTACGTCCTGTGATGACATTTACGCCATCGCTGAATACGGCTGTTTCACCGTAATAGTTTCGGAAACCGTCAAGGAATAGCTCTTTTACTGTCATATATCCAGCCTATATTATTTAACCAGAATTACATTGTCACCTAAGCGAACGACATCACCCGGTCTTATTTTCTTTCCCCGGGATAAACATACCTCTTTACCTAAAAACACCTCTCCGCTCTGTATTAGGTACTTTGCTTCGCCGCCCGTGGAAACAAGCGACGCAAACTTAAGAAGCGCGTCAAGTTTAATGTACTCACTTGTTATACGGATACTTCGTGCTTCGTTTATCTTAACCTTCATATGCCTTCAATCTGACCGGAAGTATCATATATAAGAATTTATTGGTTCCATCTGCAGGAGAAATTATACACGGAGTAACTCCGGAGTTAAGCTCAAGAGTTACATCGTCGGCAGGAGCTGCTTTTAGTGCTTCTATGAGATATTTATCATTAAAACCTATCTCCAAACTCTCTCCATCTCCGTTTATGATACACTCATCACTTGCTTTACCCAGAGCTGAAGCGGAATGCAGTTTTACTACACCATCCTCAAACACACATCTTACCGGACTTTTTAGTTTATCACTGATAATAAGTGAAACACGCTCCACTGCAGAGATAAGCTCATCTTTTTCAACTTGGAAATTATATTTTGCCTGCTGTGGAAGTGAGTTTTTATAATTTAAGAAATCACCTTCAAGTCTGCGAGATATAAGAGTTGTCTCATCTATAATAAACAGTATATGTTTTGAACCAAGCTTTATCTCTACCTGACCATCTCCATCAGATAGTATTCTCTCTACTTCAGCAAGTGCTGCTCCCGGAACAACAAAACTTAAATCCGCAACATCATCCCTGTCCAATAACTCTCTTCGTAAAGCAAGTCTGTATCCATCAACTGCAACAACAGTAAGTTCATTATTTTCTGTTTCAAATAATGCTCCTGTATGTATTGGACGAGATTCATTGTCACTGACGGCGAAATTTGTCTGTGAAATCATTTTTTTAATAATAGATTCGCCTATTTCAATTGCATTTTCTTCTTCTATCGTAGGTAACTCCGGATAATCCGATGTTGGAGAACCAAGAACTTCAAAAGAACTAACTTCGCTGCTTATTTCCGCAACATATCCTGAATTAACAGCAATAGTTACATACTGTCCCGGCATTTTCCTTATTATCTCTCCAAATAAACGAGCATTTAATACAATGCCTCCGGGCTTTTCAACTTCTGCCGGTACATTTGTTACAATGCCTGTTTTAAGATCATAACCTGTTATTCTGACATTCTCATCCTCTACCTCAAGTAATAGTCCTTCGAGTAATGGTATAGGACTTTTGGTTACTGCTGCGCGAGAAGCAGTAAGAATTGCAGAAAGCAGTATACTTTTTTCACATGTAAATTTCATTGTTATTACCCTTTCGTTTACTGTCTTTTTCTTTAATAAAATATATATTAATTTAGTAATAGATGTAGTAGAGAAAAAAAATGTTGAAAAGTGAAAAATACTCTTTTATTGCAATGCTTTTTTTATAACATTATATGTGGAAAAAATACGTTTTTTTAACACATTAATTTAAAGTCTTTTCTATAAACATTAGTTAACATTAATTAACATTCAAATGTTGATTATTATCTATTTGAAGCTCTGGAATTTATATTTGATGTGATATTTCTAATGACGTTTGAAAAATCTTTATCATCCTTGATTTTCTTTTCAACTTTTTTTACAGAACTAAGAACAGTTGAATGATCGCGGTTTTCAAAAACTCCCCCGATATCTTTTAGTGATAGATTGGTTAATTTTCTTATAAGATACATTGCTATTTGTCTTGCGAGCGCAGTGTCGGCAACTCTACTTTGCCCTTTAACATCTTCAGGTGTCTGTATGTAATATTTTGCTGTTTCTTCTATAATAATATCGGTTGTAGGTATTAAGTCTACACCATCAATAAACATATGTTTAAGGCGCTCTTTTACTTTATCAACGGTAATATCATCATCCATTATGTCTCTATATGCTATGATCATCTTAACTGCGCCTTCAAGCTGGCGAACATTTGAATCTAAATTATCAGCAATGTAGTTAGTAACATCGTCGGGCAGGATAACACCAAGCTGCTCAGCCTTATTTCTTATTATCGCGAGACGCAGCGCTTCATCAGGAGGCTGAATATCCGCAATAAGACCCTGCTCAAACCGAGTTCTGAGCCTGTCTTCCAACTGATGGATTTCGTTTGGAGGTCTATCAGAAGTGATAACTATTTGCTTACCAAGTTCGTATAATGTATTAAAAGTATTAAAGTATTCCTCTTGTGTACGTTCCCTGCCTGCAATAAATTGAATGTCATCCATCAAAAAGTAATCTGCGCCTCTGTATTTTTCTCTAAACTCAACATTTTTACCCTGTTGGATCGCAGTAACAAGATCATTCGTAAAGTCATCACCCTTTACGTAAACAACGTTGTAGTCAGGGAATTTACTTTCGACAGCATGGCGTATTGCGTATAACAGGTGAGTTTTACCCAATCCTGATTCTCCATATACCAGAAGAGGATTGTAGTTTTGCTTTTGACTGCCATCAGAAACAGCCCGTGCGGCAGCATGGGCAAACTTGTTTGAATCACCAACAACAAAATACTCAAAGGTATATTCATCTATTCCTAAATAATCAGGATCTTCGGTATCATCGTTAATGGCTTTCAGTCCGTCATCGTCTAGTATAAGAACTTCAAAATCTTCTGAAGAGAAAAGCTCGTTGAGTGCACTTTTTATTGTTCCAAGAAAACGACCTTCAATAATTTCCTTTTTATATGCAGATGGCGTGTGGATAAAAAGACGGTTGTCTGCGAGCTTTATTGCACTACACTCATCAAACCATGTAGAAATAGCAGTTGTGGTCAAATCCTCACTTAAAATATCAAGCACTTTACTCCAAACATCGATAGCGGATTTCATAGCGATTATCCTTTCGGTTTACAATATACGAAACCTTTAAATTTCATAGAGATTCGTACATTTTATTCTACCAACTGCTCGCTGAAAAAGCAAGCAAAAAACGCCGAAAAAAAAGGTCACTTCGCACCTTTTTTTGGCACGAAGCGACATATAATGACAGCTTTGTTCATATACTTAGAAACATGCGAAAAGCTTTTGTTGCTAGTCGGTCTTTACTTGCCGTCTACAGCGTTGAGCTTTCGGGTCATAGCGCCCACTCTGCGTGCAGCCTTATTCTTGTGAATAAGGTTTTTTGACGCAGCTCTATCAACGGTTTTCACAGCAACTTTATAAGCGCTTTCGGCTGTTTCACGATCATTCTCTGCCACAGCGGCATCAAATTTCTTAATGTTAGTTTTCATAAGAGACTTTGCAGACCTGTTCTTTGCGGTCGCTTTCTCAATAAGCAATGCTCTCTTTGCTGATGATTTAATGTTAGCCATAATTACTCCGGGAATCTCCTCTCGATATTTCAGTCGCGAAAGCCATAATACCACCTGAATGTACAGAATGCAAGCTTTTTTTAGAGTAATTGATTAAAAATTGCATAGAGATAATACAAGTATGCTATAATATCAAAAGCAATGGTCCTTCGCTTTGCTTAGGATGACACATTTTTGTCATTATGAAGGAGCGTTGTAACTGAAGAATCTTAAGGGGGCAAACAATGAACGCATTAAACGTAATGAAGGAAAGAACCAGCTATCGCGGAAAGTACAAAAACACTCCTGTTCCAAGAGAAGATTTGAAAAAAATCATGGAAGCGGGCCTTTGTGCTCCGTCTGGTTGTAATACTCAAACAACAAGTCTAATTGCTGTAGATGACCCGATAGTTCTGGAAAAACTACGTGGTGTGATTGAGCCGGAGTTCGTAATTTCAGCTCCTGCACTGATATGCGTACTGACGCAAGCTGTTCCTGCTTATAAGAATGTTTGTTTTAATGTACAGGACTATTCGGCAGCAATCGAAAACATGCTGCTTGCGATAGTCGATTTGGGCTATCAAAGCTGCTGGGTCGAAGGGCAAATCACAGATGTGCACAAGATAGGAGTTAAGATGGCAAAAATCCTCGGCGTTCCGGATGAGTATGAGCTGATATGCTTCCTCCCTGTCGGTATAGCTGACCAACCATTAAACTACGTAAAAAGAAAACCCTTTGAAGAAAGAGCATGGTTCAACGGATTCAAACTGTAGGGGACGCAGTCCTCTGCGTCCCGCTCGTCCTACCGTTCATTTCGCATGAAGTGAAATATATATTGCTGTGCGATGCCTGCATAGGGGCTAAATATATTTGGGTCAAAATCCGGGCCGTAGTGTTTAACTACGGCTCTTTTCATCCATACATCCAGCGGGAACGAATCAAGCATATGAAGCCCGAACAGCATTACGCAGTCTGCAACCTTGTCACCTACACCGTGAACCTTTTTTAACTCGAAACGTGCTGTTTCTGGAGTGCTGTTTGCGAGAGTATCAAGGTCTAAGATCCCATCGGCAACCTTTCTCGCAGCATTGATAATATACTCTGCTCTGTAACCGCAACGTAACCCAACAAGGCTCAAAGCATCGAGAGCCGCAAGCCTTTCTGCAGACGGAAAAGCAAAAAGCTGCTGATCTTCAAAGTGAACTACATCGCCGAACTCCCGGCAAAGCGTATCGATTATTGATTTTATCCTCGGGATATTATTATTTTGCGAAATGATAAATGAGCAAAGGGCTTCCCATTTATCCTGGCGCAAAATACGTATCCCTTCACCAAATACTGCTGCTTGTTTCATAAAATCATCGATGCAAAGACTCTGCCGGATTTCTGCATAGTTACGGTCAAGGTCAAAATAGCTGCGCCAAACGGATTCAAAATCCTCGATCGTTCCGGTGATAAAAATACTTTCACCACAGTGACGCAATCTGGCAGCGCGTCCAAAAGCTATGCCTAAATATGAGCTTCTGCTTTCCGTCTGTTCAGAATTTCCCGCAAAGCCATTCCCCTCTTCGCCCTTGTTCCAACGAAAACATTGACCGCATTCGAAAGTTTTACCTAAATCAAAATCAGTAACACCGGTTAATTCTATTTCAGTTTTGTGGACGTAAATCTCCATATGACCCTTCCCTCGGTGCCATAAAGACGGCAAAACGTTATAAATGTTGAAAATTGTAGGGCAAAAACCCGGAAAATTTGTTGAGCTTTGTCGGCTTGTTGCAATAGGTGGGGAGGAAATGGTGTTGACAAGTGTGGACAAATTTGCTACACTGGAGCAAGAAAACAAAGAAACAAGGAAACAAAGCTGTCGAAGTGTGGTTTAGAAATAATAAAATAAGGAGTAAGTGCAATGAAGCTGAATGTTAGCAGTAACGAAGCAAACATGGAGCGCAAGATAATAAATGTTTCAGTGAAACGTCAGCCGACGATGCAACCCGATACAAATATCACCAAAGCAAATATTGAACGAAAAACGATAAGCATTTCAGTGAAGCGCCAGTTGACGATTCCGCTGAAGTATTATAATGCTCTCGGATTTAGTAATGAAGCTGAATGCATTTTACAGGAAGACGGCTTGCTGATACGTCCGATGCGAACCACCGCAGACAGCAATGAGTTTAATGAGATAATTTTAGCAGATCTTATATCTCAGGGCTACGAAGGTCAGCAACTGCTAAACAAGTTCAAAGAGCTTTCTATGACAACTCTATAGGACTTGCCACACATCTGTAAATCGGCATACCCAAATTATGGAACTTTACTTCATAATCGGTCATAAAACCGACAGTTTTTGGATTGTGTAAATCATACGTGACGTTAGAAAGAGCAAATCCACAGCGCTCAAACTCACTCAAAGAGAATTCAAAAAGCGGCAAATCATCTGTTTTAAAATGGATCTCACCATCAGGACGCAGAACATTCCGATAAAGATCTAAAAAGCGCTGACCTGTAAGGCGGCGTTTTTTATGTCTGTTAGCCGGCCAAGGGTCACAGAAGTTTATATAAATTCGTGACACTTCATCAGATGCAAAAAAATCTACTATATCATCGGCAAGCCTGTTAAGGAATCGTACATTTTGGAGAGATGCGTGCTCAGAACGCTCTAGAGCAACAACGATAACATTGGAGACTCTCTCCAGACCAACTAAAAGATTATCAGGGTCGCTTTTTGCCGTCTCAACTGTAAAAAGTCCTTTCCCACAACCAAGCTCAATATGTAACTCTCCAAAGTCAAACTCATCATGCCAGCGACCGCGCAGTCTCTCAGGCTCCGGAACGAGTAAATGCTCGCAATTTTCAATCCGGCTGTCCAGTTTAGGTTTTCTTCTCATTCGCATGAGTGCTTTCTCCTGTTAAAAGAATATGTTGATCAGCAGACCGGATATAAATGCAAACAAAATGCTAAAAATGAGATATAGCATAAACCTTCTCATACCAAGAACGATTTTTAATGCGCCCAGATTTGTTATTTTTGTCGCCGGCCCGGTGATCATAAAGGCTGTGGCTGAACCCATACTCATTCCGCTTGCAAGCCATTGTTGCAACAGTGGAATGGTTCCGCCACCACAGACATACATAGGCACACCGATCGAAGCAGCCATAAGTATACCAAAAGCCCGATTACCTCCAAATACACGTACAATTATATCTTCCGGGATATATCTTTGAAACATTGCAGAGAGTAGTACGCCAATCAAAAAGTACGGACCGGTGATTTTAACATTGCGCCATATGTTTTTTAGCAAGCGAATAAATAAGTTCGGGTCGGTATCACGAGTTTCAGGTGCAGAAAAACCTTTAAAATCGAAAAAGCATTTATCTTTCCTTTTATAAAAGAAATAAATCAGAATCCCTGCTGTGACACCTGTAAAAAAGCATGTTATGATGCGGATGGTCAGCACGACCGGCCCTAATGCAGCCGAATAAAAAATAAGTTGCGGATTTAATAAAATCGAACCCATCATAAAAGCTGCAAGCCAATCATCCTTGATACCTTTTTGAGAAAGTGAGGCAGCGATAGGTACTGTTCCATACATACAAAGAGGAGATATGATTCCGAGAACACACGCAGGAACTATACCAAGCACACCTAATCTCTTTCCGCGCAAAGCTTCCACTGACTGATGGATCTTTTCCTTGCCAAATACAGAAATCAAAGAGCCGACGGCTATACCAACAGCCCAGTAGCCAACTATCTGACTAAATTGTATGGAAAAGAAATACCAAAGATAAATCACCTCGCGTTGTAGCACGTCGATCATTAAGACTAAACCTCCACAAATAATAAACTGACTTGCAAAGTTTAATCAATACTAACTAAGAAATACTCGCGGCTCCCTAATCCTATCGCTGCTGCATGTTCCAATGTATGGATGCCATTCCGGGATTCTATACGGCGTATAAGAGAAGCGCCGTCAGATGCCGCATACACTAAATCTATACACGCCTGGTCGAGTGCTACCGGGTCAAGCGAAGCAAGGATACCAATGTCGTGCATATCCGGTTCGGCAGGATTTCCCATGCAATCACAATCGACAGACAGTCTGTTCATCACATTGATATATAGCAGATTGCCACTAAAATAGTCAACAATACCAGCGCTTGCCTCTGCCATACCTTTAAGGAAATTATCCTGATCACCTGAGTAACCACTCCTACGCTGACCGCCGGAATGGATAAGGCTCTTGCCGGGAGCCGAGGCTAAACCTATCGACAAGTTCTTTATCGCTCCGCCATAACCGGCAGACCCGTGACCTTTGAAATGTGAAAGAACAACGTAATAATTATAATTTGGAACATTAGCGCCAACGATAACTTCACTTAAAACCTCACCAACATTGATAGGAATGCTAACTTCACCATCTGCATCCAAGAGGTCAAAAGGCGCCAAGTCTAAAAAACCGTGATCTTTTGCCACCTGCATATGCATAGCATTGCTTGCGCGTCGCCCACCAACAGCATTAGTTTCGACGATCGTTCCGCCTATCAGCCGCACCAGGTCACCTATTAGCTCAGGACGGAGATAATTGCTGTTTGGCGGCTCACCGGTGTGGACTTTGATTGCAATGTTACCAACGGGTTCAACGCCAAGTGCTTGATAAATTGCAACAAGACTTTCCGGGGTGATCTCGCTGGTAAAATAAACCACCGGAAGTCCCAAATCAAGCAACAAGTCATCGCTGGGCTCTTCGAGAACCGGTTCTGTCTCCTCCGGTTCAATGGAAGTGAGCGCTTCATCAGACTCATTATTTTCTTCAGAAACAGAGCTTTCCCGGGGTTCTTCGACCGGAGTTGCTAAAGTTCCTACATCATTTGCATCAACAGCACAACCGGCAACTATAGATATTAAAATTAAAATGGAACATAGTATCGATATTTGCTTTTTCATTATATCATTCTCCTATCATTGCAGAAGTGCACTTTATATAGCCCTGTGACCGGGTCGTTATCGTTGCTGTCTACAAATATACCCACTCCTGAATGTAAAACAGCATACTCCTCACGTCTTATTTTACGCCTAAGTTGTTTTTCAGCTTCCTCTGCGACCTGCTCACGATGAGGATCATCGTTTTTTAGAAAAGCCGGGGTGTTTTTGCCCTTTACCATACTGAGCCAGTCATAAATCATATGATTCTGCAGAGTATTTTTTTCTACACCCGGCAGTTTGGCACAAAAATCATAAATTTGTTTAATATAATTCTCGAGCTGAGTTCCGTGGTTAGGTGCGAAATCACCTAGAGATCGCATAAGATTAAAAGGTCTTTCGCCGGTAGCTTCCAGCACGTAATCAAGCGTCGATACAAAGCGCTGTTTGTTTCGGGTGTGCTGCAGTGCATTTTCCGCTTGCTTGAGGGTTTTAATGTCATTAGAACTCAACCATGGATTGCAAATAATCTCGTAGGGTGGCTCCGGAGAGTATTGCAACCCCAGAACCTCTGCTTGCTCTCGCAAGACACTGCCGTGCAGCAGCTTCAGGAATCCTAGTTGTAAATTGTGCGCATTTAACGAATATGCCCGGTCAAAACTATTGATAAAATCGGGTAGCGTCTCATACGGCAGCCCGGCAATCAAATCTATATGAATATGTACATTTTGCAGCTTTATGAGCGAACGAATGTTCCTCTCTGCTTTTTCAATATCCATTTTTCGGGAAGATGCTTTTAATGCGGGCTCGAAGAAACTCTGCAACCCGATCTCAAACTGTATACGCCCGGGCGGTGCAGCTTCAAGCAACGATAGCATACGCTCGTTAAATAAATCTGCAGCGACTTCAAAATGGAAACGGCAAGGTGTATCCAGACCTATTACATATTCAAACAACTCATAGGCACGGTCTGCGTTGCAATTAAACGTCCTATCGACGAATTTTACAGTTTTTGTATTCGATCTTGAGAGTTTGCGTATCAGTCTCTTAACAGCATCAAGCGGAAAAAACCGCACATCACACCCTGCGGATAGGCAAAAAGAGCATTGAAAAGGGCAGCCGCGTGACGTTTCAATATAAGATAACCTACCATTCAGCGCATCCAGATATGCATCGCTGTATGGGTCGATGGGTTCACAGGATTGTGACTCGTTAGCCTTAATAACGAGGTCTATGATTTGTCCCTCTGCAAGTGCATCTAAAAACTGCGGGAAGTTATATTCTCCTTCGCCTTGCAGTACATAGTTTGCACCATGCTCAAGCCAAAAACTCACATTGTTTGATGCTTCCGGTCCTCCCAATACAAAAACAGCCTCCGGTAGTCGTTCACGTAACTGTTTAAGCAACTCCGGAAGTTTGCCTGCGCTCCATATATATGATGAAATCCCAATAACATCCGGATTTAATTCAGCAACATCATCAACTATTTCAAAGAGCGGTTGATTGATCGTTGCTTCGACAATGCTCAACTCATGTGGAAGCCGGGCATACTTTGCAACACCTTCGGCAATAACCCAAACAGAAAGCGCAGAGTGAACATATTTTGCATTGATAGCTAACAATACGACGTTATACATTATATCAACTCTTCACGCTTTCGCATCATCCAAAAAAAGCCCGTCATCAAAGCGCTGCACTCATCGGCAAGAATATCGCCAACTACTTGCGTAGATTGTCCGTATGATTCCATGAACAGGTTAATAACACTTCCGCACGAGCCTGTCAGCTCATCACGAGCTCCATAGAAAACCTTGTCGACCCTGGACATGATAATTGCTCCTGCACACATGGGGCATGGTTCCAGCGTGACATATAGCGAGCATCCGTTAAGCCGCCAGTCACCAAGAGTTCTACAAGCGTCCTCGATTGCTTCAATTTCAGCATGTGCAGTTGCCAACTTATCTTTTTCACGGCGATTTCGCCCGCGCCCGATTACTGCACCTTGAGAATCAACGACAATACAACCTACCGGAGCCTCGCCATCCTCAGCGGCTTCACGCGCTAACGAAAGAGCGATCTGCATATAATATTGGTCAAGGTCTTTCATCTTTGTTTCTCCAGTTTAGTAATTACTTCAGAAAAATATTCCGGTAAATCGGATGTTAACTCAATACGCTCGCTCGTTGAAGGGTGTGTAAAACATAACTTTCGTGCATGCAGGCATTGACTTGACATACCCAGCTCCGGCTTTTTTCGTCCATAAACAACATCTCCGAGGATCGGGTATCCAATATATGCCATATGCACGCGAATCTGGTGTGTTCTGCCTGTTTCAAGTCGACAGTGCACATGAGTATATCCGCTGTATCTTGATATTACTTCATAATGAGTAATAGCAGCGCGCGATGTCTTATTCTGCTGCGAAAAACTGCTTACTGTGTGAACAGCCTGTCGCTTTCTGTCGGTTGGGTGTCGACCGATCGGCGCATCTATAGTGCCACTATCACTTTTGACATTACCACATACAACAGCGTCGTATTCTCTTGTAAGAGTCCTTGAGGATAACTGTGACGCAAGTGAAAGGTGTGCCGGGTCGTTTTTTGCGGCAATGACCAACCCAGATGTATCCTTATCGATCCGGTGTACAATACCGGGACGTATCACACCACCTATGCCGGAAAGACTGTCGCCGCAATGATGCAATAGTGCGTTGACGAGTGTGCCCGAAGAGTGACCCGGAGCGGGGTGTACAACCATGCCGCGAGGTTTATTTATTACAATAACGTCAGCATCCTCAAAAATAATATCGAGCGGGATGTCCTGCTTTAAAACATCAGAAACATCCGGCTCGCTTAGAAAAACCTTATATATCTCACCTGTTGAAGTCCTGTGATTTTTACGTACAGGAGTTCCGGCAAGGGTCACATATCCGGCTTCGAGAAGTTTTTGCGCTGAACTTCTCGTTAACTCCGGAATGCTGGCTGTGAGGAAAACATCAAGCCGCTCTCCGTTGATATTAGAACTGATTATCGTCGTCTTCAAGGCCATATTCACGCAATATATCATCAAGATCGTAGTCATCTAACGACCCAAGTTCAGCTTCAAGATCATCCATTGAGTAAGATGCATCCGGAGTTGTTTCCGTTATAGGTTCATAGTCGCTTGAAGAGTATGCTGCAGGCGCATATTGCGCTTCCGGTGCGTACTGCGCTTCCGGTGCATACTGTTCATCCTGCGCATCGTTTATATACTGAGGTTCCGGCTCATATTGCGGTTTCGGTGAATATCGCGGATCCCGAGTATTGCGCGCCTGAGATTCTTGTCGCGGTTTTGGTGAAGTACGCGCCTCAGAATCTTGCTGCGGTTTTGGTGAGTAGCGTGGTTCGGGAGGATATTGATCATAGGGAGAAGAAGCTTCCTGTTCAGCTTGTGCGGAAACAGCCGCATCAATATCATCAAACTCGTCGTAATCAGAGTCGTCATAATCTTCCTGATAATCGTCAGATGCGTACCCGGAAACGGGACTTTCTTCATTTTCAGCTCCAAACGAAATTGCAATAAAGTGAATCAGAAATGTTATGAACCCAAGTGTTATAAAGATGTCCGCAATGTTGAAGATAGGAAAGTTAAAGGGTAATGTTCTAAACATGTCGACGACTTTTCCATCATTGAAAATACGATCGACCAGATTTCCTACTGTTCCGCCAAGTACAGCGGCAAGCCCGAGAGTTCCCCAGAATCCTTCATTATATCTGAGCAAAATCATGATCAAGACGATTGCAGCACCAAAGGCGATTCCGGCAAGCAACCATTGTTGACCGGAGAGAATATTTAACATTGCGCCGTCATTCTCCCATCTGGTAAGCCCGAGTACGCCCGGAATAAGCTCCGGTCCAATTTCTCCGGTTCTCAATGTACGTAGAATCCATTGCTTAAAAAACTGATCAAGCGCAACAATAAGTCCTGCAAAAAGAAAACATAGCATTTATATTACCTCCCTAGCTTCAAAACAACATCAAGACAACGTGGACACAGCTCCGGGTGTTCGTTGTTTTTTCCAACGTCCTTGTCGTGTTTCCAGCATCTGTCACATTTTGGTTCATTACTTGCTTTGACGGCAACAGTCAGTCCGGGAAAATCAACTCCAGCATGACCGGAGCCACTGCCTTGAGCAACGTGGACATTAGAAACGATAAACAGCATTCTAAAGTCCTCACCGGCAATTTTCTCAAATGCACCGGAAGCAGCTTCGTTTAGATTTAGCGTAACTTCTGCTTCAAGTGATTTGCCAATAACCTTCTCGATGCGCGCCAACTCAAGAGCTTTGTAAACATCAGTACGCAAGCGTAGAATATCTTCCCATAAAGTACTCTGCTCCGGAGTAAGCTCATACTCCATATTAGGTTCGGGCATGGGATTATAAAGAACACTATCCAATTCCACCGTCCTGTGATGCGGCATCAATGCCCAAATTTCTTCTGTTGTGAAAGCTAATATAGGAGCAAGCATACGCACAAGCGAATCTAATATGAGATATATAGTAGTTTGTGCACTTCGATGCGACAAACCGTTAGCCTCGTCACAATACAGTCTGTCTTTGATTATATCTAGATAGAAGTTAGACATATCAACAGTACAGAAGTTGTGAATAGCGTGATATATAGTGTGGTACTCGTACTTATCATATGATGTGCGAACATTCCCTACCAACTTATTAAGTCGCGCTAACGCCCAGCGATCAAGTTCAGGCATGTCTTTTAAAGCAATCTGGTCATTAACATCAAAATCACCCAAATTTCCGAGGATAAACCGTGCGGTATTGCGGATTTTCAAGTATATGTCAGAAAGCTGCTTAGCAATCTCTTTTGACATTCGTACATCTGCCCTGTAATCAGTAGAAGCAACCCAAAGCCTGAGTATATCTGCACCAAAATCTTTAATGATTTCCTCGGGAGCAACTGTATTGCCGATCGATTTATGCATTGCCTTGCCATCACCATCAACAGTCCAGCCGTGAGTAATAATCCTTCTGTATGGCGCTACGCCATTTACAGCTATACTTGTAAGCATTGATGATTGAAACCATCCGCGATATTGGTCTCCGCCCTCAATGTACAGGTCGGCAGGGAAACTGAGATTTGGGAAAACACCGGAACTAATGACACCCGCATGAGTAGAACCGGAGTCAAACCAGCAGTCAAGCGAGTCTGAACCTTTTGAAAAATATTTGGATTCACAATGCGGACAAGCAAACTCCTTAGGTAGAATTTCAGCAGCTTCCATCTCATACCATGCATTTGACCCCTTATCACCAAATAGTTTGGCAACAGTATCAATAGTCTCAGGTGTGCAGACAGGCTTTTCACAAGTTTCACAATAGAAAACAGGTATTGGCAGCCCCCAGTGACGTTGTCGTGAAATGCACCAGTCAGAACGCTCGACGAGCATTGCGATCATGCGCTCTTTACCCCATTCCGGAATCCACGCTATATCTTCACAAGACTCAACAGCAGCTCCCTTCATTGCATCGACGGAAGCAAACCACTGTTCCGTTGCACGGAAAATAATCGGATTTTTGCATCGCCAGCAGTGTGGATATGAGTGTATGATCTTCTCTGATGAAAGTAATGCTCCGCATTTCTCCAAATCTTCAACAATTACATCATTTACTTTTGAATAATAATGTCCTTCATACTGCAGCGCCTCTGATGTCATAACTCCGTGAGCGTTGACCGGCATGACCATAGGTAATTGCGGATATTTTCTACATACATTATAGTCATCAACACCGTGCCCGGGCGCTGTATGTACGCAGCCCGTACCGGCATCAACGGTTACATGATCGCCGAGTATAACAAGAGATTCCCGGTCGTAAAGCGGATGAGTTGTTGTCATTAGCTCAAATGCGGTTCCCGGTAACTTTTTCAAAACCTCATACTTCTCAATACCGGCACCTTCAAAAACTGACTCTGCGAGCTCTGCTGCAACAATGAAAACCTCGCCTCCGGCAGAACAAACAGCATACTCGATATCCGGTCCGAAGCATATAGCAAGATTGCCCGGTAATGTCCAGGCTGTTGTTGTCCATATCAAAACACTTGCATTTTCTTTACCCGGAACATCATCCAGTATACCCTTGTCATCTTTGACTTTGAACTTCACATAAATTGCAATGCAAGGGACATCAGCATACTCGATTTCCGCTTCTGCAAGTGCAGTTTCATCATTCGGACACCAATAAACAGGCTTTAATCCTTTATAGATGTAGCCCTTTTCATACATTTTTCCAAAAACACGAACTTCTTCCGCTTCGAAAGAAGGAGCCATTGTCAAATAAGGGTTATCCCAATCCCCGATCACGCCGAGTCGCTTGAATTGCTCACGCTGTCTGTCCACATATTCGGAAGCAAAGGCGTGGCAGGCATTACGAAACTCGGGAATAGACATTTTTTTTCTGTCTAGTTTATTCTTCTTAGTAATTGCTGTCTCGATCGGCATCCCGTGATTATCCCAACCGGGAGTATACGGCGCATGAAAACCGGACATATTTTTATATCGTACGATAATGTCCTTAAGGGTTTTATTCAATGCATGACCGAGATGGATATCACCATTTGAAAACGGAGGTCCGTCATGTAGAATATACGTAGGTTTTCCTGCATTCTTTTCCATTAAAGTCTCGTAAACCTTTTTTTCATAAAAGGTCTTGAGCATTTCGGGTTCGCGTTTTGGAAGACCTGCGCGCATAGGGAAGTCGGTTTTTGGCAGTAAAATTGTTGAGTTATAATCCTGGGACACTGTTTTATTATCCTTTCCTTACCTGTGAAGTATATATACACTTCGCTAGGGTAGAGACAGCCGGGTCATTGCCCCGACTGTCTTTTATCAACTAATACGTTATGTACCATTAGCTATCTAGTCATCGGTGTCAAAGTTAGCGCCGAATTTAAGGTCATCAAAATCAAACTTTGGTCTTGGTGAAATCTCACCTTCGTCATTAGATGAGAAAATCTTTCCGGAATCTTCATCATCAAAAAGTGATGATGGAGGCTCTTGGATAGAATGCGCTTGAACTTCCGCAGGCTGTGGTTGTGGCTGAGACTGAGGTTGCACCATATCGCCTGTCAACTGTTCAACAACAGAGCCGATCTGCTCAGCAATATCGTCAATTTGTACTTCTTGCGCGGATTCAATAGGGACAGGTGCGGGTGCAATGGGCTTTGCCTGTGGTGCTGTCGCCTTTGCAGGAGGTGCTTGCCGGGCTGATCGGGGGGCCTTTGAAGCTGCTTCCTGCGACCCTTGCTCTGCTTTTGGCTTAGTTTTTGCTGCACGACGTACAGTCTCCAACTTTTCCAGAAACTCTGCGTGCTTTCGCATAATTGCTTGTGACAACTCTATAAACTTTGCTGTTTCCTTTGTACAGACAGCAAGACGTAACTCTTCATCGGCAATTCGCTTAGCTGTATCGGTAAGCTTGCTCTTTATCTCACTCTCTGCGCTTTGAAGCATTTCTTCTTTCGTCCTGTTTGCTTCAACCGTGATCTCTTCGCCCATACGCTGTGCTGTCAGTAATGCCATTCTCATTGCATCTTCTGTCGAGCGGTATTCCTCGACCTTTTCTACAAGTACCTTCAGCTTCCCTTTAAGAATCGCATTTTCTTTATACAGGGCACCATAATCTGCTGAGACAGCTTCGAGAAAATCATCGACACCTTCCATGTCGTAACCACCAAAAACCGCTTTAACAAACCCTTTATCATTTATATCTTGTGGAGTCAGCATTAGCATTCAATCCTTTCGGCTACAA
>Ga0123355_10000544_pt1 | contig 50570 bp, 50 predicted proteins | sample TergutEmb28metaG_3_FD_89872 | JGI IMG/M metagenome (GOLD analysis project Ga0123355, IMG submission 89872) | Embiratermes neotenicus P1 segment gut microbial communities from Petit-Saut dam, French Guiana - Emb289 P1 | ecosystem: Host-associated > Arthropoda: Insects > Digestive system > Gut ...
TCAGCCCTGCAGTATTTAAGCCAAATGTTATAAGTATTGCCAGCACCGCTGTAGTTGTTATCATTGCAAACCTACGAATGTTTTTAATTTTTGTCATTTTAATTTCCCCTATCCCTCAAGTTTTATTTGTGTGTTGCTGTTTTCATAAATATAGACCTCGTAAATTGTCATTTGGTAGAATGGAATGAAAAACATTTTTTGTTTTGTCGAATATACTCACCTGACACCCTCCACAAAAATAGGGGATGCGCCTTTACGCATCCCCTATGGTAAGATTTAAACATCATATTTTTTTACAAAAGTTTCACGCTTAATTATCATCAGCGTAGCCAATGCAAGTATCAATGAAACACCAATGGCCACTGCCACGCGGGTTGCGTTGCTAGATAATCCTGTTTGGGGAAGCACCCCATGGAACCCGGCCAATGGCACAAGCTGATAGTCGAACTCCCATTGTTCTTGGTAGTCGTTCCAGGCCCAGCCGCCTAGTGGCACTTCGTCGCCGTCAAATTCGAACCAGACATTGCTCTCTTGCATCATTACATTGCCGGGTGCTGGTTCTGGCAGCGTTTCTGTTGCGGCAGGAATGGTAACTGCAGGCGGCGGAGAAATTACTGCCGGTGTAGGGTTATTGTTGCCAGGTTGGCCAGCTGTTGGCGGTGTTTGGGTTGGATTGTATGGAGTTGGATATGGAGCTGGGGTTGGCGTGGGGTATGGTGTAGGTTCTGGCGTGGGATTCAGCGTTGGGTCTTCTGTGGGGTATTCCGTTGGGTTTTCTGTGGGGTGCTGCGTTGGATCTTCTGTTGGGCTGGGCGCAGGTTCTTCCTCTGGCCAGTTGTATACAGATATAAAGTCACTTATAGTCACGATTTCTGTGCCCAGTCGTTCTTCCAGCTCTGCAATTTGATAGCTGCCAACTGCACCGCCAGCAAATACAAAGAATGTATAAGGCTCACCTGGCAGCATAAATCCACCTGGCGCAGCTGTTTCCACAAGCATAAATAGAAAGTTGAACCCGCTGTACAGAGCCTGATGGCTTAGTACAAGCTCGCCGGCGGCGTTTGTTTGGCCGCCAGCGCCTGTGGCAAAAAACGTCGCGCCGTTTATATCGCGGCTACGCAATGGCTGCGCAACAAAGGTAGAGGCCGGCTGAATGAAGTTTGGTAGCAGCGCCACATATAGTTCAAATTCTGCGCCTTCTAGCCTGTCTTTTGTTTCATAATCATACTTGCGTAAAAGCATATTTACCCGAGAGCCAGAGCCTTGAGCTGGCGGGGCATGTTGGAAGTTGTGGATATATTCCCTAGTTACAGACAGTTCTACGCCAATTATTTCTACATTGTTGTAAATGGTGGCCGGTGTTCGTGGGTCTGAAATGGCCACTGCGTCGTAGGTGATTTTTACTGGGGTTTCGTCTGGCAATATCACTTCAAACTGCCGCGGGCCAATAATATTAACGCTCCAAAGCTCGCCGTATGCAGGGTTTGTTGGCCTATGCGCCCAGGCTGTCCAACCGCCACCTTGGTTTTGCTCTCTTGTGTAAAGCCTGATGCTACCGGCCAAAAGAAGTAAATTTTCCCCCATAGTATCCAAAACAGTAAACCTGTCAGTGGCTGTTATATTATGGCCATGCTGGTTAACAGTCACCTCTACATTTACCCTGGCGGTATTGGCTTCCTGTCGCATGCCTTTTATCAGATAGTACATATTATATGGCGGTGGGGTTATTGCTGCATTAAACTGGCGACCTTGCGAGGCAAATATTATGCCATTATGCGGCTGAAGCTCTGTTCCGTCTTGCAATAATGCGGGTTCTATCACCCTTGTGGAATAACGGACAATAATTTGGTTAAAGCCATGGGCTGGCTGCGCGCCGCCAACTACGTTGGTCAATTCTGCCCCAACGGTGGCTGTGGCTAGGTCAAATTCAGTTCCATCCCAGCTTAACACTGTCAGGTTGAATAAATCCAGCTCTATGCGCCCAGGTGTAGCCCGTAGCGCCGCAGAGCTGCCACCATACGGCCCTACAAACCGGTTAGCGGCGGGGATTTCACCGATATTATTTGCTCTTTCTACAAAAATCGAGCCTGGTACAAGGGTTTTCCTTGGGTCGAAATCATCTGTAAACAGCGGGTGGCCGTTTTCGTTTAAGAAGAAGAAACTCTCCAGATTGCCTGCACCACGGAAACTATTTCTCGTGTTTATCATTATCTCGTGATGGAAAAGTGCAGAATCATTGGGGTCTGCTTCAATTGTTCTAAAAATTGGCCAGTAGTCGTGGGTGATGGTGTTCAAAACATGCCCAGAATTGCCGGCTGGCGGCCAGAATGTGATTTCATGTGCGTCTAGCTCGCCAGAGCTGAATATGCGCAGGGCAGTTTGGGAGCGTAGGCTGTAGTTTGCAGCCTTTCTTAGCAGGGTTTCTGCTGTTTCTTCTGGCTGGCCTGGTGTGGTCAAATCATTTAGCAGCGTGTAGTTTACAATCACGATGGTGCGTGGTTCGCTAAAGGGCCATCTGGCGTCACGGCGGTTGGTGATATTGTTGCTGCCTATGGCAAGGTTCCACTGGGTAGATGGGTGGTTGGGGTCCGGAAATACGCTGAATGGGATTGCTGCATTGTTTTCTGCACAATGCACGGTCATATTGCTTGGCAACGGGTTGGTTAGCGCAACCATATTTGGCGGGTTGCCTACCAAGCCAGCGTCCCGAGGGTCAATAGATTTCACATTGTTTAGCCATATAGACCTGTTAAAATGCCCGGCTGGCACTACAAGGGTGGTGGTATGGCGCACCATCCACTGGCCGCCGATATAAAACATGCCGTCGCGGCTTACTGTAAAAGTGGGTTCTTCTGGGCGCACGATTGCTTCTGTGCCACTGCCGCCGAAATATACTGTATTAGCAAAGTCGTTGGGGGTATCGTAAACCATGGAATGTGTTGTAGTGTAAATAAGCGTCACGCGGTAAATATCGCCCAAATCTGTGGGCACTGTGAATGCAAAGCTGTTGTCGCTTAGCCTTTCAAATGCACCGGCTAGGGCTGGGTGGGCAGCTGTAACTTCCCCTATAGGCTGGAGAAGGTCTGCTTCTGAGAATCCCATGGAATACACTGTGTTTTGTGTGTTGGCGTATTGTATGTGTACTGTATTTGGTAAGCCGTACAGCCTTACTATAAAGCTTTCATAGTTTGCGGGAAGGGTTTGGCCTGGGCCGAGCATATCTGTTATTTCTTGGCCGTTTAGCGGGAAGCCGCCATTGCCTACAGACGCCACCCATGTGATATAACCTTCCATTATATCTGTCGCTGCTGGGTCTACTGTTTTAGAGCGCAGGGGCATTAGACGCCTTCTGGCAAAGACATTTGCTGTGGCGGTAGAATCTGATGCGTTGCTGCTTATGGTTACGTTGTTTATTATATTAAAATTGTAGCTGTAGGGCTGGCCATCGCTTCTTATTGCGCCCCAGTTTAGTATAGTTGTGCCCAGGTTAGGGGTAAGGTTTGCGTCTGTTTCAAGATGCGGGTTGTTGGCTATTAGGGTGTGGATGCACACTGAGTAAACCACACGAAGCACCTGGCCTGGCTCCAGTTCCAGGCCGCCGAAGCTGTGGCTAAAATATTCCAGCACATTGTCTATGCCGTTTACATTGCTTAAATTGTACGTGAAGCTTGGTATCGTGCCGTTTTCAATCACTTCTGCACCGGCAAGCACTTGGAAGCTGATGTCGCCAATGGCAGAGCTTGCGGCTGGGTTGGCCAGCAGCATATCTTCAGCGGCCATACCATGGAAAGCTGCAATGCTAAGGCTGTCTGCCATTGTGATATTCCTTACAGTTGCGCCGCTGGCTACCACATCTACTGTGAAGATGAAGCGATTGTTTTGGATATCCCAGTTTGCGGTTTTTGTGGTTTCGGTGGCGGCAACTGGTGGCACTACTGTGAAGTTGTGCACGGATTCTGGCAGGCCAAATGTTATTTCTGTGGTTTCGGTTGTGTAATCTACCCTCACGGCTACGGTTATTGTAAAGTTTGCATTGCCTACATTTTCTATAAAATTGTTGTCGCTGGGTAGCACGGCGATATTAGGATATTCCCCTATTACATACCAATTGCCAAACTGTGCAGTTACCAGGCCATTTATATCTATATTATAATGGCCAATCACATGCTGAGCTAGGTTTATTGGAACATTGTCCACGCCTGCGAGCATGGTAATTTGCGGCGGCAATTGGAACACCAAATATCCGTCGCTGTTGTATGCAAACTGTAGGGTTTCATTTTCTGCAAAATGGATGCTAAATATTACCGTTTCACCGGATATTAGAGGTGCGCCATCTGGAATGGCCACACCGTTTTGGTCTGTTACTGTTACCCATGTGATAAAATTGCCCAAGTCATACAAATGGCTTTGGAAGGGCATGAAAGAAGCCATAGGTAGCGGTGTTTCTTCTTCCGCTTCCTCTGCTTGCTGTTGATATGTTGTTGCGGGTTCTTCTGTTGTGGCTTCGGCTGGTTCTTCTATTGTGGTGATTGGTGCTTCTTCTATTGTTGGTTTGGTTGGTTCTTCTGTGGCCAGGGCTGGCCCCTCTGTGGGTTCGGCCGGCTCTTCTGTGGCGGTCTCGGCTTTGGTTGGCTGTTCTACTTGAGAATAAGCCGCCTCTTGGTGGGTGGTGGATTCATCATATGGCACTGCAGCCACATCTAGGCTTACTGTAATGGATGTTGCTAATATGCATACTACCATTACCATGGCAAATAGCTTGCCGTTTAAGAATTTTTTCTTCATAGCGTGTCCCCTCTTCTAACGCGACTATTGAACCTATTCTTAAACGTAGACCCTGGCAAAGGCCATTTGGTAGAATCATTTATATTTTATTATGGAAAAACCCTCCCAAGTCCTTGTTTTATCTTATCTCTGGCCAAGCTTAAATTTTTTGACACTGTTTGGGTAGTTACCTGCATCGTTTTGGCAACTTCTGTTACGCTTAGCTCACTATAATAATGCAACATTACCGCTTCTTTTTGTTTATCGGGCAATTTTTGTACAATATTCATTACTATCGAATGAGTTTCTGTATTTTCCACATAATTGTGTGGGATTAAATCGTCGCTGCTTTCTTGTAAATCTTCTGTATGGTCATCTACATTTAGCGCAGGCTCATGCCTTAGCTGTTTTTGTAGGAAACGGTTTTTTTCGTTTACTATAATCCTGGCCAGCCAGCCCCTAAATGTTTTTATGTCTCTTAACGTATGTATATTGCTACATACGCGGATTAGCACCTCTTGGGAAACATCCTCCGCGTTGGCACGGTTGCCTAGCAGCGTAATAAGCTGAAACAGCACGCCTTTGGCTATTTTTTCGCACAACAGGCCTAAGGCCTCTCTGTCGCCACGGGAAGCCTTTTGCGCTATTACATATATGTCGTTCTCGTTGCGTGGTACAATTTGCACGCTTGCATTACTCCCCATGCTACAACATCCTTTTGCCACACCCAATAGACTTATTTTTAATTTTTTGCAATTTCAGAAAAACTCTAATGTTAACCTTGGGCAATAAATTAGCAAAATATCAAGTGATTGTCAACATTTTTGCCTATTTTTCGCTTATTATACAATAGTGGCTGTGGTTAGACAACTGTAGCCATGGGAATGCTTTGCTAAGGCCGTCGGGACGTAGGCCCGATACCCCCTTGCTTTTATAAGATTTGCTGCGCGAACCCGGCAAGGCCTGCCGCAGGCATTCTTTCGGGTTAGATTTGAAAGAAAGAAGCAGAAACTCTAATGTTTGAGGGGTGTAAATTTTGGCAAACCAACTAATTACAATTTGTAATTAGTTGGTTTGCAGCCTGCGCTACTGTATGCAGAAAAACCTTCTGCACGGGCTAAATACGGGATTTTTCCTTGTTTTTACATATGTCGCAAGGGTTATGTATTTTTCCTTGACTTTGTCCGTGCATAGGGGTTATAATAGGAGTAACCGACACTTTGCACGGGCAGGAGGTGAATGTATTGGCCAATATTAAATCTGCAAAGAAGCGCATCCGCGTGTCTCTTAGAAGGCAACTGCGCAACAAACATGTTAAGTCAACAACCAAAACAGCTGTTAAAAAAGTTGTGGTTGCCACCAAAGACGGCAATCTAACCGATGCCAAAACACTGCTGGTGCAAGCCATAGCTGCTATAGATAAGGCGGCTTCAAAAGGTGTATACCACAAAAACACCGCCGCGAGGAAAAAATCAAGGCTTACAAAAATGTTAAACAAAGCACAATAATTCAAAACCGTGGGGATTTGCTTCACACCGCACCAACTTCTGCGAAAGATGGTGCGGTGTGGAGGAAATAACCACGGTTTTTTTAAAGGGATATTATTATGGAACATAAAGGAATTTCTGCATTTACATTAAAGCTGATTGCTATCATTGGTATGATTGCGCAGCATACTGTACTGGCTTTGCCCGGGGTGTTTCCCTTTGGGGTAGAGGTTGCGGCTAATATTGCCGGGGGGCTTACTTTCCCTATATTGGCGTTTTTCTTGGTAGAGGGCTTTAGGCATACATCTGACCTTAGCAAGTACAAGAAGAGGATACTTTTGTTTGCTTTCATATCCTTTATACCGCATTTGATTAGCCTGGGTAGCGGGTTAAATATTATGTTCCAGCTTTTGTTTGGGCTTATGCTGCTGGAGTACAGGCGCAAACATGGGAGCAATGCAAAGTTTTGGCTGCTGTTTGTGCTTACCGGCGTGCTAACTATTATATTTGACTGGAGCGCCACGGCTTATATCGTGATATTGGCCTATGAAGCCATAAGAAGCGAAAAGCTGCGCCGTATTGTAACTCCTGTTATAGCCTCTGTTGGGCTGGTGGTATTCAGTATAGTTGTTAGCATTATTTTCTCGCTATTTATAGACCCAGATGTTTTGGCAGAGGGTGCATCTAAGGCCACCATGTTCTTCCCGCTGGGCTGTTTGCTTGTTATCCCGCTGCTGCTTATGTACAAGGGCAAGCGCGGCCCTAAGATGAAATGGTTTTTCTATGTGATTTATCCTGTGCATTTATTGGTGCTGGGTATAATTGCTTTCATCATGGGCGTAGGGGTTGTGCATACGTTTATCGACATGGTTTTGGAAGGCTTTAACGCCGCCATTGGTTACTAATAAAACGCCTCGAACACGATATTTGCCAGGTCTAGTCCCCTTGGGGTAAGGTGGATATTCTCCCCAGTGGTGGCCAGCAGGCCATCTACCAGCAGCTTTTGGGCAGCGGGCTGGTGGCTTGATGGGATTAGGCTTTTGGGGATGCCTTCTGTAAGGCGCAGGCCCAATATTATTGATTCGCAAACGGCTTCTTCATCTGATATGGTGACGAAGCCGTTTTTTTGCCCGGGGTTTTGCAGGTAGGTGGCCATGTCTTCGGCGTTGTTCCAGCGGGCTTGGCCGTTGAATGAATGCCCCCCCAGCCCGAAGGCGATGTACGGCACGCGCCGCCAGCAGTTGATGTTATGGCGGCTTTCTGAGCCTGGGCGGGCAAAGTTGGATATTTCATAATGGGTATAGCCTGCGGTGGCCAGGGCTTGCCTGGCGTGGTGGTACATTTGGCGGTCTGTTTCGTCGCCGGGCAGGGTGATATGGTTGACCTCCAGGGCTGCCCATAGGGGGGTGTTTTCTGCAGGGGTGAGGCTGTAGGCAGAAATATGCGCCGGGGCTAGGGCTATCACAGCCTGCACGGTGGCCTCCCATTCTGCCATCGTTTGCCCCGGCAGCGCGAACATCAGGTCTATATTGATATTGTCGAAACCGGCGACCTGGGCGGCATGGTAGTTTTGGGCGAAATCATCCATGGTATGGATGCGGCTTATAGTGCGCAGCAGGTGAGGGTGAGTGGTTTGCAGCCCAAAGCTGAGGCGGTTTACACCTTGAGCCTTTAAGGCTTGCAGGTAAGCCTTGTCTACTGTGCCTGGGTTGGCCTCTACGGTAATTTCTGCGCCATTTTGCAGCGGGAGGGATTGCAGGGCGTTTAAAATTTTACATAGCAAATGGGGAGGCAGCGCTGTGGGCGTGCCTCCCCCGATGTATACCGTGTCAATTTCCTGGGTAAAGCTAGCCGCGCTAATCTCGTTCATAAGGGCGGCGGCGTAATCCTCTTGCAGGTTGCCCTCTACGGGAAAGGACAGGAAATCACAATAGGAGCATTTCTTCACGCAGAACGGGATGTGAGTGTAGATTCCGGGCATGTTGGCCTCCTGGGAGGGTATTGTTTATGCTTTGCAAATTTTTTCTTCTTTCCCAAAAAAATTGGCGTGGGCGAAACCCATGGTTTTAATCCCTAAGCGTCATCCAGCTTCAACACATTCATAAACGCTTGCTGTGGTACTTCTACGTTGCCTATGTTTCGCATACGTTTTTTGCCCTCTTTTTGTTTTTCTAGGAGTTTCTTTTTGCGGGTTATGTCGCCGCCGTAGCATTTAGATAGTACGTCTTTGCGCAGGGCGCCCAGGGTTTCGCGGGCTACTACGCGGCTGCCTATGGTGGCTTGGATTGGGATTTCAAACTGGTGGCGTGGTATTTCTTTTTTTAGTTTTTCTACTATTTTGCGGCCACGTTCTTGGGCTGTTTTGGAAAACACTATGAAGGATAGGGCATCTACAAGCTCGTGGTGGACTAGTACGTCTAGCTTTACAAGTTCAGAACGTTCGTAGCCTTTTAGGTCGTAATCGAAGGATGCGTAGCCACGGCTGCGGGATTTTAGGGTGTCGAAGAAATCGTATATTATTTCGTTTAGGGGCAACTCGTAGCTTAGGGTTGCGCGTTTTGAGTCCAAATATTCCATGCCAATGTATACGCCCCGGCGTTCTTGGCATAGCTCCATTACTGCGCCTATAAATTCTGACGGCAGCAGGATTTCGGCCTTTACTATTGGTTCTTCCATGTATTCTATATGGGATGGGTTTGGCAGGTCAGCTGGGTTGGATAGGTCTAGCACTGTGCCGTCGGTTTTGTGTACTTTGTAGATTACGCTTGGGGCGGTGGTGATAAGCTCTAGGTTGTATTCCCGCTCTAGGCGCTCTTGTATTATTTCCAGATGCAAAAGCCCTAGAAAACCGCAGCGGAAGCCAAAGCCCAGCGCGATGGATGTCTCTGGCTCAAATTGTAGGGATGCGTCGTTTAGCTGTAGTTTTTCTAGTGATTCCCGAAGGTCGTTGTATTTTGCGCCGTCTTGAGGGAATATGCCGCAGTACACCATCGGGTTAACTCGCTTGTAGCCCGGCAGCGGCTCTGGGGTTGGGTTGTTTATGTCGGTTACGGTGTCGCCTATGCTGGTGTCGCTTACATTTTTAATGCTGGCGGTGATATAACCAACCTCGCCAGCAAATAAATTTTCTGAAGGGATAAACTTGCCCGGGCCAAAATACCCGGCCTCCACTACCTCGAAGGTCTTGTTTGTTGCCATAAAATGCACCTTAGTGCCTTTTTTTAAAGTGCCGTCTATCACCCGGATAAACACGATTACACCCTTGTAAGCGTCATAAAGAGAGTCGAAAATCAGCGCCTTTAGCGGCGCATCAGGGTCACCCGATGGGGCAGGTATAGATTTAACAATGCTATCGAAAACCTGCTCTATATTAAGCTTAGCCTTGGCAGAAATAAGTGGCGCGCCCTCGGTATCTAGCCCGATGATATTCTCTATATCTGCTTTGGTTGCGTCTGGGTCTGCTGCGGGCAGGTCTATTTTGTTTATAACTGGCACAACTTCCAGGTTGTTCTCCAGGGCAAGGTAAACATTGGCCAGGGTTTGCGCCTCTATGCCCTGGGCGGCGTCCACCACTAAAAGCGCACCCTCGCAGGCCGCCAGCGAACGGCTCACTTCATAAGTGAAGTCCACATGCCCGGGGGTGTCTATCAAATTTAAAATATACTCCTGCCCGTCTGGCGCGATATACACCAGCCGTACAGATTGCGCCTTTATGGTAATCCCGCGCTCGCGCTCTAGGTCCATATTATCCAGCACTTGTGATTGCATTTCGCGCTGGGTTAACACCCCGGCCATCTCTATAAGCCTATCCGCCAGGGTAGACTTCCCATGGTCTATATGGGCGATTATGCAAAAATTCCTTGTTATTGCCATTTGTTTTTTCGGGTCTGCCATTTGATTCCTCCTAAGAATATGTCGGTATAATAGCAAAAATGTGGGTAAAAGACAAGACCGCCTAAGGTTTTGCCAGCTACACCGCCGCCACTTTTTATAAGGCTAACTTCGTGAACCGGGCACGACCTGCTTCCCAATTTTTTTGGGTTACAGTTATGGGAAAACTTAACTTTTTATTTTTGAGATTTTGTTTTTTAAAAAATGGCTTGATTAGCGGGTTTTTCTGTTCTTGAAGCAGCAAAACATGTGTTTTTTACCTGAAAAATGGTACCATACGGTACCATTTTGCCGAAATTATGGTACCGTATGGTACCACGCCCGCCCCAAAATTAAAGTTTTTGAAAGTGCCAGAGGTGACATCTTTGACGGTTTTGTTCAAATAAAAGGCTTCCCGCAACAAGTTTCTTCTGTTATAATCATACGGAGAAAGACATTAGAGTTCTTCCGAAACCACAAAAATGGGATTTCGCAAGAAGCATATTTTCTAAGGAGACGCATCAAATGAGCGAATTTGACCAGAACCAGCGGATAAAACCGATAGATATAGTAAAGGAAATGCACGGCTCGTATCTTGAGTACGCCATGAGTGTAATAGTGGCGCGGGCGCTGCCAGATGTGCGGGATGGCTTAAAGCCTGTACACCGGCGCATATTGTACGCCATGAGCGAGCTTAACCTAGACCCTACAAAAGCGTTTAAAAAATCTGCACGTATCGTGGGCGATACCATGGGTAAGTACCACCCCCATGGCGATAGCTCTATTTACGATGCCATGGTGCGTATGGCGCAGGATTTTTCTGTGCGATACACCTTGGTAGAGGGCCATGGTAACTTTGGTTCTATGGACGGCGACGGCGCAGCCGCCATGCGTTACACAGAGGCGCGGCTTTCCCGCCTTAGCATGGACATGCTTACAGATATCGAGAAAGAAACTGTGGACTTTGCACCAAACTATGATGGCGAATTCACAGAGCCATCTGTGCTGCCAGCCCGCTTCCCAAACCTGTTGGTAAACGGCTCTAGCGGTATTGCTGTGGGCATGAGCACCAATATACCGCCCCACAACCTAACCGATGTTATAACTGCGGTGCTACATCGCATAGGCCATATGCGTGAAGGTATAGAAACCCCATTAGAAGACCTGATAGACATAGTAAAAGCACCAGATTACCCCACAGGCGGCGCAATCCTTGGCACCCACAATATCCGGGAAGCCTACCGTACAGGCCGGGGCAAAGTGGTGCTACGGGCAGAAACTACCATAGAGCCAATCCCAGGCATGGCCAACCGTGAGCAAATCCGCGTTACCGCCATCCCTTACCAAGTAAACAAGGCCAACCTGGTAAAGAAAATGGCCGACCTAGTAAAAGACAAGAAAATCGATGGCATAACAGATATCCGGGACGAATCCAACCGCAATGGCGTGCGCATTATAATAGAGCTTCGCAAAGACGCCAACGCCAACGTGGTGCTTAATCAGCTTTTCAAGCTATCTTCCCTGCAAGAAAGCTACGGCATTATCATGCTGGCTCTGGTTAACAACGAGCCGAAAATCCTCAACCTTTCGGAAGTAATAGACCATTATATAGCCCACCAGCAGGAAGTAATCACCAGGCGCACCCAGTTTGACCTAGCCAAGGCAGAACGCCGTGCCCATATACTAGAAGGCCTGCTAAAAGCCCAGGACCATATAGATGAAATTATAGCCCTAATCCGCAGCAGCGACGACGGTAACCACGCCAAAGCCCGCCTGATAGAACGCTTCGAATTTACAGACTTGCAAGCTCAGGCCATAGTAGATATGCGCCTTCGCGCCCTAACCGGCCTAGAAAAGCAGCGCCTGGAAAAAGAATATGCAGAACTGCAGCTTCTAATAGCCGAGCTAAATAAAATCCTTAGCGAGATGGGTTACCTATTACAAGTGCTAACCGAAGAACTAACCGCCATAAAAGACAAGTATGGCGACGCCCGCCGCAGCGCAATCCTACACGACCCAGGCGAAATAAACATGGAAGACCTAATAGAGGAAGCTCAAAACGTAATCACCATCAGCCACCTGGGTTATATAAAACGCCTGCCGCTAGACACTTACCGCAGCCAAGCCCGCGGCGGCAAAGGTGTAATAGGCATGCAAACTCGCGAAGAAGATGTGGTGAAAGATCTCTTCGTGGCCAACACCCATGACCATATCCTATTCTTTACCACCCGCGGCCGGGCCCATAGCCTGCGTGCTTTTGAAATCCCAGAAGCCGGGCGGCAGGCCAAGGGTATGCCCCTGGTTAACCTACTTAACCTACCCGCCGGTGAAACTGTGGCGGCCATGTTCCCAGTGGCCAAAGGGGATTGGGATGGCCAATTGATTTTTGCCACCAAGCAGGGCACAGTCATGCGAACAGACCTTAGCGCATTCTCCAGGATAAACAAATCTGGCCTTATTGCCATCACATTCCGCGAAGACGATAGCCTAATAGCCGTAATGCGCTCTGACGGCAATCGCGAACTTTTCCTGGCCACCATGAACGGCCGCGGCATCCGCTTTAGCGAAGCCCAAGTGCGCAAAACTGGCCGTGGCTCTAAAGGCGTTACCGGCATGAGGCTAAACCCAGGCGACGAAATAGTGGGCGCAACCCTGGCAGACGAGCAAGTATTGCTAGTATCCACCAACGGCTACGGCAAATGCACCCCACTAGAAGACTTCCGTGACCAAAACCGCGCCGGCAAAGGCGTGATAGCCTATAAGCCCAACGACAAAACCGGCAATGTAATTGGCATAGCCGCAGTAACAGACAACGACGGCCTTATGCTAATCAACTCTGAAGGCGTGGTAATACGCATCCGGGTGGTAGATATATCAGTGAAAGGCCGCTTTGCCAGGGGCGTGAAGCTGATAAACATGGACAAAGATGTAACCGTAGTGGGCCTAGCCAAAATACTAGACAACGACCACGAAGGCGAAGAAGCAGAAATGGCAGAAGTAGCAGAAACAACCGAAGCCACCGAAGAATAATATGTAGGGGATGCGCCCCTGCGCATCCCGCATAGTGGTGTGCAGGGGCGCGTCTTTTATGCGAAATGAGGTGCGCATGAACAAGCCAAGCATCCAAGAATGCTGCCAGCGGCTTCTGCCAGACCCGAAGCAGAAGCAGGGTATGCTAAACCTGTTAGAATTTCTGCAGGGGTTAAAGTTGAAACCCCTGTGGTATCACAAGACCTCGTTTAAATGCAATTACAAGAGCCAGCGGGTGCTGTATATTAACTTTATAAGCGGCAATAGGCTTAGGCTACGTGTTTGCACCGTGGGGGATGCCCATGGTATTGGCAACATGGAATTGTATTTGCAGGCGATACCACAGGACTTGCGGGATGAATTTGCTAATTACCAGGCCAACATCCATCCTTGCGATATCCATACCACTTGCGTAGAAGATTGCGAACGGACGCGCAGCTACTATATTACAAGCCCAACCCCGGCGCAGTTTACCTGGGTGGAGAAGTTTATCCTTGCCCGTATGGCGTTTATTGATATGGGCTAGGGCGGAGGAAGTGATGGTAGCTATTAGTTATAAAACTCATGATAAACATCTTGATACAGCTGGTTTTATAGATATGGCAATGCAGGTGTGGCCTGGGAATTACCACTCACAATATACAAAGGAAACTTTAGCCAAAACTATCAACACCACCGCCTGGGACGGAGACAAATTGGTTGGTTGTGTTAGGGTGCTAACTGACGGATATTTTTTTGGCACGATTACAGAGATTCTTGTTTTGCCTGAATATCGAAGGCAGGGAGTGGGGGAAAAGTTGATGGCCCTTGCGTTTGAAACATCGCCAACATCTTTATTCTTTGGCGCGCAGCCAGAAGCTGTACCTTTCTACGAAAATATCGGACATGAAAAATCTATGCAATCATTCTCCAAAAAAAAGCCGCGAAGGCAATAAAACCAATAGGAGGAACACATGAAATCATCCTGGCCAATGGCGATTTTTCTTATGTTTGCGTTCCTGGCAGTTTTGGGTGGGGCGGTTTTTGTTGTGGAGGCACGGTTTGGCGATGGCGATAGCCAGTTGCTAGCGCTGTTTCAGCGGGTACCGGAGCGGCCTGTTTTTGCTGCAGAACAAGATTACATATCACCCACGCCGCCTGCGGATTACAACCCAAGCGGTAGCCTTTTTGTGTATACCGGCAACGATTACCCAAGCATTGCCGAAGCTACAGCCATAGAGTATTACCAGCCTACCCAAATAGAGGCCACCCCTACGCCCAGCCCAAGCCCTTCCCCCCATGAGCCCCCGACCCCAGATATAGTCACCCTAACATTATCTGCGGCGGGTGATGTCACCCTTGGGGGTGATTCCCGCTGGGCTGGGTATCACGCTTTCATGCGGGAGTTTGCCAACAGCGGCAACGACCATAGCCATTTTTTCCGCAATATTGCCCATGTTTTCCGGGATAGTGACCTGTCTATTGTTAACCTGGAAGGCACGCTCACCTATGCCACCTACCATATGGATAAACAATTTGTGTTCCGTGGGCCGCCGCATTTTGCGCGGATTTTATCCTCTTCGTATGTGGATGTTGTTACCATAGCCAACAACCATACCATAGACTTTTTCGACCGGGGTTATAACGACACTCGCGCCGCCCTTACCGCAGAAGGCATACGCTATTTTGGCAACGAGTTTAATACAATCATGGAGATAAACGGTATTTTGGTTGGTATGTTTGGCTACCGGGTGTGGGATGATTCTGCCAATAACCGCAACCGCATCCAAGCGTCTATAGACTACTTGCAAAACAGCGGCGCCCAGCTGATAATCGCATATTTCCACTGGGGGGTAGAGCGGAATAACCACCCAGAACAATACCAGCGCAATATCGGCCGCTTCGCCATCCGCCAGGGGGTAGATTTGGTGCTGGGGGCGCACCCGCATGTGATACAGGGCATAGAACAGTACATGGGGCGGCATATCGTGTACTCGCTGGCCAATTTTAGCTTTGGCGGCAATGCCAACCCTCCATGCCAAGATAGCTTTATCTTCCAGCAGACATTTAGCTTCCAAGACGGGCAGCTGCGGCCCTATGATGATACTTATATCATCCCGGTGTTTGTATCATCTGTGCGTGGCAGGAATGACTTCACCCCCACCATAGCCACCGGCACAGACGGCGAGCGGATTTTAGGGCGGATAGCGGAGTATAGTTATTTGTTAAACAATTAAACTGCCCCCCACTCGCACACAAACCAAAACCAGTTGGTCGCAATTTGCGACCAACTGGTTTTGCAAATATAGCCTTGTGGACGCCCACGGTTTTATACAGTTCTTTCGAAATCATAAAAAACGTGATTTCTAAAGAAGTCAAATTAAAGATGAAATCTTCACTCTCTTTATGATATAATCTTACAATCATGTCACAGAAAGGATTAAAAACATGCTAGATAAACTAACAGCAATTCAGCAAAAAATAAGCAGCAGCCTAGACTCAATTAAAATCCTAGCCGAACTAGCAAATTTTCGCGTGCAAACCCTAGGCCGCAAAGGCGAACTAACCCGGCTGCTAAAAGCCGTAGGCAGCCTGCCGCCAGAAGAGCGCAAGGAGCTTGGCAAAAAGGTAAACGAAATCCGCGACCAAATCCTCTCAGAGATAGAAAACAAAAAAGCAGCCCTAGAGGCCAGCGCCCTGGCAGAATCCCTAATAACCGAAACAATAGATGTAACCCTACCGGGCAAAACCAGCCCAGCGGGCAGCTTGCACCCAGTCACGCAGTTTATGTGGCGGTTAGAAGAGCTGTTTATCAGCCTAGGTTTTGATATAGTTGAGGGCAGCTTGATAGAAACCGTATACCATAATTTCGATGCCTTAAACACCCCACACAATCACCCTTCCCGGGACGAAGGCGACACCTTTTACATCGACGAAACCCATGTGCTACGCACCCACACCTCGCCCATGCAAGTACGCACCATGGAGCGCCAAAAGCCGCCCATCCGCGTGATTGTACCGGGCATGGTTTCCCGCCGGGATGAAATTGACGCCACACACACACCAGTATTCCACCAGATGGAAGGCCTAGTGATAGACCGCGGCATCACATTTGCAGACCTGCGCGGCATGTTAGACACCATCGTGCGCTATGTATTTGGCCAAGAAGCCAAAGTTCGCTTGCGCCCAAGCCATTTCCCCTTTACAGAACCAAGCGCAGAAGTTGACATATCCTGCTACGCCTGCGTAACCTCCAAACCTGGCAAGCTACTACCCCCCAAAGACGATTGCAGCGTATGCAAAGGCAGCGGCTGGGTAGAACTATGGGGCTGCGGAATGGTCCACCCAGAAGTGCTGCGCAAAAGCGGCATAGACCCAAGCGAATACAGCGGCTACGCTTTCGGCCTGGGTGTAACGCGTATGACCTCCGCCCTATACGGAATCCCAACGCTAAAGCCCTATTTCGAGAATGATGTACAGTTTTTGAAGCAGTTTTAAAACCGTAAGAGGCTTCGTCCGGGATGCTTGGGCCAGCCGACCACAATTTCAAATACTTTTCAGAAGATTCGCTTCGCGAACCCGGTGCTTTGTACCGCCCGCCTTCTTGCGGGTTCGTTTTGAAAAAGTTTTAGAAAAAACTTTGAAATGGAGATTTAGATATGAACATTCCACTATCCTGGCTAAAAGAGGCCGCAAATATAACCGCCGCAACAGATGAGCTTATAGAAAAACTCACCAACACAGGCAACGCCGTAGAAGGCGTAGAAAAACTTGGCGAAGAGATTACCAACGTAATAGTGGGCAAAATCGCCTCCCTAGAGCGCCACCCAGATGCAGACAAGCTATGGGTAACCCAAACAGATATAGGAAGCGAAACCCTACAAATAGTCACCGGGGCAGACAACCTCAAGGTTGGGGATTACATCCCAGTGGCCATCAATGGCGCAACTTTGGTGGGCGGCTTAAAAATCAAGCCCTCTAAAATGCGCGGGTTAGATTCAAACGGCATGTTATGCTCTGTGGAAGAGCTAGGCTATACCAAGGCAGATTACCCAGAAGCCCCAGAAAACGGCATATATGTTTTCCCAACAGCCCAGCCCCTAGGCGCAGACGCCCGGCCAATTATGCAGCTATTAGAAGAAGTGGCAGATTTCGATATCCTGGCCAACCGCCCAGACACCAACAGCGTAATGGGCATGGCCCGTGAAGCCGCCGCCGCATATGGCAACCGCTTCACGTCACCGGCAATAAGCCTAAAAGAAACAGGCCGCGGCCAGGCTAGCGACCATGTTACAGTAGAAATTCAAGACACTGCCCGTTGCCCCCGCTACATTGCCCGGGTGGTAGAAAATGTGAAAATCGCCCCCTCGCCCCAATGGCTTCGTCGTAGGCTTTCTACCGCAGGAGTGCGCCCTATAAACAATATAGTAGACATCACCAACTATGTAATGCTGGAATACGGCCAGCCCCTTCACGCCTTCGACATAAGTACCGTGGCCAAAAAAGATGGCAAGCATGGCATAGTAGTACGCACCGCCGCAGAAGGCGAGACCTTCACCACACTAGACGGCAACCAGCGCAAGCTAACCACTAGCACCTTGCTTATTGCAGACCACGAAAAACCTGTGGGCATAGCAGGTGTAATGGGTGGCGAAAACTCCATGATACGCGATAACACCGCCATGATTTTATTCGAGTCTGCCAATTTTGATTCTTCCAACATTCGCCAAACATCCCGCGCCCTTGGCCTGCGTACAGATGCCTCTGCTCGCTACGAAAAAGGGCAAGATCCACAGCAAGCCCTAGCCAGCGTTAACCGCGCCATGGAGCTTGTAGAGCTGCTTGCCTGCGGCGATGTAATCCCCGGCATGGTGGATGTATACCCCGCCCCACGCAAAACCCGCGAAATCACATTCAACCCGCAAGAAATAACCGCCTACCTTGGCGCGCCGGATATCACCCCACAAATGATGCAACAATTCCTAACTGCCCTCGACATAGAAACCACCATAGACAACCCCACCACCGGCCGCGCAACCATCCCTACCTACCGGGCAGACATGGCTGGCGCGGCAGATCTAGCCGAAGAAATAGGCCGCATGTACGGCCTAAATAATATCCCCACCAACTACAGCCACACCCTAAACACCGCCACCCCGCTAATCCATATAGATGGCCGTCCCAGCGATGCAGGCAAATCGCCGTGTCGCCGCCGTGAAGACGGCTTCAAGCGCAAGCTAACCGCCATGGGTTACAACGAGGCATTAACCTATCCATTTGAATCCCCCAAGGTGGCAGATAAGTTGCTAATCCCGCAAGATAGCTGCCTGCGCAGCAAGACTATAATCCTAAAAAACCCCCTTGGGGAGGACTTTAGTACCATGCGTACCACCCCCCTTGGCGGCCTGATGGAAAGCATCTCCCGCAACCAAAGCAAAAATAACGCCAATGTACAACTGTTCGAACTGGCGAATATTTATATGAAGGGCGATGAAACCGTAGCCCAAGAGCTGCCACGCCTCACCATGGTGACTTACGGCAAGGAAACGGACTTCTTCACCGTAAAAGGTAGCGTAGAATCGCTAGTAGCCACCATCACAAACAAGCAGCCAACCCTAACCCAGGCAGGGGCACCTCCATACCTGCACCCAGGCCGCAGCGCAAAAATTGCCATGAAAACCTCGCCAAACCCGCGGGATCCAGCCGAAACCATACTTGGCTACATGGGTGAAATCCACCCGCAAGTGGCCAAAAACTACGGCCTTTCCACCAGAACCTACGTGGCCATACTAGATGTAGCCGCCCTGCACGAAATTGCCGACGCCTACAGCTTTAAGTTCACCCTACCGCCTATTTACCCGGCGTTAGAGCGTGACCTGGCCCTGAAGGTGAAGGCCGAAGTTACCGCGGCACAGCTAGAGGCTGCCATCCGCGAAAAAGGCGGACAAATCCTATCCGAGGTTAAGCTCTTTGATGTGTACCAGGGCGAGCAAGTGGGAGCGGGCTTTAAATCCATGGCCTATTCCCTAAGCTTCCGCACCCCAGAGCGCACCCTAACCGTAGAAGATGTGGAAAAACCCATGGCCGCAATCCTGCAAAACTTAAAAACCAAACATGATGCAGAAGTAAGGAGCTAAACATGCAATTTCCTACGCTAAATATGCTGCTGTTTTCACTGCTTGGGGCGTTTGCCGCACCTATTATCCATGAAATGGTGCGGGTGCGGGTTTCTGCCGCATTGGGTGACACACAGCCATACAACAAAGGCTTTCTCACATGGAACCCGATAAAATTCTTCGAGCCTATCGGTTTTGTTTTAATGCTCTTGTTTAATGTAGGCTGGGCAAGGCCTACGCCCCTGTCCAATTATCATTATAGAAACCGTAGAAGCGGCATGATACTCACCTATACCATGCCCATTGTGGTTAGCCTGTTTATTGGGGTGATTACGCTGTTTTTGTGGCAGTATATCCCGGCGCAGGAAAATATGTCGGTTATAAGGTTGATTGTTCGCCACTTTGCATATGCCAATATTTCCGTTGCTATTATAAATACCATCATCCCTGTGTTTCCCTTTGGGGCTAATGCCCTGCTAAAGCTTTTTGTAAGCCCAGAGGCCGTAGTAAAAATCAACCATAATGAAAAAATGTTGCAAATAATATTTATATTCGCGCTGGTGTTTGGGCTTATATCCCGGGTGATAAACCCAATTTTGGCCTTTATTGCTACGCTGATTATACTGTAGGTTGCAAATGGAAGTTAAACTAACCGCCTATGAGGGCCCCCTTGACCTGCTGCTAAAGCTTATCCGCAAGAATGAAATAGATATATTTGACCTGCCCATAAGCCAGCTTACCTCCCAATATCTTGAAGAAATAGCAAACCTGCCGCCAGATATGGACAATTTAAGCGAATTTTTGGTAATGGCGGCCACCTTGATAGAAATTAAATCCCGCATGTTGCTTCCTCGGCCGAAAATCGAGGGCGAAGAAGAAGGCGACCCCAGGGAAGCCCTGGTGGAAAAATTGCTGGCCTACAGCCAGGCCCAAGAGCTGGCTAGCCAGCTACAAGGCCTAGAAACCATAGGCGAAAGGCTTACCGGCCCAGGAGACAAGCTGCTACTGGCAGAGATGAAAAACCTAGCCTCTGCCCGGCCGGATATGAACCATGTGACCATAGATATATTAAGCGAGCTTTTTCAGGAAATGCTGGCGCGCAAGGCCAACCGCCGGGATATCATCCGCTCTGGCTATGGCAAAATGCCCCGGGAGAAATTCTCTGTTACAGAGAAGGTGGCATTTATAGGCAATATTCTAAAAAGCCGGGGCAGGCTTAGTATGCGTTGGCTTTTTGAAGATTGTCGTAGCCGTGGCGAAATGGTGGCAACATTCCTAGCTATTTTAGAGATGGTACGCCGCGGCATGATACATGCCAGCCAGCCAAAAAATTTCGGCGATGTAGAGGTGACACCATGCCAGGCTTAACCAACGAACGTGAAAAAATATTAGAGGCCATGCTTTTTGCCAGCCCAGACAGCGTACCGCTGGAAAAACTGGCAGAAGCCCTAGACTGCGACATCCCTCTCACCCGCGGCTTGCTGGCCCATATGGCAGAAACTTACGCCCGGGAAAACGCAGGCATTCAGCTACAACAAATGGAGGATGCCTACCGCCTTTGCACCAACCCAGACTACTTCCCCCCAGTGCAACGCTTGCTACAAAAAAGGCCGCGCCGCGCCCTGTCCCCGGCACAGCTAGAGGCCCTGGCCATAGTTGTGTTTAAGCAACCCGTGACCCGCGGCGTGATTGAAGAAATCCGCGGCGTAAACACAGATTCTGCTGTAAGCCGCCTGCTAGAATACAATTTGATAGAAGAAAAAGGCCGCCTAGATGCACCAGGCCGCCCCATCCTATTTGGCACTACTGAAGAGTTTTTGCTGTTCTACGGCGTAAGCGGGCTAAACGAGCTGCTTAACAAAAACGACCAGGAGGAGCTAACCCTTGAAAACATTTGAGAATGAAACAGCCATAGGTGTGCCATCAACGGACAAGGACGGAAATATTTTTAGCAAAACCCTGATAGGCTCGTATGTTGTAATCCCAAAATCCCGCGTGGCCTCGCCGTTTGATTTAACAGAGCAGGAATGGCAAGATACTAAGCGGCTGATGGATGCCGTCAAGTTGTACTTAGATGAACAGCTCAGCCCGGATGGCTATAATGTGGGCTGGAATATAGGTGAGGCTGGCGGGCAGCATGTGGTCTATGCCCATATGCATATCATCCCACGGTTTAAAGATGAACCCTTTGCCGGGAAGGGGATACGGCATTGGCTGAAAAAGGATGAGAATATGCGGCTTTAGGCTGTCGCACTGCCCTTGCCAAGGCAGCCCCTTACATATTGGGGGGCTGTTTTTTTATAATAGAGTTCTTCTGAAATTGCAAAAAACGCAATTTCAGAAGAAGTAAAAAATTGAAAATGTAACTTTTCCGAAACCCCCTACGGGAATTTCGGAAGAAGTCTAATGCCAAATGTTGCAAGCCAATTGGAACTTGTATGTGCTAATTTTTGCAAATGCGTCATGATATTTTTTCCGAAAATGGTACCACATTTTAGGCAAAATGATGCCATTTACATGCCTGCAAAACGAAAAAACCCCGAAAATTCGGTGGTTTTATTATTTGTGAATCAAAAAAATTAACGGCTTTTCCAATTTTCTTGAAACTTATAGTGAAATAATTCGAAATAGGTCTCGCCTGTCGCGGCAAAAACGCCTGAAACGCCTTGTTTCTGCGTTTCAGGCGCCGCTCTGGCGAGACCGTTTCTCATTTATTTCACTATACCGAGTTTCGCATTTGCATTAACCCACCGGAATCCGCACCCCATCAACCACAACCGCCGTAATCGCATCCACATCCAAATGAGTGCGGGTACGGTATGTTAACTCGAAGCGAGGCGCACCAAAAGACGCAGCAAAACCAACTAGCGGTATTTCCCCGCCTGCGGTTTCTAGCACGACATTAGGCCTGTGGTAGGCAAAGTCGTGGCTGTCAAATTCGCCAGAAAACGCACCAGAAAAACGGACAAACAGCGGGCTAACCGTCAGCTTGTTTATAGTAAACTCGCCAGATTTAACTTCTCCTTCCCAGGTAAATATTTCACTTTGGGCGCTGGCTGCGTCAACTTCCAGCACCCAGCGCCCACGAAGGCTCTCCCGGTAGTACACCCGTAGCATCAGCTTGTAATCCTCTGCATTGGCCATGTCTATGGGGAAAATTGTCTCTGTAAACGAATACGCGCCAAAGTTGCCAAAGTCTGCGCCCGGCCTTAATTCACTAGTTACCACGCCGCTGGAAACATATTCTCCACACGGCGCGATAAGCCGCGCAGTGGCGGTGCCCCTGCCTACCCTCCCGGCAAACTGCACATGCAAATGCCCATCAACAATGCCAACATTAGAGATCCACTGGGGCGAGCCGTACAGCCCATCCGGCAGCGGAGGGAAAGCCCCGGCCGGCTGCGGCATTAAAATCTTGATGTCGCCATGAGTGAGGTAATACACCAGTTCTGCCTCTGGGATTTCGCCGGGCTGGATGGGAAAGGGCTCTACAAGAAACACACCGTCAGACAGTATTACATGGTTATAATCCAGCAAAATAACCCCTTGCTGCCGCCGGCTGATAATCATTTCTTTGTAAACGGTATTTGTTTCTTCATCGAGGCCAAGCCCAGACACAAGCGTGCTGCCAGGCCCACCCATGCCCGTTTTCCACGAGCCAGGCGTGAGCCTATTCTGCCCGCTAACATCTCGCATTGCAAGGTAGATAACCGCATCATACCCAAATTGCCCTGCCGCAATAACCTCAATGCGAATGCCCTGGTCTTCTGCGTAAACCAACATGGGCTGCACTATTTCGGCAAAGTCTAGGTCGCGTCCGGATATAAACCTGTCGAACACCCCAAGCCCCGTTGCGGCGTACACTGTACCCATAGTCAGCGCCAGCAGCACAAATGTGGCAGCCGCAAGCTTCCATTTTAAACGCGGCGTGGTAGCCTCGCTGGCTTTCATGCGGGCCTTTACCTTTGCCGCCAAATATGTGTCATCTACCTCCACTTGGGAAAACGCATCCTGTATGCGCCGTTCGTCTTTGTCAAAATTCATTTCACGCCCTCCTGTTCAGAAAATTTTTGCAGCAGCACGGCGGCTTTTTGTTTCGCCCGCATGTACATCATGCGTACTGCCCCTTCTCGCTTGCCCATAATTTGCGCCAGCTGTGCGTAGCTGTAGCCCTCGATTGTTCGCATGTACAATACTGCGCGTTCCTGCGGCTTTAGTGGGGAAAGCGCCTGCATTATTTCTGGCATTTGCAGTTCATCATGCGGGAGGGCTACAGGTTCTTCGCTGATATCCGCAAAGAAAAATAATTTGCGCCTCCTGCGGTAATTCATGCATATGTTAAATGTGATTTTGTACAACCATGCGCCCAGGTTTTGCCCATCAAAACTTGCCTGGCCATTATACGCGGCGATAAACACATCTTGGATGGCATCTTCTGCATCTGCGTGGTTGCCCAGTATAGATGCAGCATAACGCAGCAGTTTTTTGCCGTATAGCTGTATGGCGTTGTCTAAATCCATGCGTTCATCCCCTTCCCAACTATTTTTGCCGGCCAACACTCTTATAACACAGCTTAAAGCAATTTTGTCACAATAACTACAAAATTTTTCATGCGAGCATCACGCGTAAAATCCAGTTGGTCGGATTTTCCGACCAACTGGATTTTTATATTAAGCTCAATTATAGCTGCTTCACCTAAAAACATTGGCATAGAGCGCAGGAAATTTTCGCAAGGCGAGAAGCTGAAAACCGCCGCGCACTAGAGGTATGCAAGGTTTTCAGCGACGAAGGCTTACGGGAAATTTACAAGTTCTATGCGAATGTTTTTAGGTGGAGCGGTTATAAAATCGCTTCATTATTCGTAGCTCTAATCCGAGGATATAGTGAAACAATTCGAAAACGGTCTCGCCTGTCGCGGCAAAAACGCGTGAAACGTCTTATCGCGGCGTTTCAGCTGCCGCTCGGGCGAGACTGTTTCTCATTTATTTCACTACAGCATCATAACCCGGCCGCGAGACGTACACAAAACCCACGCAAAAACTCCCACGGAATCGCCTCCCCGGCGAGGGGGTTTGTAAAGTTTGGGTTTTTGTTGTATTGTAGGGGTGACAAAATTTTAGGAGGTAAGCAGATGAGTATTATTCGTGACTCGTCCTTGGCGGCGGCTGGGGTTCAAAAGATTGAATGGGTTAAAGAGTATATGCCCGTTTTGAGGCAAATTGAAGAACGGTTTAGGAAGGAACAGCCGTTTAAAGGCAAGCGTATTTCTGTATGTATTCACCTAGAGGCTAAAACCGCGTACCTTGTGCAAGTTCTTGCGGCTGGCGGCGCAGATGTAGCCGTTACCGGATCCAACAGCCTGTCCACAAAAGATGATATTTGTGCTGGGCTTGCGTCCCAGGGTTACAAGGTATACGCATGGCATGGCGCAACAGAAGAAGAATACTGGGATCACCTGAAAAAAACCCTAGAATTTAAGCCTCATATAATAATAGACGACGGCGGAGACTTCGTTAGCCTGCTACATGGCGAATGCGCGGCCTATGCAGAAAATCTGCTGGGTGGCTGCGAAGAAACCACCACAGGTATAACCCGCCTTAAAGCCCGCAAAAAAGAAGGCAGCCTAAAGTTCCCAATGATGGCCGTTAATGATGCAGATAGCAAGCATCTTTTCGACAATGTGCATGGCACGGGGCAATCTGTATGGGATTCTATCATGTACACCACCAATGTTATGCTAACCGGCCGCGATGTAGTTGTTGCGGGTTACGGCTTTTGCGGCAAGGGCGTTGCCATGCGCGCAAAAGGCCTTGGCGCGCGCGTTATAGTTACAGAAATAAACCCATGGCGCGCCATGGAAGCAGTAATGGACGGCTTCCGGGTGATGAAAATGGACGACGCCGCCCGCATTGGCGAATTCTTTGTAACCGTTACCGGTTGCAGCGATGTAATTACTACCCGCCACTTCGAGGTGATGAAGCACAATGCCTTCCTGGCAAACGCAGGCCATTTCGACGTTGAAGTTAACGTGAGCGCCCTAAAAGCCGCCGCCACCCAAGTAAACAACCGCCGCCCCTTTATAGACGGCTACCATATGAAAGATGGCCGCATACTAAACCTGTTAGCCGATGGCAAACTGGTTAACATAGTAGCAGGCAATGGCCACCCCGCAGACATTATGGACATGTCTTTTGCCCTGCAAGCCCTAGGCGCAAAATACATCTTAGACAACGCCAACAACCTAACCCCATCCCTACACTACATCCCCACAGAAGTAGACCGGGAAATAGCCCTAATGAAAGCTAAAGCCATGAACCTAGGCTTAGACGAATTAACACCAGAACAAGATAAGTATTTCTACGGCACCGGGGAATAAAAGCAAAACCGCCAGAGGCTTCCGCTTTTTTGAAAAAAAGCTTGGCAAAAAACTTTAACATTGTGGGTATCGGAAGGGGGACAGTGTTCAGCTACCGCTTTTCCTAGCCCCAATGTTAAAGTTTTTGCCCCGCTTTTTCAAAAAGTGGGTGTGGGGGCAAAGCCCCCGTGGCCTAACCTAAATAGCCGAATGAGTGAACACAGCAATAGCGCAGGTTGGGATCACGCATACTGCACCTAGGGGGTTGCCCCAGAAGAAGCCTTCGTCGTTTTCTATGCCCATTGGGGTCATTACATCTGTGCAGGCGCTGCCTACTGGGCAGGCCGGGGGTGCGCCAATGTCTGCAAGCAGGCGAACGCAGTTGCAATCTACGGACAGCAGTACGCCAGTGAAGCCGTTGCCGCTAAGGCCGCCAGATGTTGTGAAAATGGTAACTGTTTGGCCAATGTGCCTTATCATACTGTCTACCAAGCATTTTACATGTTCTACCATGGTATTACCTCCTATAGTTTTTGTTTCCAAAAGCGTGGGTTGTACACGCTTCTAGTTTTATATTATGAGGCTTGTGCAAAAATGTGCATACATATGAAATGGCATATGCAAACAGATGGTTAATCAGTTATTTCATGCGAAAGAAAGAGGCCGGACATGTTAGCAATGGAGCTAGACACCGCCGCAGTTAAGCCGTTTATGGCAAGCCTGCTGCGTGAAGATTTATTTGACAAATTTGAAACCCGCAGCGTAGAAGTGGTGGGCAAATCGCGCATTAGCATAGAGAACAACGCCGAAGGCGGCTACATCCCATGGGGCGAGCTACGCCCGCTGGTGCATACCATAGTAAAGGCAGGGGGAAAGCCGCGGTATGTAAAGGTGGTGCTGTCGTTCCCGGGGGAGAAAACAAGCGTGGTGCATGGCAATGCGGCGGCGCTGTTTTTGAATCTGGTTTACGAGAACGATGGCGTAACTTTCACCACTGCCACGGCGCAAAGGGAGTTTCAGCTAGAAAAAACCCTTGATCAAGCCTGGGATACATGGGTGGCAGGATTTTTTGCCCGAAAAGGGCTTGAGGTAAAAAGCAGAGAATGACTTGAAAAAGGAGATGTTCCCATGAACTTTGAGAACTTTAAATGGCTAAACCAAAGCCGCCACAAAATTGAAGGGGATAAGATTACAATAGACGCCCCAGCAATTACAGATTATTTCAACAGCCCTGTGCCAGAAGGCGGCAAATTTAAGCCCCCAATGGGCAATGCGCCGTTCTTTTACACAGATATTGAGGGGGATTTTGTGGCGCGAGTTAAAGTGAAGCCAAACTTCAAATCTACCTTTGACGCATGCTGTCTTATGGTAATCCAAAACGAGAATATATGGATAAAAGCCGCCTACGAAATGTCGGATTTCAACACCACAGCCGTGGTTAGCGTGGTAACAAACACCCTGTCTGACGACGCAAATGGCTGCAACATTGCCTCAGATAGCCTATGGCTGCAAGTGGCTAGGGTGGGCAACAACTACGCAATCCACTACTCGCTAGACGGCCAAAAATACGATATGGTACGGGTATTTTACCTAGACACAGCCGCAACTGTAAAGGTAGGAATAGAGGCCCAATGCCCAACAGGTGATGGCGGCATGCGCGAGTTTAGCGAGTTTTCAATAGAGAAGCGCACAATAAATAACCTCCGCGCCGGTGTGTAGTTAAATTTAAGGGGATGCAAGCATGAAAAAATTAATTTTGGCTGGCTTTATAGCCATCATTTTGCTGGCAAGCTTAACGCCTGCTGCCAACGCAACCGAATGGCGCAACGACCCGCAATTTTCCCTAGAGCAGCATCTAATAGGCACATGGCGGTGGGTGTCTCCGGGCAATTACACGATAGTCTTCCGGGAAGACGGCGTGATGATTAGCGGCATGCCGGGCTTGCGCATACCTGGCAACTGGATGGTTGTGGACAACCGGCTTATTGTAGACGGCGAAGATTTGAACATCCGCATTGTAGACGACTCGATAATACTAGACAGGCTGGGCAGCACCTTCATCTACGAATGGTACAGCGATTCTACCGAAGGCGAAGCCAGCTTGAGAACCTTCATGATTATAGGAATCGTTGCGATAGTGTTTGTCCTCGCATTTGTAGTGGGTATAATCGTGCTTATTGTAGTGCTGGTAATAAGGCGTGGCAAAAAAAGAGAGGGCTCGCATTTTGATAATATTACACCGCCCGGGCAGGGGTGATTAGGCCGAAGGGCTTTGCTCCACACCCCACCCGCTTTTTTGAAAAAAAGCGGGTGGAAAAATTTTAATATTGGATTATGGTACCATACGGTACCATTTTTCGAGGATTATGGTACCGTATGGTACCATTTTTTTGCCCAAAAACCCAAAAAATCATAAGCCTAAAATAAAAAAAGCCCTAAAACAAGGGCTTTTTTGAAAATTCAATCCCCAAAAATTAAAGTCTTTTGTAAAACTTTTTTCAAAACGAACCCGCAAGAAGGCAGGTGATGTAAAGCACCGGATTCGCGAAGCGAATCTTCTGAAAATTTTTTGGAGGTGTGGTCGGTTGCTTCGCAACCTGCTCGCCCAAGCATCCCGGGCAAAGTCTCTGACGATTTTGCCTCATATCACAACACAATCCGCCCCGGTAAACAGCACGCTTGGGATGCCTTCTGCCTGGGCGGCAGCTACGTTTTCCTCCGTATCGTCGTAGAAGATACATTCGCTGTGGGTTAGGTTGTAGCGTGTTAGCAATTCCCGGTAGATTTGGGGGTGGGGTTTGTTTATGTGGATTTCGCAGGAAAATACGCCGCCGTCGAATAGTTTGAAGAAGGAGTTTGTGGCCAGGATATGTTGGGAGAGTTCTGTATGGTAGTTGGATAGATAGTAGAGGTTATGGCCTGCGTTTTTTATTTTGGGTAGCAGGGCTATTGTGGCTGGCATTGGGGTTAGCATTTGTTTTATTTGGCCCATGGTGTGGCGGATTTGTGGGGCTAGGGCTGGGTTGCGCTGGCAGAAAATTTCGTAGGCTAGGGCGTGGGTTAGCAGACCTTGGTCTAGCTTTATCCATTCTTGGCTAAGGAAGATTTCTGCCATTATTTTGTTGGCGGTGGCTTGGCATGGGAATAGTTGCGCTAGAAACTCTTTTGGCTTGTAGTCTATCAGCACATTGCCTATGTCGAAGATATAATTCATGGGATACCTCCTATGTGGGATTATCTCTTAAGGGCCTTGTACAGCACATCCACTGTGTCAATGGCGAGGGCTACAAGAATGATAGCCATCAGCATCCTATTTGGGTGGGACAATATATTGGTTACGATATAAAGGCCGCCCAGTATATCGCTTAAATACGCTGTAAAGTCTTGGTGAATCAGATTGTTGCTGCCCAGTATTACCACAGTAAGAACCGCCAGGGCTATATTGGCGGCCAGTGTAGTAACTACAACTTTTATGTTGTAATGGCCGATTATAATCTGGTACAGGATTGAAACTACACTTATTGCGCCCCAGGCCAATATCGGCAGCCAAAGGCTGCGAAGGTATTCTGCATCAAACGCGGGAATCCACCTGCCGTCGAAGCCGCCGCCAATGTATTGTGGGAAAAACAGCAAGGTGGTAACCATTGCTATCGTAAGTGCAATTTCGGCAATGCCGCCGGTTATGGATACTACGGCTTCTGCTTCTGGAACATTGGGTAGGTCGGTTATGTCGCCGTCTTTTAGCTTAGCCTTGCTGTAATCTAATATGGCGAAGATGACAGTAATAGCCGCAAATGCCTGTATGGTAATGCTGATAGAAGATGCAAACACATGTATAAACCTTGATACAAATGTGATGGGCGCAAGGGTTACGCCACCTAGCACGATGTTTATATCCGTATCAAACCCAGCAAACAGCCCCACCGCTGCCAAAATTGCCGCAACTGTAGCCACTATTGGCAGGGCAGTCCGTAGCACCCGCTTGTACATAAGAAAATACACGCCGCTTATCAGGGCATTGTGGCCGCTGCCGTTGTATTTTAATGCTAACTCTTCTGGCGAGCCTAGTTCATCTAGCACTTCTTTTATTGTATCTTCACTGGCCATATTTGGCTGGCGTTCTTCGGCCATTTCGGTTATTAGGCCGTCTAGTTCTCTTTCCACATCTTTTTGCATTTTTACCGGCAGGTGGCGGGTTACTGCGTAGATGTAGCGGTCTTTTAGGTTGTTTTTCATTTTAATCCTCCAGGATATTTTTTACATTTTGCATAGCTTGCCACCAGTGGTTTACCATTTCTGCCAAAATTTCTTTGCCTAGGTCTGTCGTGGCGTAGTATTTGCGCGGTTTTGCGCCGTCGGTTGTGTTCCAGTGGCTGCTTAGTAGTCCTTGGCTTTCTAGCCGCCGCAGCAGCGGATACAGGGTGTTGGCTTCTACTGGCATCCCTGTTTCTGCCAGCTCTGTAACCAGGTTGTAGCCGTATGCCGCTTGCCGCAACTTGGCCAAAACGCATAGGATTATAGTGCCACGGCGCATTTCTTGCAATAGACCGGATAGAATTTCATCTTTGTTCAATATTATCACCTCCGCGATAGTCGTGTGTGCATTGTAATGTGTGACGCACATTATGTCAACAAAAAAATATATTACAGATAAAAATAAATGATTGCATGGTGCAGTGGATATAAATTGAAATATGTAAAGGGTTGTGCCGGCGTGATATAATAAACCATACATGCAATAAATAGAAAAGGAAAGATAAAAATGAACCTAGAACAGCTAAAACAAGACCTACAAGCCAAGTTCCTATACGGCAAGATAGACATGAAGCAGCTAGTAGAAACCATGGGGCAGCAGAATTTTGTAAAATTCCTGCTGGAGAATACAGGTGACCCAAACTCCACTTTCCGGGAAAATATTTTGGGGCTGGTGGAAGTGGATTACCTAAGCAATGATAACCTGGCTGAAATGCTAACAGTGTACCTTAGTCCAAGCCATTTGTTTAACGGCCTTGGCCGCCAAAATGACGATACTGTATTTTGGCGTTCGTTTTCGTCGCTGGCGGTGGGATACCTTGTGGAAACGGATGGAGAAAGGGATTTTCTTTCCCAGGAGGAGTACATGGCGGCGCTGCAAAAGGCAGTGGAATACATGCGCCGTGAAGTAGACCGCCGGGGCTTTATAAAAGACAAGGGCTGGGGCCATGCGGTGGCCCACGGGGCGGATATGTTATGCGGCATAGCCCGAAACCCAAAATTCCCCATAGAAGCTGCAAGAGAGTTTTTGGAATGCATTAAAACCCACATAACCTGCCAACAAGCCTTTACAGATGGCGACGAACGAAGGCTAGCGGCGGTAATCCCCGCCCTGCTAGAGAAAGGCCTAAGCGAGGCAGCATTGCAAGACTGGATAGAAAGCCTAACCCCCAGCATAATCGCAGAGCCATATACAAACGAGCAGTTCCTGGGCGTTAGGGTTTTGTTCACTATCAAAACCTTTTTGCTTGCGCTGTATTTCATACTGGATGAAGGCAATGGCGATTTACGGAAGTTTATTAAGGAATACGAAGCCGACGTGTGGGCAAAAGCGCATTCTGCCCAGGAGGCATAAGTGGTTTAGCTTCCTGCAGAATTGTGTCAGTTTTACTGCGAAAGTGGGGGTTTGGATGGTGGGGTTGATACAATCGCGCGATATAAACATATCTATAAATTTTCAATAAAAATATTTACCGACATATTATTAGCCGTACTGAGGATTCATGTTTTTGGAAGTTACAGTCAGCCAAACTATAACTACGGCGGAGCAGCTTTGTTTTGCGTTTGTTGAATTCAGTTGGTCGGATTTTCCGACCAACTGAATTTTTCGCCGAAATAAAACTGCAAGCCACAAACTTCTGCGGTTTGTTGTCGGTTTAAGCGGCTATACATAGCAAAGGGGCTATCACAATGGTAGCCCCTTTGCCATAGTTCTTGTTTTTGTAGCTGCTAAGTGAACGCTTTAGGCGTTTTTGTCGCCATAGACGACCGTTTTCGAATTATTTCACGATATTAGCCGCTCCATCTAAAAACCCTCGCATAGAGCTTGTAAATTCCCCACAAGCCTTCGTCGCTAAAAACCTTGCGCACCGCTAGTGCGCGGCGGCTTTCAGCCCCTCGCCTTGCGAGAAATTTTCTGCGCTCTATGCGAATGTTTTTAGGTGGAGCGACTATAGTTCTAATTATGTAGCCACAAAAGCCAAGCCTCTGGCAGTCTTGTTACGCCTTCACAGCCAGCCCCATCTGGAAAACGTACCCGCCACCTAATGCTAGGGGAATGGAGGCGAATTTGCAGCCTTCTGGTGGGGCGTTTGCGCCTATGCTTGGTGGGTTTATGTTTACGGTTATGCCTTTGCCAGAGAAGATTGTTACTACGTTGCCGCAAATCATGTTGCCTAGTTCGCAAAGGGCGCTTTTGGCCATTTCGTCTAGGGATGCTACGGGCATGCCCATCATCATTTGGGATGCTATGTGGCAGCCGGTTTCGGCCTCCATGTTAAAGACAACTTCCCCCTCAAAATCGCCAAAAAAGCCCACGCTAATAGTAACTGGCAGGTAGGCATCTGGCTTTGCAGAGACATTGCCAAGGGCAGGGGATTCGTTGCAAATAGCCGCAAAAATCCTTTGCGCGCCCTGCACAAATGGATTTATATAGGTTGCATCCAACTGCCCTTCACCTCCATATTATTTGAAGTCTGTATTTTCTTCCTCTGGTTTGTCTTTTTTGCCAAAGATTGAGCCTAGGTTAAATTTTGACAGCACACCAGGAATCATGTCAATTAGCTTGTTAACGCTTTCTTGGTTCTTTACATTAACCAGCTGAACAGTGCCGTTTGCTATTACCACAACTGCCGCAGGGGTCATTTTTGCGCCCACTGCGCCGCCGCCACCGTCTTTGCCGTCCTTGGTTTCGCCAGTTACCACAAGGCCTGTGCCCATGCCAAAGGATACATCTACCAGCGGGATTAAAATTACATCGCCAATGGTAACAGGCTCGCCCACCACGGTTTTGGTGGATACGAAATTCTCCATGTTTGTAAAAAGCGCTTTTATGCTTTCAGGTACTTTTGCGTCCATTTTACATCGCTCCTTTTTAATTTATCGCCTGCCATATTATGCTGCGCACAGGCTTTTTTAAAACCAGCCGCATGTACGGCATGGCCATTTTCCCTAGGTTAATATTGCCGCGAATATACGCGTTAAAACGGATGAAGGCTTCATCTGCCTCGAAATCACCATCCAGGCGCACATGCTGCCTAAAGCCAACAAGCCCGGCCACTACTTCGTATGCGCCAAGAGCCAGGCCGGTGTTGGCTGGGTCACCCAGGCCCACTGCGGCCTGGATATCTATCTTCTTGGGTTTTAACCCCCGCATAGACTTTTTAATTGCCTGCCAACTAAGGCTTACAATCACCTTACGGTGTGGGTGTTGCCAGGCTTTTTTGAAGCTGGTAAGGCCGTTTTTTAGGGATGATGTTTTCTTCCGCTTGGGGCGTGCGGCCTTCTTGGAGGGTGCGGATTTCTTCTTGGCCTTGGCGGCTTTGGCTTTTGTGAGCCTGGTTGGCTTTTTGCCAGTATTAAGCCTAATGCCGGCTATACGTACCGTAAGCTTGTCCGCGTCCTCTCGGTAATCGTAAACCACGTAAACCAGCCTAAAAAGGTAACTAACCCGCAGCAGCGCTGTGGTGCTACCGTCGCGCGCCGCCTTTAGCTCGTACTTTATTGGCACAAACATAAGCAAAACCGCCAGCAGCAGCAATGCCAACACCAGCCCCAGCAGCCCAACAATAATCCACAAAAGCACCCAAAGCCCAGTTGCCACCCATGTCATAGCTGGCCAAACCCTGGTTTATGCATTTTTTTTAAATAAACTGTTGCCGCCAAAATAATCGCCAGCGGCAAAAGCACCAAAATAAGCGCAATAAATATAGAAATATGGATAAAAAACTCCAGCGGAACCATGTTTATAAGCAAATCCACGCGAGGGTCTAAAATCCAATAATCATTATCGAAGAAAAGTACATGGAAAATATAAAAAGCCCTGTCGAAGTCTATGGCAATAACCCCAACAGTAACCGCTGCCAGCAACAAAAACGTCAACAGCACATTGCGAGAACAATGGGCAAGCACGTACAAGACCTTATATTTAAACAGCATCATGGCCAAAACAACCGCAATCATGGCAAAAAAAGCAATATTGCGCACCACAAAAAGCCTGTCATACAGCACCCTAACATCAATCATATGCCGTATCTCGATATCGCTAAAAAACCTGCGCTCTTGCCCCGCCACCACAGCATAAACATCCTCTATGCTGTCGCGCCGCCCACGCATATAATCCAACAGCTCTGTAGTAACTCGCATAAGCTCATCGTCACTAACCTGGATAGTGTGTGCAACTTCATTCCGGGCATACTGCCACCTAAAAAACGGCGTAAAAAATGTAGGCACAATCACACTTTGGCTAGCAATAAGCACAAGCAAACAAATTGCCACAACATAACCCATAACCCAACGCATGTGGTATCTCCTTATAATTAAACCGTGGTGGCTTCGCCCCCACACCCCCACCCGCTTTTTGAAAAAAGCGGGGCAAAAACTTTAACATTGAAATGCTTTTGCTTATTTTTCAAAAAGCGGATGGAGTATGGGGGAGAAGCCTCTGATGGTCTTGTCTTATCACTTACCAGGCGGCTTGGCGGATATGTCTATTTGCATCCCGCCTATACTTTCCCGCATTTTTGTGTCGGCTTTTTTGTTTTCTAGGTTGATGTAGTCTAGGTAGCCCATGTTGCCGCTGTGCAGGGCTTCTGCTAGGGCTAGTGGCACTTTGGATTCTGCCTCTACTACTTTGGCGCGCATTTCTTGTACTTTGGCACGCATTTCTTGTTCTTCGGCTATGGCTAGGCTTCGGCGTTCTTCGGCTTTTGCTTCGGCGATTTTTTTGTCGGCTTCGGCTTGTTCAATTTGCAGGGCTGCGCCCACGTTTCGGCCTATATCCATGTCGGCTATGTCTATTGATAGGATTTCGTAGGCTGTGCCTGCGTCTAGGCCTTTAGCCAGAACAGTTTTGGAGATTCTGTCTGGGTTTTCTAGCACTTCGCGGTGGGTGGGGGCAGAGCCGATTGTGGTTACAATGCCCTCGCCTACACGGGCCACTATTGTGGCCTCGCCTGCGCCGCCGATAAGGCGCTGGATATTGGTGCGTACGGTAATGCGCGCCATGGCCTTAACTTCTGTACCGTTGCTGGCCACTGCGGATATCATTGGGGTTTCTATCACTTTGGGGTTAACGCTCATGCGTACGGCCTCGAAAACATCGCGGCCCGCAAGGTCTATTGCACAGGCGCGCTCGAATGTTAGCTCTAGGTTGGCGCGGTGTGCGGCAATAAGGGCGTTAACCACTGCGTCTACCCGGCCGCCCGCAAGATAATGGGATTCTAGCTGGCCTATTGGCACTGGAATATTTGCTTTTGTAAGTCGGATAAGCGGCAGCACAACCTTTGAAGGGACAACCCGCCGAAGGCGCATGCCAACCAAAGACATAATGCTGATTTTCGCACCGCTGGAAATGGCCGAAATCCATAACCCAAGCGGCACAAAGCGGAAAAACAGCAACACAACAAATAAAGCTGGCACAAAAATAAGCAAGAACATGCCGAAGCCAGCAAAAGCGGCAAAATCTTCTAGATGATTTACCTGGGCTAGAAAAGTTGTTGTCATTTGCAATACCTCCTATTGGAAACCACTGATTAACCATCCATTCGCATATGCTATTTTTCATGGGGTTAATTCAGCGTTTCAATTGATATGCGGGGTGGCCTCCCGTGGGCTAGTTGCCATCAACCAAGCTTACTACAATCTTGTTCATTTTTGTTTCCACTACTTTTACCATCGCGCCGCGTTCTATCATTGGGCCGTTAGAGGTTACATCTACGCGCACGCCGTTGAAGTCCGCTTCACCCTGGGGGCGCAGGATGGTTACGGCCTTGCCTTCCTTGCCCAAGAAGCCGGAAAGGTCTAGGGGTGGGAGGTCTTCTGCCAGGGTATCATTCAAAAAGAGTTTGCCATGAAAACGCTGCCTTTTGTACATAGTGTACAAGATCCCTGCGGCAAGAAGGATAACCGAAATATTGATACCAACAATAACAAAACCGCCCGGTACATATATTATAGCCAACACAGCCGAGGCTATAAGCGCAAGTACACCTACAATGCCACATATAAATCCGTCGAAGCCGGGCATGATAATCTCCAGTACAAGTGCCGCGATACCAACTACCAACAAAATAATGCTAAGTTCAAACATACTCATACCTCCATTTAAATGAGGCGCTGCCTCAAACTCCGCCACTGCGCGGGCTAAGCCTTGCGTACTTCCTTGGCGGCTGTTGCCGCCTGCGGGCGCATGCTATGCATACGGATTGTGGTTGGGGTTTATTTTATTATGGCTGGCACTTTGTCTTTCCGCCGCGCTGATTGTGGGTAGACTTGCGTAGGCGGTGGGTAGTGCCGGCCTTTTTGGTTTTGGTATGGTGGAGAGGTGATATTAGCCTTAAATTAAAACAACGAACTGGAGCGGCACCACAAAATGCCGAGATAAGGCACTTTAAGGCGAGCTTGCCGCGACAATAAGGCGATTTTAATTGAGATAGGTATAGGAAGCCGATGGCTGTACAGCTTTGCTATTGCGGTTTGTTGAGTTTTGGCTTGTTTAATGCTGTTTTGGGAGATTTTCCCCCAAAGCCAGCGGTAATCTGTACAGTTTGTTATTCTGCTTCTTTTGGTGGCGGGGTCATTATCGGCTCGCGGATGCTTACTACGTCGCTTTTTAGTACGGCCATGCGTACGGTACGGCCGCCTGTGCCGAATTCTACCATGAAGCAATCCGTGCCAACATCGGAGATTTTGCCGAATAGGCCGCCGCTGGTTACGATATTATCGCCAGTTTTGATTGCCTGTTGCATTTCGCGCATTTGTTTTTCTCTTTTGCGCTGTGGGCGAAATAGGAAGAAATACATAGCGCCAAAGGCTGCAATCCATACAAAAATCATTGGCATAGTGCCCATGCCGCCGCCACCTGCTGCCGCGCCACTGGCGGCGTCTGCTGTTGCGGCTACTACATCTGCCGCTGCGGGGGCTGCTGCGCCGCCTGCGCCTGTGTCGCCCTGTATGCCCCAGGCCAGGAATGTTAGGTTGTTAAACGTGCTTAAAAGAAAGTTTGTCATTTTGTAAAAATCCTCCTGATATGCTGATACTATCCTTGTTAAAGCCTCCCCAGCCAAGCTGCGTCAGATAGGATGGATTTAACCGAGAATGGTATGAATGTAGCCGCCCGGACTTTTTCCTGCGGCAATGTCTATAGTTTCTTATTTTTTTGCTGAATTGTCAATATCTATAGTCGCTCCACCCAAAAACATTCGCATAGAGCGCAGGAAATTTTTCGCAAGGTGAGGAGCTGAAAGCCGCCGCGCACTAGCGGTGTGCAAGGTTTTTAGCGACGAAGGCTTGTTTGAAATTTACAAGCTCTATGTGAGGGTTTTTAGGCGGAGTGACTATGGTTGGACAGTTAAAAAAATCCTCCCGATTTAAAACCGAGAGGATTTATAAAGTTTAAGCTTGTTCTACCCTTGGGTAAACAGAAACTTGCTTCTTGTCTCTGCCTTTGCGCTCGAAACGGACTATGCCGTCTGTAAGTGCGAAAAGGTTATCGTTAGAGCCGCGGCCCACATTGTTGCCGGGGTGGATTTTTGTGCCGCGCTGGGTGTATAGGATATTGCCGGCTAGTACAAACTGGCCGTCTGCACGTTTTGCGCCTAGGCTTTTGGCGTTAGAGTCTCTGCCGTTTTTGGTAGAGCCCACACCCTTTTTATGAGCGAAAAACGAAAGGTTCAATTTTATCATAATGACACTCCTGTTCCATTTTCAATTATCTCAATTTGGCTTGGGTATTGTTCTTTTACGCATTGCAGCCCCAAAACCATTGCATCTATCAGCAGCCCTGCGTCTTTGCTGCGGGGGGATTCTTTCAAGTTGAAAGAAAGATACCCTTCTTCTTCGTGCTCGCAGTTGAAACCTGCCGCCCCTGCGGCTGTTAAGGTTTCGATACTGTTTACCGTATTGATAACCAGCATGCTAACTGCGGCGCATACCTGGCTTTCGCCATGGTTGCTTACTGTGAAACCCACAACTTCGCCTGCGCTGCCGCGAAACAAAAATACAGCTATCACTTATTTATTGCGCTAATTTTTACGCTTGTATATGGCTGACGATGGCCTTTTTTCTTATGGAAGCCTTTTTTAGATTTATACTTGTAGATGATAACTTTTTTAGCCTTGCCATCCCCAAGAACTTCGCCAGTAACATTTGCGCCAGCCACAGTTGGTTTGCCAAAAACAGAAGCATCGCCGTCTAGAATTCCCAGCACCTTGTCAAATGTGAAGTTAGTACCTTCTTCCACGCCAAGTTTTTCTACAGTAATAACATCGCCGGGTTGAACTTTGTACTGCTTGCCGCCACTTTCAATGATTGCGTACATAATACACCTCCTATATTTTTTGGAAGTACACGCTAAGAGAGGCATAGGCCTTAGCCCAATTTAATACCTAACTCATGCGGTTACAACTTGAGGATTTTATCACAAGATTTTGTCTTTGTAAAGTGTTATTGCTGTGGTAGAATGGGGATATTAAAACCGTTAAAAGCTTCGCCTCGGTTTCATAATGTTCGTTTCGCGCACCGGGTCGCATTTGAAGAAAGAATCAAAAACTTTGCCGTTAAATTTTTCAGTTGGTCGCAATTTGCGACCAACTGAAGTTAGAGGTGCTGCTGTGATTTATTTTTTGCTTTTTATTGAGGGAATAATTTCGTTTATTTCGCCGTGCTTGCTGCCGCTTGTTCCGGTTTATGTGTCTTATTTTGCGGGGGGCGGCCAAGGGGCTGTGCTTCGCAATGCTATTTGCTTTGTGGTTGGGTTTACGGCTGTGTTTGTGGCCTTGGGGGCTTTTGCTGGGGCTGTGGGCGGGGTTTTGGTTATGTATGCCGGGGTGGTTAACTTGGTGGCCGGTGGGCTGGTTGTTCTTTTTGGGTTGGATTATTTGTTTGAAATTAGGGCGCGGCTGGGGACGCGCTTTAGGCTTGGGGGCGGGCCGCCTAGGTTTAAGCAACTGGAAACCTCGGCAGATAAACCAATGCCATTTTATATATATATGCTTTTTGGCGGGGTGTTTTCTATTGTATGGGCGCCGTGTGTAAGCAGGTTTTTGGGGGCGGCGCTTATGCGGGCGGCCACCCAGGCATCTGTGCTGGAGGGTATGCTTATGCTGCTGGTGTTTTCGCTGGGGCTGGCTATCCCTTTTGTGGCCAGCGCGTTGCTTATTAAGCAGCTTAAGGAAGCATTTGATTTCATCAAGCGGCATATGCGTGTGGTTAATATTGTTTCTGGCTTGGTGCTGGTGGCTACAGGGCTGCTTATTGCCACCGGGCTGTATGGCAGGTTTGTTTCACTATTCTAATGAGGTGATTGCGAATGAATAAAAAATTAAAAGCCTTAGTGATTGCAGGCTGCATGGCAGTGATTTTGGCAGGGGCGTTTTCTATCTATCATTTTACAGACCTAGGCAGGGATATAGACACCGCCGTGGTGTTCGACAACACTGGCCTAGAGCAAGCTGCGGATATCATATTCACAGATGTCTATGGAAACGAAATTTTCCTGTCAGATTTTTTTGGCCAGCCAATAGTCCTTAATTTTTGGACAACATGGTGCCCAAACTGTGTGCGGCAATCCCCGTATTTTGAGGCTCTTTACCAAAAAAAAGGCGACGAAATAAAAATAATAAAAATAAATCTGATAGACGGCAGGCGCGAAACTTGGCAAACAGTAGAAGCTTTTATGTACAACAATAACTACAGTTTCCCACTGTTTTTCGACACCACCCAAACCGCCTCATTCACTTACAATGCGCGAACCATCCCCGTCACGCATTTTATCAACCCAGATGGCTATATAGTAGCCAGCGAAGGCGGCCTGCTTACGGAAGAATCTATGGCACGCAACGTAGCAAGGATAACCCCATGAAAACAATAATCTTCGCCAATGGCGAAATGCCCAACCCCGCTGCCCTAAAACCCGCCACAAAAAACGCCGCCCTAATAATCGCATGCGACGGCGGCCTTAGCCACGCCCACGCCATGGGCATCACCCCACATATAATAATAGGCGACCTAGACTCCGCCCCGGCCAGCCTATTGGCAGAAGCAAAGGCAAATGGCATAGCCATAACCACCCACCCGGCAGAAAAAGACGAAACAGACCTAGAGCTTTCCATAATATATGCCAACCAAAATGCCGCCACAGAAATAATAATACTAGGCGCAACCGGTGGCCGCCTAGACCATACCCTGGCCAACCTGCATATGCTTGCAATAGCCAATTGCCCGGTAGAAATTCTAGACGAGGAGCATAGCATACATCTGGTAAAATCCAGCCTTACCCTGCCAAAGGCCAAATACAAAACCATCTCTCTAATCCCGCTAACCACTGTGGTGACAGGCATAACCACCACAGGCCTAACTTACCCGCTGCATTGCGAAACCCTATACGCAGGCAAATCCCGCGGGGTTAGCAACGAGTTCTGCGCGGAACAAGCGAGTATCGCTGTAGAGGACGGGATGCTACTGGTGATACGGGCGGTGTAGAGCTTCCGCCTTGGTGATACTACATGTTTTCAAAAAAATGGTGGAGATGTTCAGCTCTATTATCTGCCTACCCCTTGACAACCCCAACCCACAAGTGTAAACTGACATAAATCTACACCAATCCAGCTAATTCGGTTCTTACCGCATAGAACACAGGCGAGGAAATTCCATCCTCGCCTATTTTTTTGCCATTCTCTTGCGGCAATGTCGTGGCATCTGATATAATCCATAAAAACGGCAACCCTCATTCCAAACTTTAATGTTTGTGGGGCGTTGGGCAAAGCCGTAATGGTTTTAACATAAGGAGGCATTTAAATGACAGAATTAAAATCTGAAGGCGGGGGCGGCGTGGTTCGCGTCTCTGATGATGTCTTGGCGGTTATTGCTGGCACTGCCGCGCTAGAGTCAGAGGGAGTGGCCGGGCTTGCCGGGCATTTTTCCAGTGAGGTTGGCAGCCGGGCTGTGCGTAAGCATATGGCCAAGGGCGTTTTGGTTAAGGTTAATGGGCAGCGCGTAAAGATGGCGCTGGCTATCACTGCCAAGATGGGAGTAAAGTTGCACGAGGTGTCTAAAGATGTGCAACAAAGAGTTAAAACCGCGGTAGAAACCATGACTGGGCTAGATGTGATAGAAGTTAATGTTTCCGTTAGCGCAGTGGCCGCCGAAGCGAAAAAGGCATGAGCCGTCGCGATGCCAGAAGACATGCATTTCATCTGATTTTCCAGTATCCGTTTTTCCCTCAGCTAAATGCAGAGGCCGTGGCCCGTACCAGGCTGGATTATTACAGCGGCCTAGATACAGATGAAGAAGCCCTGCCACGCCCAAAAGGCCGCGACGCAGAATATGTGGACCGTGCCGTATGGGGAGTGCATGATAGGCTAAATGAAATAGACGGCGTTATAGAGAATTTTTTGAAGGATTGGGATATAGAGCGCATAAGCAGGATAGACCTGGCCGTGATGCGGCTGGCCATCTATGAAATGCTTTGCGAGGCAGATGTTCCCCTTGGTGCGGCTGTAAATGAAGCCGTGGAAATAGCCAAGGAATACGGCGCAGATGAATCCCCGGCCTTTGTCAATGGTGTGCTGGGTAATGTTGCCCGGGCCATAGGCAAGGATAGGAAATGACAGCCAAGGGGAGGCAGGTTTTTACTGTTGCCCAGGTCAACCGCTATGCCAAGGGGTTGGTAGAGGCAGATGCTATATTGGCGGGTCTTTTTGTAGAAGGAGAGCTGTCTAATTTTAATGCCCATTCCTCTGGGCATATGTATTTTACGCTAAAGGATGCCAACGCGGCCATTAGCGGCGTTATGTTTAAATCCCATGCAGGGCATTTAAATTTTATGCCAAAAAGCGGCATGAAAGTAGTGGCCTTTGGCCATATCTCCCTATACGAAAAAACCGGCCAGTATCAATTATATGTAGAGTATCTTGAACCCGCTGGGGTTGGGGGCTTGCAGCTGCAATTTGAGCAGCTAAAGGCCAAGCTAGAAGCTCAGGGGCTTTTCAGCACCACCAGAAAGCGGCCACTGCCGCAGTTTGCCCGTTGTGTGGCGGTTATAACCAGCCCCACAGGTGCGGCGGTGCAGGATATAATACGCATAGCCAGTGAAAGAAACCCTGCCACCAAAATAGTGGTAGCGCCGGCGCTGGTGCAGGGCGCAGGGGCGGCAGAAGACCTAGCCCGTGCGCTGGCAGAAGTAAATGCCTGGGGCGTGGCAGATGTGATAATAATAGGCCGCGGCGGCGGTAGTATAGAAGATTTATGGGCCTTTAATGAGGAAGTGCTGGCCCGGGCAATAGCCGCAAGCCAGATTCCTGTAATATCCGCAGTGGGGCATGAGACGGACTTTACCATAGCAGATTTCGTGGCAGACTATCGCGCACCTACCCCCACAGCCGCGGCGCAAACCGCAGTGTATGACCATTCTCACATGGCAAAATATATCGGCCAGTTGCAAGGCCAGCTAGGCCAAGCCATGGATACTAACATAGCCGCCCGGCGGGATGAAATAGCAGCGCTGTTTACCGGCCTAACCCGCCAAGGCGGCAACCGCCTGCGCAAGGAATGGCAAAACCTAGCCCATCTTGAAACCCTGCTGGAAAAAGTATCACCATATGCGGCCTTCAAAAGAGGTTACGCTCTGGCCAAAACCCCTACAGGAACAATAAAATCTGCAAAGGAAATATTCCAAGGCGACCACGTAACCCTACAATTTGCCGATGGAACAGCCAAAACCGAAATTAAGGAAGTGACCCATGCCCCGTAAAAAAAATCTATCCTTCGAAGAAAAAATCACCCGCCTTGCGGAAATAATAGAAGAAGTAGACAGCGACCAAACCCCGCTAGACAACGCCCTAACCCTATACAAAGAAGGCCTAGAGCTAGCCACTAGCTGCGGCCAGTTTTTAACAGAATACGAGACGCAAGTACAATCCCTCCAAAAAGCCGCAGATAATACATTCAGCCTGCAACCGTTCGACCATAGTAACAACATGTAGCCCGTCTAACGGGCTATATAACAAAGGAGCAACCATGCGAGAGGCAATGCAAGAATTTTTAACCAACCGTCACCTGCTTACAGCCCTGACGGCCACAGCTATAGCACAAGTTCTAAAGACTCTATTCGACTACTGGCGAACGGGGTCTTGGAAGAAAGCCCTTTTCTTTTCCACCGGCGGCATGCCCAGCAGCCATAGCGCAACAGCCGTGGCCCTGATGGTAAGCGTTGGCCTGTACGAAGGCTTTGGCACAACCACCTTTGCCATAAGCGCTGTCCTTGCCGTGGTGGTAATGCACGACGCCGCAGGCATACGCCGCGCCGCAGGCCACCAAGCCGAAGCCTTAAACTTCATCTTCTCTAAACTAGAAAGCCAAGGCCTAAAATTTGACAAAACCCTAAAAGAACTGCTAGGCCATAGGCCAATAGAAGTATTCGCCGGCGCAATTTTGGGGTTGGTGGTTGCTTTGGTGGCGCAGATACTGTTCTAAGGCCGAGTTTAAACCGAGTTTAAACCGTGGGGTTTCACCCCACACCCCCTTCTTTTTTGAAAAAAAGAAGCAAAAAACTTTAACATTAAATTATTTTAAAAAAAGTGTCTTGTTTGGCGGATTTTTTTGCAGTTCCGGGGTTGAGAAATGTGTTTTTTGCCAAGAAAATGGTACCATACGGTACCATTTTTTAGGAATTATGGTACCGTATGGTACCATTTTTTTATTAATACTATTATTTTTTGGTTGACATAATATGGCGGGTAAGTTAGTATCCCTGTGGAGATTTATTTGTGGGGAGATTTTTATGTGAGCATATTAAAAACAGATTTTCCTTGCGCGGGCTGGTAGCTGTTTTTATTATGCCTTTTTTATTATGATTCTTGTGAAATAATAACAAGCATGATTTCGAATTTATCTCACCAAATTTAAAATAGCTGTATAACTAAGCTAAATCTGAAAGGCTCGTTCTCCCCCAAAATTGCGTGCTTTTTGGATTGGCTTAGTTATACAGCTATTTTTTTATGCTATAAAGGCGCAAGGCCGCTTTATCTTGCCCATGTAATAATTAAAGATTGATTCTGGTTTTTTTAAGTTGCGCTGGGGTGAAACCTAACTAAAGCTCATGGTTTTAAATCTCTTTTACATATGTTATAATCCAAGAAAATTTCATAAAAACGGAGGCAATTTTCATGAAAAAATGGTTCAAAGCCTTGTTCGCGCTACTCTTATGCTTGGTTTTAATGGCGCAGCCCTTGGCGGTTTTATCTGTTAGGGCGCAGCAGGACGAGACTGTTGTGTGGAGCATGCATGGGTACTTGCGGTGGTATTCGCCAGACGCCCATTTTCCTTCTGGCGGCGTGCCTGCGGGCATGATATCTATACTGGTGCAAGACGGGGTGCGCAGCCTGCATATTAGCGAGCGCGCCAACGAGGGCCAAGGTTTGGATATGCGTTTTGGCCCGGCCATAATGCATGAAGGCGTGGCCTTGGCAGATAATACCGTATACTTGGCCGGGCGGGTGGTAGAACCCGAGACCGGCACGGAAGTTCAGCTAATGAGGCTGCAAGGGGGTGCGCCCATGGCTACCGCAGCACCGGCTGCAGATGGCAGCTTCCAGTTTACCCATGTTTTTTCCGAAGAAGATGCTGCTGGGCTTACGGGGCTAAGGGTAGCTACCAGCGGCACAGAGGCATTTTACCTAGATGTTTTAGAGATAAGGCGCGATTTTGCGACGTTTGCACAGATTCCTAACTGGGATATGAACGCACAATCCTTGGCAGAAGCTTTCAGCGAGCATTTTCTCATAGGCAATATCTGGAGCAACCGCGGCCAAATGAGCGATTTGGCCACATTTGACTCGTTTAATCATCATTACAATAGCGTTACGGCTTCCAACCACCATAAGGTATCTAATATCCTAAGCAACACGCCAAATGCCTGGGAATTTGACTTTAACCTGGCAGATTCGATAGTGGACTGGGCAGAGGATAACAACCTAGCAATGGTGGGGCATACTCTAGCCTGGCACGCGCAATCCCGGCCATGGCTCACCAATGTCCCTGGCACAAACGACCCCCTAACTCGGGAAGAAGCCATGTACAACCTGCACCGATATATAAGCACGGTGGCAGGCAGGTACTCTGGCCGGATGTATTCTTGGGATGTGGTTAACGAGGTTATTCACGTGCGCGGTGGCGCATGGTGGGGGCAAAACCCAGACTGGCGCGCCTATATGCGCCGCAGTGGCGCAGGGCTAGACGACAGCCCAGGCCATACACGCTGGTACGATGCCTTCGCCAACGGGGCAGACAGGGATGCAGGCGAATGTGGCTCGGATTATATCTTCTACGCCTTTAAATTTGCCAGAATATATGACCCCCACGCGATTTTGTATTACAACGACTACAACACCTTTAGCGCAGTAAAACGTGAGGCAATCGCCCAAATGGTAGAGCAAATTAACCAGCGCTGGGCAGAGCACGAGCTTTACGACGGCCGCCTGCTTATTGAAGGCATAGGAATGCAGGGCCATTACAACCTACGGGCATGGCCAGGCAACGTAGCTTATGTAGAAACCGCTTTGCGCCGCTTCGCGCAAACTGGCGCGCGGGTTAGCGTAACAGAGCTAAACGTATATCTTACCGGCGGCGGTGTAGTAGCCTACGACGAGCTGCTGCCAGAGCTTTTTGAAGAACAGGCAAGAAGATACACCCAATTTTTTGATATTTTCATGGATTTTGCCCAATATATGCCGCGCATCACCTGGTTTATATGGGTAGACTTACCTGCAGAGCAAGGCGCATGGCGCAGGTGGCCACATTCGCAGCATCCGGCGCTGTTTGATTTGCAGCGCCAGACAAAACCCGCGTTCTATGCGGTGTTAGAATCACTGGCCAATGCGCCGTCGGCCAATATTTCTGTGCCGGAAGTAACTACCCAGCGCATCCCCCTAGGGGCAGCGGGCCAGTCGTTTTCTGCAGGGCTTACAGCGGTGCAAACAAACCACGCCCCCATCCTATGGCAAATCACCAGCGGCGAGCTGCCACCCGGCCTTAGGCTAATTGGCCGCACCGGAGCGATAATAGGCACACCAGAGGCAGAAGGCGCGTTCCACTTCACCGTGGGTGCAGAAAACGCCCTAGGAATGGGCGAACGCGAAATGGTAATTGCCATAGGCGATGCCTACGAAACCTACCTGCCAGAAGTAACCCCTACCCCAACCCCAGAACCCACGCCAGAGCCAACCCCAGAAGCCCCAACCCCAGCAGAAGTCGCCGAAGCAGCAGAAGCGGCCACCCAACCAGAAGCCCCCACAGCCCCACAAGCAGACGACAGTGGCGTAAGCCTATGGGTGATTATTGCAATCATAACCGTGATTGCCCTGGCGGCAGTGGTAATATTCACAGTTGTGAAGAAAAAGAAGTAGGATAAAGCAAGGGCTTCACCCCACACTTAAAAAACCTTGATATTGGAATTATAGTCATTTAAACTGAAGTTTTAGGCAATAGCAAAGGCCGTAAGAAAGAGTGTTGATTTCTTACGGCCTTTGCTGTGGCCTTACGGCCTATGGATTTGTATAGAGCGCTAAAGTTTTGCCCCGCTTTTTTTATGTGTTACAGCGTTTATCTGCACGAAAAGCGGGTGAGTATTGGCGAAGCCTAGGGTCTTATTGCTGCCACTCGCTAGACGGTGGGTCGTGAGGAGGGGCTTCTGGGATTACTACTGCACATACTACATATGCAATTACAGCGAATAAGAACCCTATGAATGGTAGAAGGAATGGTGCAACTACCCATACAACCCGCACTATGGTGGGGTCTATGTTTAGGAATTGTGCCATGCCGCCGCATACGCCGCTTAGCTTACGGTTTGTGTTGGAACGGTAGAGTTTTTTGTCTTCCATGATTTTTCCTGCTTTCGTTTTATATTTTCAGCTTGCTTATACCAATTTCAATTAAAAGCGCCTCATTGTTCGCGGCAAAACCGCTCTAATCCGCCGTTCTAAGTTGAGATTAGCATTAACTGTGAATATATACGATGGCGCTTTGAGTTTGTCTGGTTGGTTATGTCAAATACCCCTTAACAAACCGCCCATGGTTTCGGGAGGCGTAAGAGAAGTACATATCGCCCACTACTATAATATGGTCAACCAGGTTAACGCCAATGAAACCCAGGCCATCTGATACTATGCGGGTGGTTTCGTTGTCTGCCATAGAGGGTTTTATTGTACCGCCGGGGTGGTTGTGGGAGATTATTACATTGGCTGCGCCGTGTTTTATTACTTCGCGCACTATTTCCCGAGGGTAGGCGGCGGTTTCATCTATGGTGCCTTTGGAGATTAGCGCGGTATGAATCAGCTTTAGCTGCGCGTCTAGGCAAAAAATGTAGAAATATTCCACAGTGTTACCTACAAAAAGGTTAATGGCGTATTCAGAGGCTACTTCAATGCTGTCTAGCACTACCTTTTTGCTCCAGCGGCTACGGAAGTACCGGTTGGCAAGCTGTGGCACAAGGTTTAGCAGAATTGCGATGTTTTCTGTACAGCCTAGGGCTTTTGTTAGTATTTCCACATCTGCCTCAAATAAATTATGCAGCGAGCCGAATTCTTTTAGCATCTTATGGGCAATATCGTTGGTGTTCTTCTGGGGATAGCAATAGTACAGAAGAATCTCCAGTACCTCGTGGTCGTGGAAGTCGTTTATGCCGTTTTTTAGGTAGCGGGCCTTCATTCGGCTACGGTGGCCTGCGTTTGGGTTTTCTTTTTTCATCGCATTGCGTCGTCCAGCGCATCCGTTACGGATTGAAGGACTTTTATCCTTGAATATTTTTTAGAATTGGATTCCACAACTATCCAGGGGGCTTGAGGGTTGTGGGTTAGGGCCAGCATTTCATTGGCGGCGGTTTCATAGGCTTCCCAGTTGCTGCGGTTGTTCCAGTCTGCATCGGTGATTTTATGCTGTTTTAGAGGGTCGTTTTGCCTGTCTTCGAAGCGTTGCAGCTGTTCTTCCTTGTCTATATGCAGCCAGAATTTTAGCACCACTGTGCCATGCCCCACCAGATGCTGTTCCATTTCGTTTATCTCCCGGTAGGCGCGCTGCCATATTTCTGGCGGTGTTAACTTGTCCACGCGCTCTATAAGCACTCGCCCGTACCAGGAGCGGTCGAAGATAGTCAAATGGCCGCCTTTTGGCATCTTTACCATAAACCGCCATAAATAATGCCGGGCAAGCTCCTGCGGCCGTGGCGGCCCAATGGGCACAACTGTAAAGCAGCGCGGATCCACTTCAGACACCAGCCGCTTAATATTACCGCCTTTACCGGCGGCATCCCAGCCCTCGTAAACCACCACCGCAGAACGGCGCTTCGTGTACATTTTATTGCAAAGGCTGCGCATTTTCTTTTGATAATACTTAAGCGCTTCGCTGTATTCCGCATCTTCCATTTGCTCGTTGGGCGAGATGGCCTGCAGGGTTTGGGGGATAATAATATCTGGTACATGTATGGTGGGCACTTCTGGCTTGGGTTTGCTTTCTTCTGTGGCGGCTGCCTGGCCAATACCTAGCCGTGCCTCTAGCTCGTGTATAATCGTACCCAGTACCTTGCATGTGCCAAAGCGTTTGTCTTCTGTTTCTATAATATGCCAAGGGTTTTGCTCTGTATCTGTCATGCGCAGCATCTTTTCGTACTGCGCCAGGTGCAGGTCGTAATTTTCGTTTTGCTTATAATCATGTTCTTTCATGCGCCATGCGGTGGCGGGGTCTTTGGCCAGCGCCTTAAAACGCCGGCGCTGTTCCTCCTGGCTTATATGCAAGAAAAACTTGATAATCAGGTATCCGTCATCTGTAAGCTGCCGCTCGAAAGCTGTTACATCATGATAAAACCCATGAACTTCCGTAATAGACAGCCCCCATTCGTCCCTAGTTTCCGGCAAAATAATCCTATGCCAGCTTTTATCCATTATAACAATCTGTCCCTTGGGCGGCAGATAAGTCCAATAACTCCACAAAAAAGGCCGCATACGCTTGTCATCTGTTATATTGCTTGTGGTACGCATATCAAAATAACGCGGGTCTAAAGGATTAGCCACCCGCGCAATATGCGTGCCCTTGCCAGACGCGCTCCAGCCCTCGAACACAATAATAACAGGCAGCCCGGCCTCCATAACCAGCTGCTGCAAATGAGCAAGCCTGCTCTCCATCTGGCGAAGCTGCTCTTTATATTCTTGTTTCTGCATTTTTTGCGTAAGGTCAAGTTCTTGTAACATAATTATCACCGATGGCAGTATAGCATAAAAAACTTTTAAAAAAAACCGTTAGAGGCTTTGCCCGGGATACTTGGGAGAGTCGGTTGCGAAGCAACCGATCAGCCGGGCACACATCAAAAACTTTTGGGAAGATTCGCTTCGCGAACTCGGTGATTTGTGCTGCCCACCTTCTTGTGAAGTATAGTGGAATAAATGAGAAACGGTCTCGCCCGGGCAGTACCTTAAACGCCGGGATAAGGCGTTTTTGCCGCGACAAGTGAGACCGATTTCGAATTATTTCACTATAGCTTTGGAAAAAACTTGTGAAAAAACTTTAATTTTTTTGGATGAATTGCGGAATTGCGAGCTTTTTTGCAGGTTGCAGCTGTTGAAATATGGGATTTTTCCATGGAACTCGCATCATTTCCCCCTATTTGTGGTACCGTATGGTACCATTTTTATCCCAAAATTAAGTTTTTCCCCCGCTTTTTTATAAAAGCTGGTGGAGATGTTGCCGGCTGGCCGGCTGCCGTGCAACCTGCTTGCCCAAGCATCCAAGGAGAGGTCTTTGGCGGTTTTATATTGCACTTGCTAAAACTCACACATTAGTTTATAATCACGGACGGTAAGCCCGAGTGGCGGAATAGGTAGACGCCCGGGACTTAAAATCCCGTGAGGGCAACCTCGTACCGGTTCGATTCCGGTCTCGGGCAGCCTTAGCGGACGGCAACATTGGTTCAGGTTTGAGTATGTTGTTGTTCGCAACTGATGAATGCAGGCTTTAGGAAACTAGAGCCTGTATTTTTTATGTCCGGGAAAAGGCGGCAAAGCCAATTTGTTCTGCAAACATGCCCTGATTAACCCAAGCCAGAAGTTGCGCATATAATATATGGCTTATTAAATCACAGGTGGTGTTTATATGGTAATAAAAATCCCTAGGCCGGAGGGTTTGCAGGCTTTGTACGAAAAAGCGACCAGCGATGCGGCCAAACATGGCATCGTGTATGAGGGCGACCTGAAATGCGGCAGCGCAAGCGGCCATGGATTTGCGGGCAGTTATATTGTTGAGGCGGATTTTATTACAATCAAGCTAACTAAAAAACCGCTGCTGGCAAGTAAGGCTCGCATTGAAAATGAGATAAAAAAGTACTTGGCCGGTTGTACCTGAAAATATAGGAATCCTCCTTAAAAACACTCACATATAACTTGTAAATTCCCCCGCAATCCTGCGCGCTAGCCTTGTGCGCCGCTAGTGCGTGACGGCTTTCAGCTCTCCACTTTGCGAAAAATTTCCAGGATTCTATATGGGTGTTTTTAGGTGGAGCGACTATAATTCAAAAGAATGCAAGAAATTTCTTGCATTCCAGAGCCACTAATATAGTAATTAAACTGGAAAATCGTCCAGTTTAATTACTCAGCCAGCTAACGCTGTCTGACTGCACCTCCTACGCTTCGCTGCGTCGGTGCAGGGCGTTCATGTAACTTCAAAATTGCTCAA
>Ga0123355_10000545_pt1 | contig 50565 bp, 43 predicted proteins | sample TergutEmb28metaG_3_FD_89872 | JGI IMG/M metagenome (GOLD analysis project Ga0123355, IMG submission 89872) | Embiratermes neotenicus P1 segment gut microbial communities from Petit-Saut dam, French Guiana - Emb289 P1 | ecosystem: Host-associated > Arthropoda: Insects > Digestive system > Gut ...
AACGTCAATTTCAACGTCCTCGTCGGGTTCGACTTCAACGTCAATTTCAACGTCCTCGTCGGGTTCGACTTCAACGTCAATTTCAACGTCCTCGTCGGGTTCGACTTCAACGTCAATTTCAACCTCCTCTTCGGATGCGACCTCGTCAGCCCCGGTCTCAATGATAACCTCGGCTTTGCAGACCTCGATGGGGGGATCCCATTCGTCTGGCGGAACGATCCCTTCCGCCAGGGCGTGTTTACGCAGTTCAGCATAGAATCCGGCATAGGTTGTGTACATATAGGGGCCGACATATACGATATACAGAATACCCAACGTCAGTGCGGACAACAGCATCCAGCCGATGAAACTGAGCATCGTCACAAACAACTCTTTCTTATGTCCGTCCATCATCCCCATTGAGCGCTTGAGCGCCTGCCGCGGGGTGACATCCGGACAATCCGCCAGAATGTAGGGCGTCATGAAGTAGGACAAGCTTTTGATTATCGCAGGAATAAGTGCGGCCAGGTGGATGGGGCCGATCAGCACAACCACCAAGAGCCGCATCCCCCGCCCGGTGCGTCTCATTAGGAACAGCGCAAGCAGAATGATGGGAATTGAGATCAGGGCCCACAGCAGGATCCAGAGCAACATCCACATCATCCCGCCCAGCTTGCGCCAGAAGCGGGTCTTGAAATCGGTATACAGTGCCATCACATGGGTCAACTCTCCCCGATAGATCTTGATGTACTCTCCCACCATGCCCACCGCAAGGACGATTAGGGCCAGCACAACGGCCCAATGCAGCAGGAGAAAGGGCATCCAGCCAAGTTTACGCAACACGATGACGTCAAATACGGCCAACGCCAAAACTTTCAATATAAGCACGAGTAAAAGTAAAATCGCCGTCGATCGCTGGGCGCCCATGGCCGCCTTGGCCCGCATTTTGAGTTCTTGCCTCGTTTTCATAGCTGTGACCTCCCTTTACGTTCTCGATATATACATTTTAACTATAATATCTTAAAATTTCAATCAATTTTCATGTTTATTTACAAAGTGTTTACATGTTTTCAACTTTTTAGTATAATGGAGTCGATTCTGGAAAGGAGCTATCATACTATGCGTAGAATAGTTGTCCTGTTGCTTGTGATTCTGCTGATTCTCCCCCTAGGCACTACTGCCATCGCCCAGCCCATGCTCGTGGACGATCCGTACGATATTTTAGTCCTGGTAAACAGGCAGAATCGGTTGAGCCAAGACTTTTGGCCCGATGATCTGATCCCCGTGGGGAACGGACAGCTCATGCGGTACCGGGCGGCCAACGCATTTTTTTCCATGCAGCACGCCATGAACGCGGACGGACTGTTCCTAACCGTGCGCTCCGGATTTCGCAGCTACGAGACACAGCGCACCCTATTCAATAACGCCGTGCGCAACCAGGGACTGGCCTCCGCCGAGCGGTGGATCGCCCGGCCCGGCCACTCAGAACACCAGACCGGTCTGGCGGTGGATATTCTGCAACGGGGATTCACGGGATCGCCCCTGAGCAGCGCAAGATTCCAGACCACACCCCAATTCGCATGGCTCCACCGGCACGCCCACGACTACGGATTCATCATGCGATACCCGGGGGAGTATGAGCACATCACCGGATTCGCCTTTGAGCCCTGGCACTGGAGATACGTCGGCGTGGAGTCCGCCACCTATATGCGGGACAACGGATTCCGGGTATTTGAGACCTACATAGAGCACCGCGCGGCGCGGCCGCCCGCCCCCCCTGCATGCACCGGGCCCAGCGGCTGGGCGGCGGAGCAAGTAGAGGCGGCGATTGGGTTGGGCCTCGTGCCGGAACACTTGCAGTCATACTATACACAGGTCATTACCCGGGCGGAGTTTACGGCCCTTGCGGTCTCACTCTATGAACACTTGCGAGGGGAGATCACCGGGCGCGTACTATTCACCGACACCGACGATATAAACGTCCAAAAGATGGCGTATATCGGCGTGGTGATCGGTGTGGGAGGCAATCGGTTTGAGCCCCAGGGAGAACTGTCCCGGGAACAGGCGGCGGTTGTACTGTCCCGTCTGGCCGACGCCATGGAACAGCCCTTTCCCCAGGAGCCGGCCACCTTCGCCGACTTAGACAGCATCTCCGATTGGGCGGTGGAGGCCGTGGGCCGCGCACAGGCCGCCGGAATTATGAGAGGGATAGGCGATAACATCTTTGCGCCCCAAGTGGTCCACACCCGGGAAGAGGCGATTGTCACAATGATGCGCTTGCTCTATTTGGAGTGGTGACCCCTTTCCCCTGCGAGTTTATGCCGAGGAAAGCTCCCTGCAAATCGAATTGCAGGGAGTTTCTACGTTCAAATACTGGCCTTTTTCAGTCAAATATGCTATGATGAGAATAATGTTCTACTAATAGGAGCGTGTTATTTTGTTACACAGTATCGTCATACTGGTCGTGCTGACCTTAATCAGCGGCGTCTTGTCGGCCTCTGAAATCGCCTTGAGTTCCGCAAACCGCAACCGGGTAAAGCTGCTGGCGGAGACGGGGGACAAGAAGGCGGCCCGGTTGCTGGCGGTCATGGATGAGCCCAACAGCTTTTTTGCCACGACCCAGCTGTACATCACCTTCATCGCCTTTTTCGCCGGGGCCTTTGCCGCAAACGCATTCACAGGCCCGCTGTTGGCCTGGACTCAGCGGGTGGGGCTCCCCCTGTCCATCTACGCCGCCGAACCCGTGGTATTTATTATCATCACGGCGCTGCTCACCTATTTTACCCTGATCTTCGGGGAGCTGGTACCCAAGCGGATCGCCCTGCAACACGCCATCCCCTTCGCCCTGCGGGCCATCTATTTATTGCGGGTGCTCTCCATCCTCGCACTGCCTTTTGTGAAACTGCTGTCCTTCTCCGCCAAACTGGTGCTGCGGCTGATCGGCATCCGGGGGGAGAGACCGGAGGAGGACGTCACCAAAGAGGATATCCGCCTCATGGTAGAGTCCGGCAGTGAGCTGGGCCACATCGCGGAGAGCGAGCAGGGGATGATCGAAAATATTTTCACTTTCGACACCCTGACCGCCGCCGAGATCTGCACCCACCGGATCGACGTGATCGCCCTGCCCATAGACGCCGATTTTGACACAGTCCTCGCCCTCTTGACCGACGAGAACTACACCCGTGTCCCGGTCTATGCGGAGAGCTTGGATCACATCCAGGGGATTTTGCACTTCAAAGACGTGATGCACTACATGGCAAGCCACCCTGACGGGGCGGGCTTTGATCTAGAGCCCCTTCTCCGGGAGCCCTATTTCGTCCCCTCCTCCAAAAAAATCGGCGAACTGTTCCAAGAGATGCAGAAAGAGCGCACCTATATGGCCGTGGTCATCGACGAATACGGCGGCACCCTGGGAATCGTCACCATGGAGGACCTGGTAGAGGAGATTGTAGGCGGCATCCAAGACGAGTACGACACAGACGAGCTGCCGGATATCGTCCCCCTGGATGAGAACACGTTTGAACTCCAAGGCGGGACTTACTTGGAGACAGTACAGGACTTTTTCGAAGTCGAACTGCCCGTCGATGAATACGACACCCTAAGCGGCTTCTTAGTGGGCCAGTTGGGCTATATCCCCGCGGAAGACGAGAAGCCGGAGGTCATATTTGAAGGGCTCGTCTTCCAGATCGAACACATACAGGAAAAACGGGTGGTCACGACCAAGGTGACGAGATGCGCCACAGAAGCAGAGACAGAGCCGGCCTACGACGATGGGGAGTAGGAATTGTGTTAAAGTAAAGGCGCAATTAATTCAGATTTTTTATATAAATAGGTGCAGAGAAACAGTATGAAGACTCCTTCTGTCAGAATGTATGTTGATGAAAACGGGAACTATAGTTTGCGTGAAAACCTTACGAATCCCAGCAACCGGTTTTTATGCCTTACTGGTGTTATTATGCGGCTATCAACACATGATAAACTGGAGCAACAACTAGGCGAACTTAAGTTGCGCTATTTTGGGTCGAAAAAAATTGTTTTACATAGGCGAGAAATCGTTTCAGGAAAACCGCCTTTTGAAGTGTTGCGCAATGAAGGCACAAGAGATTATTTTAATGCAGATATGCTAAAGCTTTTTTCTGACTTAGAATACAGGGTTATATCTGTTTTAATTGATAAAAAAGCGCATGTAGATAAATATAAGCTCAGAGCGCAAGACCCGTATGCATTAGCCTTGGAATATTTAATGCAGCGATACCAATATTGGCTACAAGATTACGCCAAAAAATTCAAGCCAATATTTGGAGATATTTTAGCTGAATCTAGAGGTGGTCGTGAAGACAGAATTACGAAAGAAACACATAAATTTATATATGAAGGCGAAGGGTTTAATAGACTTCGAAATGCGTCGCAATATTTTTCGTCGAAAGAGATAAAGCTTCGCAAAAAGAAAGACAACATAGCGGGGCTCCAACTTGTAGACTTGATTTCACACCCCGCTCGGCGACATATTCTTTCGCAAAATAATTTAGCTCAAAATCTTGATTCTGCTTCATTTGCGCAAGAAGTGGTAAACATCCTAGTGGCCCAAAAGTTTCGTCGTGACAAAAGCGGGCAAATAGACGGCCATGGAACCGTATTTTTTCCAAAGTAAAAGCGACTCGCTAAGCGAGCCGCTCCGAGTGCAAGCACTCCACCTCCAAGTCTCCTTGGATTAACTATAGTATACCACGCTTCCAGCGTCTTGTAAACCTGTAATTTGAAAAAATATATACACAAAAAATCTAGTGTTTTAGTATAAAGGCCTCCCCTTGAAGTTCAAATTTGAGTTCCAAGGGGAGGCAAACATTTTAAAACTTATAAATCCGGGTTGTCAGCGGGTTTCACGTCCTCTTTCACGTCCTCGCTCTGCGCTTCCGTCAACTTCGCCGCCGCTTGTGCCTCCCGCTCCAGGCGGGCTTTGGCGAGGAACTCCGCCTGCCGCTTTTTATCCTTCTTGTGCCAGCGGATAAAGAGCCAAATCAAGAGCGCCGCAATCCCCAAAACTGGGATCCAGGGGAGGAGGGCGATCAGAACAAACACAACGCCCTGGATGAAGGCGACAAAAACGTCGGCACTGCCTGAAGCCACACCTCTGACCCGCTCAAAGAACGTCGGCGGATCAACCGGGGGGATATCTTGGGGATAAAACGCCTCAAACAGATTGATCTCCACGGTGGAGTAGATCACACGGTCCGTAATCGTCTCTTGGGTTCTCTCCTGTTCCCGGATGAGGCGGCGCACCTCGGCCAATCTGTTTTGCAGGGCGGGCCGCTGGTCCTCGTCTGCGTCTTCCAGTTGCTCAATCAACCAGGCTTCCTCTGCCTGTAAATCGTCCTGGGCATCGGTGGCCTGCTGGTAGCGGACGGTCTCATCTTCCGTCCTCTGGCGCAGATTCCAAATATTATACGTATTTTCAACCATCACAATAAATTCCCCGAGATTTTCAGTGGGGAGCCGAAAAATCATGTTTGCTTTTCGATCCGGGAGCGCGGCAATACGCATATCGTGACCGTCCAGATCCATGCTTGTGAGATACCCGCCCAAACCACCTACTTCATTGAGCAGTGTGCGTACCCCCGGCATGAATTCCGGGGTTTGCAAGTTCATGGTGACGGTGTAGACCATCCGCCGGCTCCGGTCGTCCGAGGGGGTCAAGATTGGAAGGGGGAGAAAGCTCTCATCGTCAGTGGGCCAGTGGGCCACATCGGCGGCGGAGAGCACCATCTCGGGCTCCTCGGCGAAATCCCAATCTTCGGCTGGTGCCATATCCGCAACGGCCTCGGGAGCAGGGGCCGCCGCAGGGGCAGGCGCTTCTGCGGCCATTTCCGGGCCGGGCCCGCTACAAGCCGTCATAGCGAGGAGCAGTACAGCGAGTACGAACAGAACAAATTTACGCATAGGTAGATCCTCCTTTTCATTTTTTCCTCTTATCATCTTTTTCTAGATATACCCGTTAGACGGAACCGTCACGGATTTGTTCCCATTGTTGCATAAAATGTCGAAAAAGGCAAGCGGCGCAGTCTGTTGACTGCGCCGCTCCGTTGTTTTGCAGAGAATTACTTGAGCCCTCTGTCCTCGTCGCTGATGGGGATTTCCCCGTGTTTTGATTCGTATTCTTCGATGCAAATTTGAACAAGAAATTCTAATTGCGCATTTATAGAGCGCCGATTTCGCTTGGAGATGTATGTTAGCTTTATGAGCATGTCTTCTTCAAGCCGAAGCCCTGTCTGTACTTTTGGCATTGCCATGATAACACCTCGATATCATTGTGTTATCATTATAATAAAGAAAATTTCATTGACTGTATGCAAATAAAATGCTACTATATTATTAGCATAGCAGGGGGGTGGCCTCATGGCAAGCTATCGGCCCAATTTTGAGAAAATGTATTTCATACAGGCCCGCGCTTTGGAGAAGGCGATCTGTAAGCTTCAGGCGGCGCAAACGGAAATCGGGCGAACGATTTGTATGTTACAAGCGACCCAGGCCCAAACCGAGCAGATGTACATCGACGCAGAACCATCCGTGATAGAATTCCCGTTTTTGAAAAAAGAGACCCCAGAGGATTGACGGCGTGGGCCCTGGGGCGCGGCAGTCAGGTGCAGGGGATGGAATCGGCCCCTATCTACCCGCTATGCCGTCTCTATATGGCCCCTATTTGCCCGCTATACGGCCTCTATTTTGTACCTATGTTGCCTCTATATCGCCCTATTTCACCACCACATTCTCCTCCCCCAGCATCTCCGTCAACTCCCGCACCAGGGCGGGGTGGATGATGCAGGGGGCGGTCATCTTTTTCTCAACGTCCTCTAAATACAAAATAATCTTCTGCTCCCCGGGAAACATGGTGAGGACCAGGCGGATTCGCTCTAAGGCCGGATCGTCTCTATCGGAGAGGCGCACATAGAGGGTTTCATCGGCGGCGGCCGGGGCGGCGTACATAGACCGCGCCCCCGGCGGCGGGGGCGGCGCGCCGGATTCCAGGTCGGTCAGGGGGCGGATTTGATCCACCAGCAGTTGGGGATCTTTCTCATCCCGCAAACTAACCTTGCCCCAGACCATCACCGGATGATTATCCGCAATATAGGCCCCGTCCCGGTCCAGAACCCGCTGGAAGACCAGAAGTTCGATATCTCCCGTGTCGTCCTCCAAGGTGATATAGGCCATAAGGGTATTGTTCCGGGTGGTCTTGGTCTTATAGTGGCTGATGACCCCAGCTAAAATCACGGCCTGCTCATCCCGGAACCGGCGGGCGCCCTGTTCTCCGTCGGTGAGAATCTCGCCGATTCCCACGGCGCCGTGGCGCTTCGCCATGGCCCGGTACTCGTCCATGGGGTGGCCTGTGAGGTAGAGGCCCGTGGTCTCCTTCTCCATCTGCATGCGTTCCCGGGGCGTGTACTCCGGGATATCCGGCAGGGAGACGCTCTCCCGCCGAGGCCCGGCATCGGAATCCGTCGCCGTGCCGAACAGATCCATCTGGCCCGCCAGATTTCTCCGCTGGCCCTCGGCGATGGAGTGGAGTACGGATTCACACACCGCCGCCAACTGCGCCCGCTTATAGCCAAGACTGTCAAAAGCCCCACACTTGACTAGGTTTTCCAGCGCCCTGCGGTTGAGGTCGTGGCCGTAGAGCCGCTCAATAAAATCGTCAAAACTGGAAAAGGGCCCGTGTTCCGCCCGGTTGGCCATGAGGGCGCGGATGAGCCCCCAGCCGATATTCTTCACCGCCACCAGTCCGAACCGAATTCCCTCGTCGGAGACGGTGAAATCCGCGTCGGATTTGTTGACGTCTGGGGGCAACAGGGCGATCCCCATCTCCCGGCAGGCGGCGATGTATTCCGCCACCTTCGTGGTGTGATCCAAGACGCTGGTGAGGAGCGCCGCCATATACTCTTTGGGGTAGTGGCATTTGAGATAAGCCGTCTGAAAGCTAATGACCGCATAGGCCACGGCGTGGGCCTTATTGAAAGCGTAGTTGGCAAAATCCAAGATGTCCGTATAGATCTCCGTGGCGATCTGAGCACTGACGCCGTTGGCTACCGCACCGGCGATGTTGCGCGCCGAATCACCGTGGATAAAGGCCTCCCGCTCCCGCTCGATTTCGGCGTGTTTCTTCTTGCTCATGGCCCGGCGGATCATGTCCGCCTGGCCCAAGGTAAATCCCCCCATGCGGCGGAATATCTCAATGACCTGTTCCTGATAGACGATACAGCCGTAAGTCACGTCTAAGATATCCCGCAAAAGCGGATGCTTATAGGTGATTTTCTCCGGCGCGTGCTTACAGGCGATAAACCGGGGGATGGAATCCATAGGTCCCGGCCGGTAGAGGGCGATAATGGCGGTGAGATCTTCAATATTTTGCGGCCCCAGCCCCGTACAGACGCTGGTAATCCCCGCCGATTCCATCTGGAACACGCCGCTGGTCTTCCCCGCCGCCAGCATGGCAAAGGTGGCCGGATCTGTTTCGTCAATGGCGGAGAGGTCGAACTCCGGCTCCCGTTTTTTCACCAACTCCACCGCGTCGTGGAGGACGGTCAGGTTCCGCAGGCCCAGAAAGTCCATCTTCAAGAGGCCCAGTTCCTCCAGGGTGGTCATAGGGAACTGACAGACGATGGACTCGTCATTTTTGGCCAGGGGGACGTATTCGTAGAGGGGTTCTTTGGTGATGACCACGCCGGCGGCGTGGGTGGAGGCGTGGCGGGGCATCCCCTCCAGGGCACGAGCCGTGTCGATGAGGGTCTTCATCCGGGCGTCGCCCTCATAGAGGTCCCGCAGGGGCTTGGAGATCTTCAGTGCGTCGTCCAGCTTGATGTTTAAGGTCTGGGGCACCTGTTTTGCCACCGTATCCGCCTCGGCGTATGTAAAGTTCAGCGCCCGGGCCACGTCCCGGATGGCCCCCCGGGCCGCCATGGTACCGAAGGTGACAATCTGGGCCACGTGCTCCTGACCGTATTTTTGGTTCACGTAGTCGATGACCTCGCCCCGGCGGTTGACGCAGAAGTCAATGTCGATATCCGGCATACTCACCCGCTCCGGGTTCAAAAACCGCTCAAAAAACAGCCCGTACTGGATGGGGTCCACGTCTGTGATCCCCAGGCAGTAGGAGGCCACGCTCCCGGCGGCGCTGCCCCGGCCCGGCCCCACGGGAATCCCCCGGTTCTTGGCATAGGCGATGAAATCGGCGACGATGAGGAAATAGTCGATAAATCCCATATCGGCGACCATGTCCAGCTCTCTCTGGAGCTGGGCTCTTACGTCCTCCTGGCCCGCATCATACCGCTGGGCGAAGCCCTCCAGGCAGAGGTGTTCCAGATAGGCGCGGCCGTCGTCCCAGCCGTCTGGGAGAGCGAACGCCGGCAGGTGGTATTCGTCAAAGGTGAAGTCGAACCGGCATTGGTCGGCGATCAGCTGCGTATTGGAGATGGCCTCCGGATACTGGGGAAAGAGGGCCAGCATCTCTTCTTCGCTTTTGAGATAAAATTCTTGCCCCTCAAATTTCATCCGATCCGGGTCGTCTACGGTCTTACCCGTCTGGATACACATGAGCACATCTTGGATATGGGCGTCGGAGCGGGTCAGATAGTGGGCGTCGTTGGTAGCCACCAGAGGGATCCCCGTCTCCCGGCTGATCCGGATCAACGCCTCGTTGACGGCGGGCTGTTCCGGAAGATTGTGGTCTTGGAGCTCCAAGTAGTAGTTGTCCTCACCGAAGAGATCACGGAATCGGACGGCCGTGGATTTGGCGGCCTCGTAATCCCCCTCTAAGAGGCGCTGGGGCACCTCTCCGCCGAGACAGGCGGACAGGCAGATCAGCCCCTGGCTGTGGCGGGAGAGGGTCTCCCAATCCACCCGGGGACGATTGTAAAACCCCTCCGTATAGCCCAGGCTGACCAGGAGACAGAGGTTCCGGTACCCGATTTCGTCCTTGCAGAGCAACACCAGGTGGTGAGAACTCTTGCCGCCGGGATCTTTATCAAACCGGCTGCCGGGGGCCACGTAGACCTCGCACCCGATAATGGGCCGGATGCCCTCCTGGACACAGGCCTTGTAAAAGGCCACGACGCCATACATGGAGCCGTGGTCTGTAATAGCCAGCGCCGTCTGCCCGATTTCCTTTGCCCGCTTGGGTAACTCCGTAATCCGGCAGGCCCCGTCTAAGAGGCTAAACTCGCTGTGTACGTGTAAGTGGACAAATGCCATGGTGATATTCCTCGCTACGTGAGTTGTATAGAGTTAGGTACAAAAGCTCCTTTTTAAAGGAGCTACCACAGGTATTCCTTCCGCCGTTCCAATCGGCCTGGGGCTGCGCCTTGCCCTCTTGGGGCGTCAGTTATGTCAGCGAAGCTGACTGAGGATTGCCCTTGACCTGCGGCGCAGGGAATAATCCGACCTCAGGCTGACGCCTGCAACCTCCTTTGGAAAAGGAGGTTTTTTCTGCTTAAATGCGTTGCCTTGCTACTCCTGATCCGCCTCTTGGACGTCCAGCGCAACCTGGCCTTCTACCTCATCTGCCGTACCCGATTTCTTGCGCTCATAGTATGCGACGACATCGTCCAGAAGATCTTTCAATACCGCAACAATGGGGATGGCGATAATCATGCCGAAAATACCCGCAAAGGCCCCGCCGATGGTAATACTGATGATGACAAGCAGGGGGCTCAACGCAAATGAGCCGCTCATCAGTTTCGGCTGGATGATATTGGCGTCAATTTGCTGGAGGACGAACAATACCACAGCCGCAATCAGGCCCATTGTGAGCCCTTGGGTAAACGTCACCACCAGGACGGCCACAAGGGTGCCGAATATGGAGCCGAAATAGGGGATATAGTTGACGATCCCCAGCATGAGGCCCAGTACCAGGAAAAAGGGAGAGCCCATGAAAAATAATGCGATTGTCGCCATGGTGCCGAGGATAATCCCGTCAATGGTCTGGGTGTGGATGTACTGCCGGAAATTTTTATTCAGCTTGCTGAAAATATCTATGATTGTAATGCGCACCCGGTCGGAGGCAAAGACCTTGAGCAGTCTATTCACATACGCCTTGCAACGCTCTTTTTCGATCAGAATATAGATGGATGAGATAAACGCGATTGCGGCGCTGAACACCGCCGTCGCAGCGCCCATGATGGCGTTGATGGGCGCCCAGATGTTGTCGATGCTAAAATTCTCAAGCAGACTGCTTACTTGGCCGAGGATACTCTCTGCGTTAATATGTAATCCGAACAGATCCAGATTGTTGAAGTCATTGATCAACCCCATGACGCCCTCCCAGTACGTGGGGAGGTTGGCGATGAAAAACGCAATGCTATTGGTGATGGCGGGGATCACGATATTCAAAACCAAAACGATCAGCAGCACAAAAAGCAGGAGCACAATCAGGAGGCTGATCACTTTCTTCCGCTTTATAATAAGAGGAACGTTTGTCTTTGCCAGCAGTCTCTGCACACCGCCGCAGGGGATATTGAAGATATACGCCAGCAGGAATCCATAGAAAAACGGGGCCACAACGCCCCAGACCCGCCGGAGGAAATCAAAGAAAACCCCCAACTCACCGGAGATCCGATACGCCGCGATAATCGCCACGGCGAGGAGGAAGTAGGGCAACAGGGTTTTGAATTTTTCGATAGGTGATTTGGTCATGGTGAGCCTCCTAAACTTGCGAGTATGTGTGTATAACGGACATAGGCTCCTTTGGAAAAGGAGGTTTTAGGGCAGTAGATTCAGCATTGCCTTTGCCCTCTGGCCCCCTCGTTTTGAGGGGGTTGTCAGGCGAAGCCTGATTGGGGGAGGAGACGCCTCCCTACAAGACAACTTCTTCCCCCAGCGCAATCAACTTTTTCAGCCGATGGCTCATACAGGACTTGGTCACGGGCGGGTCCGCCAGTTGGGAGAGTTCGGCCAGGCTGGCCTCGGGGTTGACGATCCGCAACAGGGCCGTCTGGTGGAGTTTGTCCGGCAGGTTTTCCAAACCCCGGCCCTGCTCAATACGGCGGATGGCGGCCAGTTGGGTCTGGGCGGCCTCAACGCTCTTGTCCACGTTGGCCGTATCGCAGTTGACCCGCCGCTGGATGGCGTTTCGCATATCCTTTTCCACTTTGGCCGTCATGAGAGACATGGCCGCTTGGGGGGCGCCGACGGTGGTGAGAAAGTCTTCAATGACGCCGGACTGTTTGAAATAGATGACGTAGTTCCCCCGGCGCATGGCGTCCTTGGGGGAGAATCCCAGCTCCATGAGCAGGGTGAACAGAGAGCGGGACACGCTCCGGCGGCTGGTGGTGAGCTCTAAGTGATACCCCTTGTCCGGATCGGTGACGGAGCCCCCGGCCAAAAATGCGCCTCGGATCAGGGAGACGTTACAGCAAGAGTCCTCCAGGATACCGAAATTGATATGGTGGGCCAAGACGCCGCCGCTGTCGTATCCGATGGTGGCGGCGATCCGCTCCAGTTTGTCCGGTGCGTTTATAACATAGGATTGCTTGTCCTCGGCGGTATCGGGGGGGAGGAGGTCAAAGGTCAGGTCAAAGCCCGTCTGGAGCAGGGCCGAAAGCCTTTCGCCCAGGGGGCGGCACTCGGTTATGATTTTAATTTCACTGGCCGAAAAGGTGTTGCCGTACAGGAAGACACCGTAGGCTTCCGCTACAGCGCAGCACGGTTTTCCAATGGGCAGTTTACAAATTTCCGCTTTGGCGCTCGATGAAAAGGTCATGATATCACCCGCTTCCGTGCAGTCCTTTTTCCAGATCCCGGTGGATGGTCTCTACCTGATAGCCGTGGGCGGCGGTGCGTTCCACCAGAGCCTGCGCAATGGCCACGCTCCGGTGTTTGCCGCCGGTACAGCCGATGGAGATGGTGAGGGAGGGTTTTCCCTCCTCGATATACAGGGGCAGAAGAAAGGCCACCATGTTCTCCAAGTGGTGCATAAACTCCACCGCCTGGGCGTGGGAGAAGACGAACTCTTTCACGGGGGCATCCAACCCGCTCAACTCCCGCAGTTCTTTCAAGTAGAAGGGGTTGGGCAGATACCGCATGTCAAAGACGAGATCGGAATCCATAGGGATGCCGTATTTAAAGCCAAAAGAGACTATGTTGACATGGATGGGGTTTTCGCTGGCCTGGGCGGGCATAAAGAGCTGATAGAGCTTCCGTTGGAGCTGGCCTAAGGTCAGCCCGGAGGTGTCCACAACGTAGTTGGCCCGGTCACGGACGGGCATGAGCAATTTCTTCTCCCGCCGGATGGCCTCCTCCAGCCCTCTGCCGTCGGGATCCAGGGGATGGCGGCGGCGGGTCTCCTTATAGCGCCGCACCAGGGTCTCGATGGAGGCGTCCACAAAGAGAATCTTATAGGAACATCCCATGCCGCGCATCTCGTCCAATGCGGAAAATAGCTGTGCGAAACTATCGTGACCGCCCCGCACGTCGGTGACCAGCGCCACCCGCTCATATTGGCCCTGGGTGGCGAGACAGAGTTCGGCAAAGCGGGGAATGAGCACGGAGGGCAAGTTGTCCACGCAGTAGAAGTTGAGATCCTCCAAAATACCGGCGGCCCGGCTCTTCCCCGCGCCGCTGATCCCGGAGACGATGACGAATTCCATATGAGGTGTCCCCCTTTCGTGGGTGGGTGGAAATGTGGTGATCGTATTCATAGGGGGCGCACACTGGGTGCCCCGTGAGCTCCCGACCTCAGGCTTCGCCTGCCACCTCCCTCAAATTGAGGGAGGCTTTGGGGCTGTTGGCTTGGGCATTGTCGGCAGCCCCCTTGTTTTGAGGGGGCTGTCAGGCAGAGCCTGACTGGGGGAGGGCTTCCCTACAAAACCAACTGTACTTCCGGTTCCAAGGCAACGCCCGATTGCCGGAGCACCGTCTCCTGAATATGCGCCATGAGCCGGCGGACGTCGTCGCAGGTGGCACCGCCCCGATTGACCACAAATCCGGCGTGTTTCTCCGACACTTGCGCCCCGCCGACAGTGAAGCCTTTGAGGCCCGCCTGATCGATGAGAGCGGCGGCGTAGCCGTCTTTCGGTCGCTTGAACGTACTGCCCGCACTGGGGAGATTGAGGGGCTGGCTGGTTCTGCGCTTCTGCGCCAATTCATCCATTTTTCCTTGGATCACTGCCGGATCGCCGAGAGAGAGGGTCAGCACAGCGCCTAAAATCACTTCGTCTGTATCGGAAAATCGGCTGTGGCGGTAGGAGAAGGCCAAATCCCCACCGGATCCTGTTTGCGGGGCACGGGATTCGTCCAGATAGCGGATCTCCGCCGTCACCTGGGCCATCTCTCCGCCGTAGGCTCCGGCGTTCATGACCAATGCCCCGCCCAAGGTGCCGGGAATGCCGTGGGCGAATTCCAGCCCTGTCAGGCCCAAGCCTTGGGCGAATACGGCCGCCCGGGAGAGGAGCGTCCCGGCAGACACATAGATGGTACAGTCATCTATCCGCTCACAGCCAGACAGGCCGTTATGGGTCTTGATGACCACCCGGTCAATGGGGCCGTCTGCGGCCAGAAGATTGCTGCCGTTGCCGATTAAAAGCGGTGTGCACCCGACCTGCTCCAACTGTTGAACGGCCCGGATGAGCGCATCCTCTCCCGCCGGAAACAGCATGGCCCCCACGGGGCCGCCGATGCGGAAAGAGGTGTGGTTCTGCATGGGCTCATCCCAGGCGATGGACACGCCCGATTGATTTAATTCCGTTAAGACAGATTGTAAGTTCATATCACTCATACAGTCCCGTGGCGTTGGCCTCGAAGTATTTGTTGATCTGCTTTGTAAATTCCAGAGCCGAATCGTAGCCCATCCGTTTTTGGCGGTTATTCATGGCGGCCACCTCGATGATGACGGCCAAGTTCCGGCCCGGCTTGACGGGGATGGTCAGACTGGGTACATTGATACCCAAGATTTCCGTGAACTGGGCGTCCAGCCCCAATCGGTCGTAGAGAGCGCCGTCTTTCCACTCCTCTAAGTGGATGACCAGATCGACTTTTTCCGCCAGTTTGACGACCCCGATCCCGAATAGCCGCCGCACGTTGACCACGCCGATGCCCCGCAGTTCGATATAGTGCCGGATACTCTCCGGGGCGGTGCCCACCAGGGCCGTATCGGAGGTGCGCCGGAGCTCCACCGCGTCGTCGGCGATGAGCCGGTGGCCCCGCTTGACCAGTTCGATGGCGGTCTCGCTCTTTCCCACCCCGCTCTCGCCTAAGAGCAACAGTCCCTCGCCGTAGACCTCCACCAACACGCCGTGGCGGGTAATACAGGGGGCCAACTCCACTTTGAGCCAGGCGATACAGGCGGCCATAAAGTCGGAGGTATCCCGGGGGCTCTCTAGGATCGTGGTGCCGTGTTTCGCCGCCGCTTCCAGGCATTCGGAAAAGACTGTGACCTGATGGCAGAGGATAAGGGCAGGGATCCCCGTGGCGAACAGCCGGGCAAAGGTCTCCCGCCGCACTTCGGGGGACAGTCCCGCTAAGTAGGTATGCTCCATCAGCCCTATGACCTGGAGCCGCTCCGGCACAAAGTAGTCGTAGAACCCCACGACTTGTAATCCCGGCCGGTTCACCTCCGCCATTGTAACCCGTACCGTATCGTAGGCCTCCGGCTTGTGCAAAATCGTGAACTCGAAATGCTCCGCCAGCTTCGATAGCTTTATGCCCTTGGGCCTCGACATAGCGCAGTCCCCCTGTCATTGTAATCGTTGCCACTTTATTGTATTACAAAACCCGCCAATCCGCAAGAGGGGTTGGGCGGAATCAAAAACAAATAGCGGCGGCGCGCCCGATTTGCCGTCGAGCAGATTTTCTGCTATACTATTCTTCCCCCTGCCTCCGGCAGGGGGAAGAATAGCGCCCTCGAAATGCGAAGGAGTGTTTTTGATGGAACATAACGCAATCAAGCGGATCGGTGTGCTGACCAGCGGCGGAGATGCGCCGGGGATGAACGCCGCCATCCGGGCCATTGTGCGCTCAGCTTCCACCTACGATATCTCTGTCCTGGGCATACGCCGGGGATACAGCGGCCTGTTGCACGGCGACATGATCGAACTGACCGGCCGCAGTGTGGACGGGCTTCTGCCCCGGGGCGGCACCATGCTCTATACGGCCCGCTGTCCGGAGATGCACACAGAGGACGGACTGGAAAAGGCGGCCAACATGTGCCGCTACATGGGGATGGACGGTCTTGTGGTCATCGGCGGCGACGGCAGTTTCCGGGGGGCCCTGGCCCTCTCCCAGAAAGGGGTTCCCACTGTGGGCGTTCCCGCCACCATCGACAACGACATCGTCTGCACCGATTACACCATCGGCTTTGACACGGCCTGTAATACGGCCATTGACTGTATTGACAAACTCCGGGACACCATGCAGTCCCACGAGCGCTGTTCCGTCGTGGAGGTCACGGGCCGCAAGGCGGGACACCTGGCCCTCCACGTGGGCGTGGCCGTCGGCGCCACGTGCACCCTCCTGCCGGAGCACACCACGGATTTTCACGCCGGGGTCATTGAGCCCATCCGCATGGGCCGTTTAGGCGGGCGGCACCACCATATTATCATCGTCGCCGAGGGCTATGGCAGCGCACAGGAGGTGGCCGTAAAAGTGGAAGAGGCCACGGGCATCGACACCCGCGTGACGATCCTAGGCCACATCCAGCGGGGCGGCACCCCCAGCGCCCAGGATCGGGTCATCGCCACCCAGATGGGCTACCATGCCGTGAAAGCCCTCATGGAGGGCAAACGCCAACGGGTGGTCTCCTATGACGGCCGCAACGTGACCGATTACGATATTGAGGAAGGCCTCTCCAGAGAAAAGCACTTAGATTTCGGCCTCTTTGAAGTGGAGCAGACCGTGGCGACATAGGAGTTGGATCAACAGGCGAACCCCGCCGTGTATCTGGTGCGATACACGGCGGGGTTTGTTGTGCGGAGAAACCGCCCGCTATCTGCGTTCCCCCACCTGCTTCATACTCAACCCGATCCGCTTCTTCTCCTGCTCCACCTGGAGCACCATGACCTGCACCACGTCCCCCACAGTGACCACCTCCGCGGGGTGGCGGATATAGCGATCCGCCAGTTCGGAGATGTGTACCAGGCCGTCCTGGTGGACGCCAATGTCCACAAAGGCGCCGAAATCCACCACGTTGCGGACGGTGCCGGAGAGGACCAGGCCGGGGGTGAGGTCGGCCATATCCATGACGTCGTGGCGCAGGAGGGGTGGGGGCAGTTCGTCCCGGGGGTCCCGGCCGGGTTTTTGGAGATTTTCTATAATATCCATTAAAGTGGGCGCTCCGATACCGCATTGGTCAGCGGCGTGAGAGGTGCCCACTTTTTTTAGCCGATCCGACAAATCAGAGAGGCAGCCGGCTTTCACGTCCGCCAGAGAATAGCCCAAGAGAGAGAGCAAGCGCTCCGTGGCCTTATAGGACTCCGGGTGGACAGAGGTGTTGTCCAGGATTTGTTTCGACTCCGGCACCCGGAGGAACCCGGCGCACTGTTCGTAGGCCTTGGGGCCCAATTTTGGCACCTTGCGGAGAGTCTTGCGATCAGGGAAAGGGCCGTGTTCCTCCCGATAGGCCACAATATTCTTCGCCGTAGCGGTGGTGAGGCCGGACACCTGTTCCAACAGGGGCGCGGAGGCCGCGTTAAGGTCTGCGCCCACCCGGTTGACACAGTCCTCCACTACGGCGTTGAGCACCTGGCCGAGGCGGGCCTGGGGCATGTCGTGTTGGTACTGGCCCACGCCGATGCTCTTGGGGTCGATTTTCACCAGTTCCGCCAGGGGATCTTGGAGCCGCCGGGCGATAGACACGGCAGAGCGGAGAGAGACATCTAACTGGGGGAACTCCTCCGCGGCCAGCTTCGACGCGGAGTAGACCGAGGCTCCGGCCTCGTTGACCACCATATAGGCGATCTCGCCCCCCATTTCCCGGATGGTATCGGCGACAAAGGCCTCCGCCTCACCGGAGGCGGTGCCGTTCCCAATGGCGATACAGGTGACCTGATAGCGGTTGATGAGCCCCCGCAGCGCGGCGGCGGCCGCCTCTGTTTGATTCAGAGGCGGGGTGGGGTAGATGACAGCGGTATCGAGGACTTTACCGGTGCTGTCCACCACCGCCAGCTTACACCCCGTGCGATAGGCGGGGTCCAGCCCCAACGTGACCTTGTTTTTCACGGGGGGCTGCATCAAGAGGGGCTTTAGGTTGAGGGCGAACATGGCAATGGCCTGCTCCTCGGCGGCCTCCGTGAGCCCTGCGCGAATCTCCCGCTCTACAGAGGGGAGAATTAGCCTGGTCAGGGCATCCTGGGCGGCGTCCGCCACCAGCTGGGACGTGATACTGCCGTGCCGGACGAAAGCACGGGTGAGGATATCCAGTGCGGCGGATTCTTCGACTGCTAGATTGACTTTTAGAAATTTTTCTTTCTCCCCCCGATTGACGGCCAAAATCTGATGGCTCTGGACGGCCTTGACGGGGGCTTGGAAGTCATAGTAGTGCTGATAGACCGAATCCTCTGATCCCGCAGCCCGGACAGTGATCTGTCCCCGGCGGTGGATTAAATCCCGGAGTTTTGCCCGGAGGTTGGCATCGTCGGACATGTCCTCGGCCAGAATGTCCATGGCCCCGGCCAAGGCGTCTTCGGCTGTGTGGATCTCTTGACCGGGGTCTATGTAGGTTGCGGCCAGTTCCGCCGGGGCGCCGGATTGCATATCCTGGCGAAAGAGGAGCGCCGCCAGAGGTTCCAGGCCCCGTTCCCGTGCAACCGTGGCCCGGGTGCGCCGCTTGGGGCGGTAGGGGCGATAGAGATCCTCCACCTCTGTCAGAGTGACGGCGGCGGCGATGGCGGCGTCCAATTCCGGGGTCAGCTTGTCCTGCCCCGCAATCGTCTGGCGGACCTCCTCTTTTCTGGCCGCCAGATTGCGCAGATACGTGAGCCGGTCGGCGACTTGGCGGAGAATCTGGTCATCCAACGTCCCATGCTGCTCCTTGCGGTACCGGGCGATAAAGGGAATGGTATAGCCCTCGTCTAAGAGATCAATCAAATTTTGGGCGTGTTGGAGCGGAATATCAAATTCCCGGCTTAAAATCGGAACAAATTGCATGTTGAAAACGTCCTCTAATAGGGTGATTTTTGCTATGCTGTATCTGTTATTATAGCACAGAAGGACGTATAAAAAAAGGGGGGACGTAGGGGTTTGAAAACGACTTCTTCCAAAATGTAATCCTTTCTCAATTTTCTGTTGACGGAGGAAAAGTTTGGTGATATAATGGGTGAAATTTGGAAACTAAGTACTATAATTTCAGCGTTAATCAAAGCGTTTTAAATCAATTCCACGACCGGGGGCAAATATCACCGTGGGCGGTAAACCCCATGGCGTGGGGTGTCGGGAGAGGGCATGTCACGGGCACAAGCACAACCATGCTACAACCTCTCCTCAATATGGATCGTGGGACGGCGGCGGCCCTGTTCCAGCGCTTTGCCACAACTAATCAATTGCTCAGGTTTGGTGGCGTTGTAGCGCTGAATAGCGCAGTTATCGATATTGCGTGGAAACCAGAACTTTATGAGTATGAGACCGCAGTCTAAAACAGGAGGAGATAATGAAAAAAGCAAAAAAAATACTAGCGATATGCTTAGCTCTCGTTATGTTTCTTTTGACTGGTGTAAGCACTACAGCTTTTAGCTATTCCTTTCCCGATGCGTTTGATGATGTTCCAATAGGAGTTTGGTTTCATGCTGATGTGCGAAGCGGGCACGTCATGGGCATAACGATAGGCACAAGCACAAATCCACCACTATTTGAACCTCATCGAGCTATAACACGGGCTGAGTTTATCACAATGCTTGGGCGTACACACGAAACGGAGGAGTTTATAGGAGGCACAATAGAATATAATAAAGACTTCAATCCCTATGTGGATATTAATCTGTCATCGTTTTATGCGCCTTATGTCCTCTGGGCAACGGCATACGAGATTATACCGCGGGATGGGAGTGAATATTTTAGGCCACATATGCCCGTCACCCGTGAGGAGATGGCCGTAATAATCTATAATTACATTAGTGTTTACGGTTTTCAAGAGCATTTTACAGATTTTGGTGCACTCCAATTTATAGATCAAAACTCTGTTTCAACTTGGGCAATTGACGCAGTCGAATGGTTGGGTGCACACAGAGTTGTTCAGGGTAGTCCAGGCTCGAATGAAGATTCTGAAACTCTACGCTACTTTAAACCAAATGCGTCTCTAACTCGTGCAGAGGCAATCACACTGTTAGTTCGGGTAGCAGGAAAAATGGGGCCAATTGGTTCCGTAGCATTCGATTAGTTAAACTTACCACCAGGGCGGAGCCAAAACCGGCTTCGCCCATATTTTTTCGCAAAAACCATCACTCCCCCACAACCGCAACCCACCCCGCCGGACACCCGGCGGAGAGGCCCAGAGGCAGGTTCTGGTATAGCCCTCGTCTAAGAGATCAATCAAATTTTGGGCGTGTTGGAGCGGAATATCAAATTCCCGGCTTAAAATCAAAGCAAAAGGCATGAAGAAGCTCCCTCCGATGGGAATATTTATGGTATACTGTATTTTATAGTATAACATAAATTGCGGATATCAGGGAAACATGTTTTGAGGATGGGAACAAAAGGTGTTATGTTTTCGTCACAATTTGTTGACGGATCTTGCTATATGCGGTATTCTATCAGTTAGGTAAGTATCTTATCATAGGTAAAACAAACATCTTTCCCCTGGAGGCAGTTTTCCGCCATGTCAAAGCGCATTGGAATTTACATACATATCCCCTTTTGTGCCAGCAAGTGCGCCTACTGCGACTTCTACTCCCTAGCCGGATGTGATGACCAGATGCCGAAATTCCATCAGGCCCTGGCGCGGCAACTCCGGGAGTCGGCCTCGGCCCTTGCCGGATACCATGTGGATACGGTTTACTTCGGCGGCGGTACGCCCAGCTACTACGGGGCCCGCCGGATCATAGGTCTATTCAATACGCTGAAGGAGTATTACAAGATTCTGCTGGACGCGGAGGTCACCGTAGAGGTCAACCCGGACAGCATCAGCCTGAAAGATCTGAAATGGATGCGGAAAGAGGGGATCAACCGCCTGTCCATCGGCGCCCAGACAGCGGATGACGGGCTGGGAAAGAGCCTGGGCCGCCGCCACACCTTTAGAGACGTGGAACGGACCGTAGAACAGGCCAGACAGGCCGGGTTTGACAACATCAGCTTAGATCTCATCTACGGCCTGCCCAGCCAGTCCAAAGCGGACTGGGCGGACACGGTGAACCGGGTCATGGCTCTGCGGCCGGAGCACGTATCCTGCTACGGTCTGCGGATTGAGGAGGGGACGCCCCTTCACATCTACAAAGACAACCCCACAATCCCCACGGAAGACGAACAGGCGGACATGTACCTCTATATGGTAGACACCCTGCGGAGCCGGGGGTACCGCCAGTACGAGATATCCAACTTCACCCTGCCGGGCAAGGAGTCACGGCACAATTTGAAATACTGGAACCGGGAGGAATACGTGGGGTTCGGTCCGTCGGCCCACTCCTACATCGGAGACGTGCGCTACGGCTACGTCCGGGGGATCCAGGCCTATCTGGCTGGGCTTGCGGGGCAACAGTCCATCTTAGAATCAAAAGACGAGATCCCCAAGAGCGAACAGGCAGTGGAATATCTCATGCTGGGCCTGCGTACCACCCGGGGGATCACAGGGGATGAATACTACCGCATTTACCAGTCCAACTTTGCGCCCATTGAGGCGTTGCTCCTCTCCTACGAGAAAAACGGCTGGGCCCACCGGATCAACGGGCGGTGGAGCTTGACCCCCACGGGTTTCCTCCTGTCCAATCAGCTCATCAGCGATATTCTGGACGCCCACGCAGAACAGCGGATTATCGTGGGGATGCCCTGGAAGAAGAGCGAATATAAATCCTACATGACGCAGATAAAATTATAAATTTTTATAGCGTTTCCCCGCCTGCGGCGGGGAGGCAGAGTGTCGAAAAAGGGTTTGCCAAGCGGGGCGCCGAGGGCGCCGCCCTCGGCGCCCCGGTTAATAGAGTTTTTGATTCACAGCACTTCCCCCGCCTGCGGCGGGGGAGTACGAAAGAAATATAGAACAGATAGAAAATAAAAAGAGGGTGGGGATAGGGATATGACCGAAACGAAGAAAAAAATGAGACCGAGGACAAAAGTGATCATTGCGATCATTGTACTGCTGGCCCTGCTTTTGGGTTCCGGCGGCGTATTGGCCGCAGTGGCCATGTCCGGATCCAACGGGGATGCGATTTTCCCCAATGTGACCATGGGCGGCGTCGACGTGGGCGGGCTCACTGTGGCACAGGCGGCATCGCGATTAGAGCCCGTGGCGGCAGACCTGGCGGATACCTATGTAGTAATCAACTTCCCCGGCGGCAGCGCTTTGGAGGTTTACGCCCACCAGGCGGGCCTCACGGCCACGGGCGAGGATCTGGCCCGGCTGGCCTACGGATTTGGCCGCACCGGCGGGTTGGAGCAGCTTACGACCTATCTCACCTGCCGCATTAACGCAGTACACTTAGAGCCCGTCACTATGCTGGAGCCGGATCGGGCCATGATCCAAACCCTGGTGGCAGAATCCGCCCAAGCGCTGTCGGAAGAGCTGATGCAAAACGCCTACCAGGTGGAGGGCGACTTTCTCATCGTCACCAAGGGACGGCTGGGCTTTACGTTTGACGAAGCGGAACTGACAGAGATGATCGCGGCGGCATTCTCCAGCGGCGGCCATATGGTCGTGGATTACGAGGCCGAGACGAGAGACCCAGAACCCGTCAACCTGCGGGCCATTTTAGACAGCTTATACGCAGAACCGGAGAGCGCCGTCTACGATATCGAACTGGACGAGGTGACAGATCACGTCCAGGGTATCAGCTTTGATCTCGCCTTCGCCCAGCAGATGCTGGATGCGGCGGCAAACGGGGACGACGTCATGATCCCCCTGGTCTTAACAGACCCGGAGATCACAGCGGACTATCTTAGGGAAGTGCTGTTCCGGGATGTGCTGGCGTCCTCTACTACCCGGCTGACCGGCAACGAAGACCGCAACACCAACATCCACCTGGCGGCCCAGGAGATCAACGGCATGGTGCTCAATCCGGGGGATCAATTTGACTTCAACACCGTGGTACAGCGCCGGACGGCGGAACGGGGATTCCGCGCCGCCGGGGCCTTCTTCGGCACAGAGACCCGGAACGTGATCGGCGGCGGTATCTGTCAGGTGTCCTCCACCCTTTATCACGCCGTGCTCCACACGGAACTCCAAGTGGATGTCCGGAGAAATCATACCCTAGTGGTCACCTACCTCCCCCTGGGGATGGATGCGGCGGTGAGCTGGGGCGGCCCGGACTTCGCCTTCACCAACAATACCGAATTCCCCCTCCGGATCGTCACTTATCGGGACGGTTTGGATTTCCACGTGAGACTATACGGCACCAACCGGAGCAACTATATCATCCGGCCGGAGTACGTGTATATCGGCAGCAATGCCACGAGCACAGTCTACCGGGATGACCCCGGCATGCCCGCGGGAGAGACGAGAGTATACCGCGGCGGCGCCGTCGGACACGTAGTGGACACGTTCCAGCGCTTTTACGATCTGGACAACAACTTCATCCGGCGGGAGCTGGTAGACAGAAGCAATTACCACCCCCAACCCCGGATCGTCTACCGCGGCACCGGCACCGTCCAGGCGCCAACCCCGAATCCGCCGCCGGATCCCCCGCCCCCGCCGCCGGATCCCCCGCCCCCGCCGCCGGATCCCCCGCCCCCGGACCCAGATTGACGAATGCCCGATTGCTCCGCTGTCTATACGGCGGAGCAATCGTTCAATTTCGTGTTTTCCCCGTCTGGGTTGGGGGAAACACAGTAATGTGAGGAGAATCCTATGAAATTCAAATTTGTACACAACAATCTCAACGTGCTGGATCTGGAACAAAGCCTCAAATTCTACGTGGAGGCCCTGGGGCTCACACCCGTCAAAGAGCACACGGCCGCCGACGGGAGCTTCAAACTCGTCTTTCTGGGAGACGGGATCACCCCCCATCAACTGGAGCTGACCTGGCTGCGGGACCGGACGGAGCCCTATAACCTGGGGGAAAACGAGTTCCATCTGGCCTTCCAAGTAGACGACTACGACGGAGCCTATGCAAAACATAAGGCCATGGATTGCATCTGCTACGAAAACCCCGGCATGGGGATTTATTTCATCAACGACCCCGACGGCTACTGGCTGGAAATCATACCGGCGAGGTAACGATCCCATGAAATACCTAATCGCCCACGATCTCGGTACCAGCGGGAACAAAGCCACCCTCTTCACCACCGACGGGGAACTGGTATCCAGCGTGACCTGCGCTTACGACACCCACTTTTTCAACGGAACCTGGGCGGAACAAAACCCGGAGGACTGGTGGAACGCCGTCTGTGAGAGCAACCGAATTCTCTTAAAAAACGTGGACAAAAAAGCCGTCGCCGGCCTGGCATTCAGCGGGCAGATGATGGCTTGCGTCCTGGTGGACAAAACCCACCGCCCCCTGCGCCGGGCCATCATCTGGGCGGATCAGCGGAGCAGGGAGCAGGAACAGCGGATTCGGGACAGGATCGACGAAGCGCGCTTCTACCGGATCACAGGCCATAAGATCAGCGCCAGCTACAGTATGGAAAAGCTCATGTGGGTCAGAGACCGCGAGCCGGAGATCTATCAGGCCGCCCACAAGATGCTCAACCCCAAAGACTACGTCATCGGACGGCTCACGGGGGCCTTCGCCACGGATTACTCCGATGCCAGCGGTACCAACTGCTTCGATTTAAACGCCCTGGACTGGAGCGACGAGATTTTACAGGCGGCGGGGATCCCACGGGAGCTATTACCCGACGCATATCCCTCTACCCATGTAGCGGGAGAGGTCACGGCCTCCGTCGCGGCGGAGTGCGGACTGGCACCGGGGACGCCTATTATCTTAGGCGGCGGCGACGGCGTGTGCGCCTCTGTAGGGGCGGGCAGTGTGCGGGAGGGCTTGACCTACAACTATATGGGCTCCTCCGCCTGGATCGCCTTGTGCAGTGAGAAACCCATCTATGACGAGCAACTGCGGACATTTAACTTCGCCCATATGGTGCCGGGGATGTACTCCCCCACGGGGAGTATGCAGGCCGCCGGCAACAGCTATTCTTTCGCCAAAAATGTCCTATGTGACGGGCTGGCCTATGATCTCATGAACGAGGCCATGGCCCAGAGCACCCTGGGGGCCAACGGGCTCCTATTTTTGCCCTATCTCCTGGGGGAGCGGAGCCCCCGCTGGAACTCCAACGCCAGAGGGGCCTTTATCGGCCTAAAGATGGAGCACACCAAGGCCGATCTGCTCCGTGCCACGGCAGAGGGGATTCTCATGAACATGGCCGTCATATTGGATATTTTCCGGGATCATGTGCCCATTGGAGAGATGAACATCATCGGCGGGCTGGTCAAGGGCGGCCCGGTGCGGCGGCTCTTGGCGGATATCTACGGCGTCCGGGCCGTGAAACTGGCCCACCTGGACGAGGCCACCTCTATGGGGGCCGCTGTGGCGGCAGGGGTGGGCGCAGGCGTCCTGCCCAGCTTTGACGCCATTGACCGGTTCATCCGGGTGGACGACATCATCGAGCCGGATCTGGCGGCCCACAGAGCCTACGGGCCCCTCCGGGAGGTTTTTGACGAGAGCTACTTCGCCCTGTTAGACGTGTACGACAAATTGGCGAAATTTTAGGGAGAGAGTGTACCCATGAGCAAAATTGCACTGGTCACCGGCGGCGCCAGAGGGATCGGGGCGGAGATCTGCCGCACCCTGGCCAAAGACGGCTGGGATCTGCGGATCAACTACCACACCTCAGAATCAGCCGCCTTGGTCTTGGCGGAGGAGACCGGCGGGATCGCCATCCAAGCCGATGTACGGGAGTTTCTCCAGGTCAGCGAGATGTTCCAGGCGGCGGGGCCAGTGGACCTGCTGGTCAACAACGCGGGAATCGCCTCCTACGGCCTCTTCACAGAGACCAGCCTCCGGCAGTGGCGGGAGCTCTTCGCCGTCAACGTAGACGGGGTGTTCCACTGTACCCAGTGCGCCCTGCCCCATATGATCCGGGCCAAACGGGGCGTGATTATCAATATCGCCTCTGTCTGGGGTATGGTAGGGGCCTCCTGCGAGGCGGCCTATGCCGCCACCAAGTCGGCAGTCATCGGATTGACCAAATCTCTGGCCAAAGAGCTTGGCCCCTCCGGCATCCGGGTCAACTGCGTGGCCCCCGGCGCCGTAGACACGGACATGACAGGGGATCTATCCCCCGCCGACCTGGCGGAACTCATCGGGGAGACCCCCCTCCGCACCGTAGGCCGCCCGGCGGACATCGCCCCCCTGGTGGCCTTCCTGGCATCGGATCAGGCCAGGTTCCTCACGGGACAGGTGATCAGCCCCAACGGGGGACTGGTGATTTAATATCCCCCGCGTCCCTTTGTAGGGGCGGCAATCCTGCCGCCCGTGGCTCCCCCAGTCCTCCCCCAGTCAGCTTCGCTGACAGCCCCCTCATAACGAGGGGGCCGAAGGGCAAGGACGAGGCCAAGGGCGAAAAGCCTCCCTCAAATTGAGGGAGGTGGCAGGCGAAGCCTGACGGAGGGAGTGGAGGGAAAATTCGCTACTGCGGCCTCTCAACGTAATGCTCACAGGCGGGCGTGTCGGGTTCTCTCTTTTTTATCCGAGGGTGAATACAATGCCCGCAATTAACTGAACGATAAGATTTTTTCGCTTTCGTATAGTGTAGCCAAAAGTATTTACATGTCTGACAGGTCTTTTTGTGTTCCATAATGCGAAAAGCCTCCTTTTGTAAAAGCCCATATTGGCATTGTACACCATAGAACGTGCTATATGCTTAAAAAACATCATGTGGTGTATTGTAAACAAACTATCTCCATAGAAGGGGTGATGGTTTAGGGAGCGTACAGGCACACCGCACCAAAAACCTCCTTTTCCAAAGGAGGTGGCAGAGCGAAGCTCTGAGGTCGGATTATCTCTGGGCCATGCGCCGGGAGGGAGGAACCCCATCCATGTGGGACACTATCGCCGCCATCGGGACAGGGGAGGCCCTGTCTGCCATCGGCATCATCCGCATGACCGGGCCGGAGGCCCTGACCGTGGTCGAGGCCGTATTTACGGAACAATCCGGCCGTTCTGTGGCGGATTTTGAAAACCGAAAGCTCTATTACGGCACCTTGTGCGACAGAGAAGGTGCCGTGCTGGATCGCTGTCTCTGCTTTATCAGCCGCGGCCCTCACAGCTACACCGGGGAGGACACGGCGGAGCTCCAGTGCCACGGCTCCCCTGTGGTGCTCCGCATGGCGCTGGAGGCCGTATTCGCCGCCGGAGCCAGACAGGCGAAGGCCGGGGAGTTCACCCAACGGGCCTTTTTAAACGGCAGGCTAGACCTGACCCAGGCTGAGGCGGTCATTGATCTCATCTCTGCCGAGACGGCCCAGGCGGCGAAGAACGCCGCGGGACAGTTGGGCCGGGCCGTGTCGGGGAAGACAGATCAGGTCTACGACGGTCTCCGGGATCTGCTGGCCCACTTCCACGCCGAACTGGACTACCCGGAGGAGGACATCGAACCCTTCCACCTGGCAGAATACGCCGCACACTTGGCGGCGTATATCAAGACCCTGCAATCCCTCACCGACACCTTCCGCCGGGGGCAGATCATGACCCAGGGCGTCCCCGCGGCAATCCTGGGCAGGCCCAACGTGGGGAAGAGCAGTCTGCTCAATGCCCTCTTGGGCTACGAGCGGGCCATCGTCACAGAGATCCCCGGCACCACCCGGGACACCTTAGAGGAGCGGATCACCCTGGGGGATACCCTCCTGCGGCTGGTGGATACGGCGGGCCTCCGGGAGACAGGCGACCCCGTAGAGCAACTGGGCGTAGCCCGTGCCGTAGACGCCGCCGCCGAGGCAGAGCTGATCTTAGCCGTATTCGACGGCACTGCACCCCTGACCGAGGAAGATCAGGCGGTCATCCAAGCGGTAACCCAGGCACCCCAGGCCATCGCCGTAATCAACAAGGCCGATCTGCCGCAACAGATCGACCTCGCCGACCTCCGCCCACACTTCGACCGGATCATCCCCCTCTCCGCCAAGACCGGCGCGGGGCTAGACGCCCTGGAGGGCGCAATTTCCCAGATATACACCGGCGCCCCCCCGATCCCACCGGGTCAAATCCTCACCAACGCCCGCCACGTGGACACTGTGAGCAGAGCCTTGCAGCACATGCACTCCGCCCAAGAGGCCATGGCCCAGGGCATCACCCCGGACGCCGTCCTCACGGAGATCGAGGCCGCAATGGCGGCCCTGGGCGAACTGACCGGCCGGACAATCCGAGAAGACGTAGTCACTCGGATCTTTGAGCGGTTTTGTGTGGGGAAATGAGGAAAGGAATCGCATACGAATGAGAAACATCCAAGAAAAGAAACCCCTCTGGATCACCTGTGCAGTCATCAACGCCATCTGCTTGATTGTGCTCCTCTTCTTCGTGGGGATCAAGCTCCCCTCTTTCGGCATGTGGTTTTATACGTGGCAATACGACGTCAACGACACCTACGCCGTAGTGGACATGGAGCCAGAGGATCTGCACGAAGTCACCCGCCATATGATCCGCTATATGCAGGGGCGTTTAGATCGAGATGACGGGCTGCAGATCGAAACCGTAGTCGGCGGCCAGCCCCGGGATTTCTTTTCCGAGATCGAGATCCGCCACATGGTAGACGTCTATGACCTGTTTATTGTCGGTCTATTCATACGCGATATCCTGGTTATTTTGCTGCTATTTACGTCTATTTTCTTTCTCATCTGGGGCCGGGATCATGTAAAGCGCCTGTTCAAAGCGTGGCAATACGGATCGGCGGGGGTATTTTTGATTCTCGGCACCCTTGTGGCGATAATCGCAATCAACTGGCACCACGCCTTCGTGGTGTTCCACGAGATTTTCTTCGACAACGACTACTGGATTCTGGACGCACGGGTGGATCTGCTGGTGAACATCGTCCCCTATCCCTTCTTTATTACCATTTCTGTCTTTATAGGTGTCTTTTTTGCAGTGGGACTGGCCCTCTTATTCGCCGTCTCCACCATCTTGCGGCGGAGGCTGGGACGCTAATGGACATACACCCCATCGCCCATATCCGGAGTGATTTTACAGAAAAATTCGGCATCCCCCGCCAGAGCGGCGTGGTACCGGAACTCCGTGCCACGGTGATTTTTACGCCGGACTACCGGGACCCCGAGGCCCTGCGGGGCCTGGAGGACTGCTCCCACCTCTGGCTCATCTGGGGATTCTCTCAAGTGGCCCGGGGAGACTTCTCCCCCACGGTGCGCCCGCCCCGGCTGGGGGGGAACGCCCGGATGGGGGTCTTTGCCACCCGCTCCCCCTATCGGCCCAACCCCCTGGGCCTATCCGCCGTGGAGATCGCAGAGATTGCCCTGACCACACCGGATGGCCCCGCAATCCACGTGCTGGGGGCCGATCTCTTAGACGGTACGCCCATCTACGACATCAAGCCCTACCTGCCCTACGCCGACTGTCTGCCCCACGCCACAGGCGGATTCGCAACGGAGGCCCCCGGCCCCCTGCTCCGGGTGGAGGGGATCGAGGACTGGCTCCCGCTGCTCCCGGCGGACAAACAGAAATCCATACAAGCTCTCCTGGCCCAGGACCCCAGACCGTCCTATCAACGGGACCCGAACCGCATATACGGAATGCAATTTGCTGGATTTGATATAAAATTTCAAATTTCCGGCGAGATATTGACCGTAATCGGGATACAAGAGATAGAGAGACAAGGAGAATCGAGATGACCGGTGCAACCATTAACGCCCTTGCGATCTTAGCGGGGGGCGGCATTGGACTTTTACTGCGGGGCAGGCTGACAGATAAATTGTCCACGGGGATTATCCGTGCCATCGGGCTCTGTATTATCGTCATCGGGATATCCGGTGCCCTGGGCGGGGATATTATGCTCATGGTCGTATCCCTAGCATTGGGGACCCTTGTGGGGGAGCTCTTGGGGATGGAAGACGGCCTTAACAACTTAGGGTTGTGGCTGCAAAAAAAGATGAGTGCCGATGACAAGAACACTTCCTTTGCGGAGGGGTTCGTCACGGCGACGCTCCTGTTTTGCGTAGGGGCCATGGCTATTGTGGGCTCTATCGATAGCGGCCTGCGAGGGGATCACAGCGTTGTTATCACGAAGTCTATCCTGGACGCTGTGGCGGCCCTGCTCCTGGCCTCCACCTTTGGGGCCGGCGTTCTGTTTTCTGCCGTGGCCGTGTTCCTCTACCAGGGGAGCATAGAACTGTTTGCAGGCAATCTGCAAGGTGTGCTCACCCCGGCACTCACCACCCAGATATCCGCCGTGGGCGGCGTGATGATCTTGGCCATCGGCCTGAATATGACACTGAACGCAAAAATCAAGACGGCGAATCTATTGCCCGGATTCCTATTTGCCGTCGGATATTATATTTTGTTTTTAAGGGGGTAAATAGCGTGAAAAATCACGCTATTTATAATGTGCCAATTGTTCCCCCTTCGGAGAACCACAATTGATGCACAAAAAGTCCATTCCTTTTTCGTGGTCTTTTTGTGCCGAAAGCATTAGCGAAAGGAATGGACTTTACTATGAAATTTGGTGCGAGTACGTTTATTTGGGTTTCACCATTTTCCAACCGTACGATGAGCTTATTTGAAAAGGTAAAAAAGCAGGGCTTCGATGTGCTGGAAATTTGCATAGAAGACCCCGAAACCATTGATGCGGCAGTAATTGCAAAGGCTGCCGCTACCTTTGATGTAGAGCCGCTCATCTGCGGTGCCTTTGGCCCCGGTCGGGATATAAGTGCAGATGATCCGTCCAGCAGACAGACAGGGGTTTCATATATCAAAACATGTATTGATATTGCGAGCCAAGTGGGCGCTAAACTGGTGTCTGGCCCCATGTATGCGGAGGTTGGGAAAATAGGTCTGCAGACCCCAGATGCGAAAAAACAGAGAACTGAATGGGCTGTAGAAAATATGCAGACGGTTGCGGCCTATGCAAAAAATGCCGGTGTAAAACTGGCGGTAGAACCCTTAAATCGCTTTGAAACGGATTTCCTGAACACGGTGGATCAGGGGCTGGCGTTTTTGGAGCAGATTGGTGCAACTAACGTAGGCTTTCTTCTCGATACCTTCCACATGAATATCGAGGAGAAAAAAATAGGGGATGCCATCCGCAGAGCCGGAGAAAAAATCTTTAATTTCCACGCTTGCGGCAATGACCGCGGTACGCCCGGTGAGGATCACATTAATTGGGACGAGATAAAAAGGGCCTTACAGGACGTCGGTTATGATGATTACTTGATTATCGAGTCGTTCAATACAGACATCAAAGAGATTGCGCGTGCCGTCTCGCTCTGGCGCCCCCTTGCCACCTCGGCCGACGATCTGGCAGTCAACGGACTTCATTTCTTGAAGCGTCAGTTTGCTTGACAAATATCCGAAACGCACTGCCTCTGGTTTGGGACTGCGGGCGCAGGAATCAAGACGGCGAATTTATTGCCTGGATTTCTGTTCTCCGCCGGGTATTATATGTTGTTTTTGCGGTAGGGCATCAGCTCTTTCCGCTTTGCGTTGCGTGATGAGCCGAATTTTTATAGTATCGATTGGGCGGCGAGCAGATGAAAATTTGCCCGTCGTTTGCTATGAATGAAACATTTTTGCCTTTGTAATGATATTATAAGTGAAAGGCTTTTCAAGGAGAATTCTTAAATGACTACAGATGAACAATTCACAGCTTACGCACGAATGTACATGGACACGGTTTTTAGGGTGGCGTTTAATTACTTAAAAAGCCGCTCCGACGCCGATGACGTCACGCAGAATGTACTGATAAAGCTGTATCGTGCCAACAAAACATTCGAGAATGATGCGCATATCAAACATTGGCTAATCCGGGTCACGATCAACGAGTGCAAGCGCATACTACTATCACCGTGGCGACGTATAGAGCCTATTGAAGCGCACGTGGAGACGCTGCGTTTTGAGGCGCCGGAACAAAGTGAGTTGTTTGAACTGGTAATGAAGCTTCCGGCAAAGTATCGTGTTGCCATCTTTCTGTATTACTTTGAGGATTACTCTACCGAAGAAATTGCTCGATTACTTAATATTCCAAATGCAACTGTTCGTACACGCTTGAGGCGGGCGAGAGAAACTCTGAAATCAGAACTCTGGGAGGCAGAAAACCATGCTTGATAAGAACTTATATAAAGACACCTTTTCGGTGTTAAAAGCCTCAGAGGATACACTATCGGAGGTATTGAAAATGACAACGCATAGAAAGCGCATCACATCCAAGGCTATGTTATTTGCGGCAACAGTGGCGATTCTCACTATAGCCTTAGTTGGCACTGCATTTGCCGTAAATATGTTTGGTTTGCGAGATTTAATGATACCCCACCCCGACCACATTTTTTCTTTTGACGAGTTTCAAGGGACTGAAGAGCAGTTTAGAGCCATGAGCCCGGATGGTACACTTAATGATTTTGCAATTCCAATGGGCGAGATGGTATTAGCTGGTTTTGCGGGCAGCCCTGAATTTAAGGCTGCAATGGAATGGCGGAATAGAGATCGCATCATCTATATTGACGGGGTTGGTGTACGTTGGGATCAAGAAGCGGATATTTTTGTCAATGCTGAAACCGGAGCATTTTTTGCAGAGGGTATTATGACTGTAGAAAATCAAGAGACCCTTGACAGTATACCGCCGGAGCGTTTAGAAGGCTATATAGTACGCTTGTGTGAACGCAATGATATACCCGAGGTGTATCAGTGGCATGGGGCGTCCTCTTGGGCTGATGTTGACAAAATAAATGAAATCATCGAAAGGCATGGCCTTGTTTTAAATGGTGCGTTGTCCGAGTATTACGGTAATAATCGGACTTGGAAGGAGTTTCAAACAAGCATAGCAAACGAACCATTCATTGATAATTCCAATGACGTGTTCACTTTGTATCCTGGCTTTAAATTTGAAACAGGCTCCTTCAATTTTGATGCACAATATGGAGACATTTGGTTTCAGTTCCGCTCCAATCGAAAAGGAACGTTTGATACGGGGGCGCTTACTAATGTGGACATTAGTATAATTTCTGATGAATGGGCGTTTGAGAATAAGTATGGTGGAACACTTATCCTTGCGCAAGGTGTGAACATGTCATTCATTGTGGCAGATACGGAAACAGCCTTTATTGTAGTGTCAATACACGCAGGCACCGGCCTTCTAACTCGCAGTGAATTAGAGCATTTTGCCGATTTGATTGATTTTGATCAGTTGAAGTAAAGACGTACGCATATAGTTGCAAAAATAAAGGTCTTGTGACGTTTTGCGTCACAAGACCTTTATTTTTTGTAATTTATCGTTCCCTAGGTTTTCAACGCCAGGCCCAACTCGTCTAAATGTTCCGTCTCCACCCTGTCCGGGCAGTCCGTCATAGGTTCGGCGGCGTCTTTTGTTTTTGGAAACGCGATGACATCCCGCAGGCTGTCGGCCCCCGCCATGAGCATGACGATCCGGTCGAATCCCAGGCCCATGCCGCCGTGGGGGGGCGGGCCGTATTGGAAGGCCTCTAGCAGGAAGCCGAACTTCCGCTTACTCTCCTCCGGGGAGAGGCCCAGGGCGTCAAAGACCCGCTGTTGGAGGGCTGCGTCTGTGATCCGGATGGAGCCGGAGGACAGTTCAATGCCGTTGCACACCAGATCATAGGCCTTGGCCCGGACACGCTCTTTGTCGGTCTCGAAGTAGTCCAGACACTCGTCCATAGGGGCGGTGAAGGCGTGGTGCATGGGGACAAACTCCCCGGTCTCCTCGATTTTCTCGAAGAAGGGGAACTCCACGATCCAAAGGGGCTCCATCTGATCGGACTGGGTGAGGCCCAACCGCTTGGCCGTCTCTATACGCAAGAGGCCCAGTTGGCTTAAAACGGCGGAATTGGAGCCGTCGGCAATAAGCAGGATCACATCCCCCGCCTCGGCACCGGAGACCTGGAAGATGGCGTCCATCTCCTCGTCCGTCATAAATTTCGAGAAGGAGGAGGAGGCCCCGTCGGGGGAGCGGCGCACCCAGGCGATGCCCTTGCCGCCGATGCCCCGGATGTACTCGATCAGCTTGTCGATCTCTTTCCGGCTCAATGTGGAGACCGCGTCTTTCGCCACAATCCCCCGGACACTGCCGCCGGATTGGATGGCCCCGGTGAAGACGCCGAACCCGCAGTCTTTTACCGTGTCCGTCAGGTCAAAAATCTCCATGCCGTAGCGGAGATCCGGCTTGTCGCTGCCGTAGCGGGTAATGGCCTCGTTGTAGGTGATCCGCTTGAAGGGACGGGAGAGCTCCCGGCCTAAAATCTCTTGGAACAACCGGGCCATATAGCCCTCCACCATGTCCAATACGTCGTCTAATTCGACGAAACTCATCTCCAGATCCACCTGGGTGAACTCCGGTTGGCGGTCGGCCCGGAGATCCTCGTCCCGGAAGCACCGGGCCAGCTGGATATAGCGGTCAAACCCCGCCACCATGGAGAGCTGTTTATATAACTGGGGCGACTGGGGCAGGGCGTAGAAACTGCCGGGGTGGAGACGGGACGGGACGAGGAAATCCCGTGCGCCCTCTGGGGTGCTCCGCACCAGCATGGGGGTCTCGATCTCCAAGAAGCCGTTTTCGTAGAAATAGTCCCGGGTCACCTTGGTAATCTGATGGCGCAGGAGAATATTGCGCTGCAACTCGGGACGGCGCAGATCGAGATACCGGTGCTTGAGCCGGATCAGCTCCCCCGCTCGGACCTGATCAATGATCTCAAAAGGCGGCGTCTCCGATTGGGCCAAAATCCGCAGCTCTGTAACTTGCAGTTCCACGTCCCCCGTGGGGATGTCCGGGTTTTTGGACGACCGCTCCCGCAGAACGCCGCGGGCCGCCAAGACAAACTCCGAGCGGACGGATGCGGCCTTTTCAAAGACGGCCCGATCCGTCTCGTTGTCAAAAGCCAACTGGAGGATGCCCGTCCGGTCCCGCAGATCGATAAAGATCAAACCGCCCAGATCCCGTTGCCGCTGGGCCCAGCCGCAGACGGAGAGGGTCTGGCCCAAGTGGGCCATCCGCGGCTCACCGCAGTAGATATCTCGTTTAAAGTTTGCCAGTGTCTCCATAGGTAATCGTCTCCTTTTAAAATGCCCGCAATCCGCCGAATGCGTTGCTTGAAGAGGGACATATATCGTAGAATTGTCTCTAGTGTAGCATATTTTTCCTGAGGACACAACGCACTACATCATACTTTCTGCGCGTTTTGCCTCCAATGCGCGGACGTTTTCTGTGCGCAGCGCACGGTTTGTCAGAATAACCACAAATGATACTGCGAGAATTGCAATAGTCAGCACAAACGGCAATCTGCCGTCAAGGCCGGATAACCAGCCGGATAAATACCCAAAGGGAATTGTCACGATCAGCACCATGCTGGCAAGTACGCTGTTTAACCGCGCCCGCTCTTCCGGTTCAATAAACAGCGCCTGGATAGAGTCTCGGCGGGGCCAAACCAGCCCGTGGGCGCAGGATTCTATGAAAATGCAGACAATCAACAGCCACAGATTACCCGACGGCAGGGCGATGAGCGCAGCATAGGCGGATATGTATAAGAAAACCCCAATCAGCATAGGGACTTTCATGCCGAATTTTTCAAGTTTAGGCTGGATAATGAATAAAAACGTAAGCATAATCCCTGAACGAATAATGGGGAAATAAGCCAGAAAATACTCCGGCATAAGTAGATTTCTCGTGACATACAGGCCAAAAAATGTGTTTGTTATTAACGTGATAATTGTGAAAAACGCAATTGTCATCAACGCAAGGCGCATGTGGGCCGATTTGAACAATTTGCGGGCCACCCCGCCGTAGCCGGAAAGCAAAGCCATGATTGACATCTGTTTCGTTTCACGAAGCCGTTCTCTGCCGACCTGGGTCTCATCTGCATATCTGTTTAAGATGAAAAATTTTAACGTCATAGAGACAAAGGAAAATAAATATAAGAATCGCACAGCGAGCACAAGTCCGACGCCCTCCACTAAAAATCCGGCGAGGGGTGCAAAAAATACTGCCACAAGTCCTGATATATGCACCCACGCATAGATGTCAACCAGCTTGCTTTTCTCTGCGTCTTCCACAAGCAGACAGTTCCAGGAGTTCGTCGTGACCTCAGACACGCCATTAAACAGCGCTGCCGCCGCAAACCACCAAAAATTCTGCGAAAATGCCCAGATCAGACAGGGGATCGACCAGGAGAGGATATCAAAGATAAACGTCGCCCTTTTGCGCCCCAGCTTATCCGTAATCGCGCCGCCTAAAACAGACCAAACTGCCCGGGAGAGTACCAATAGCGATGCAATGACACCGATTTGCCAATCCGACACGCCGAGTAGCATCATATATACCGATGCAAAGGGCATAAAGAGGAAAAACGGGATACCCCACAAGGGCTCTGTATACACGCAGGCACGGGGGTTTCCCCGCAAGCCGATCAGTGTTTTGATCAGTGAATGGTTTCGCATTAAAGTTCTCCTTGGGTTTCATCAATTTTCTCCGGCGCACGCTATCCCTCAACGCACAGAAAAAGAAGCAGGGTGCCGATGCTTGTACGGGCCCCTACTCCCTTACAAATTTCAAAAGAGATTACTGCCGAACCGGCAACAACGCCTTCTGGTGTGCTACGCCTGCGGCCAGGCCTTTGATTGCCGCTTCCGGCGCCACGGTCTCCTGATCACCGGTGACCATGTTCTTGATCGTCACTTTTCCCGCCGCCAGTTCATCCTCACCCAAAAAGACCACGTAAGGGATGCCCAGCCGGTCGGCGTAGCCCATCTTTGATTTGAATTTTTTAGGCTCCCCGTATATCTGCGCCCGGATACCAGCCTCCCGCAGGGACGTGGCGAAAGAGATGGCCGGGGCCAGGTCGTCGGTCATGGGGAGGATCAAAACGTCCGCTGGGGCGGTGAGGAGATCGTCGTTTAAGTACCCTTGCTCCTCCAATACATAGAATAGCCGGGTCAGGCCGATGGCAACGCCCACGCCGGGGAGGGGTTTGTCCGTATAATACTCCGCCAAATTGTCATATCGGCCGCCGGCGCAGATGGAGCCGATCTCCGGGTGGTCGGGAAGGGTGGTTTCGTAGACGGTGCCGGTGTAGTAGTCCAGGCCCCGTGCGATGGTCAAATCGATGGCGAAATGGGTGTCCGGTACGCCGAAATCCTCCATGTGTCTCGCCACGGTGAAGAGTTCCTCGATCCCCTCGTCTAAAAGGGCATTTTTTCCGCTGTATGCGGAGAGGGCGGCAATGGGACTGACCCCCCGCTGGGTACAGGTGAGCACGTCCAAGAGCCGATCCGCCTGAGATTGATCCATTCCCATATCCCGTACCAAAAGAGCCGCCGTGTGTTCCCGGCCGATCTTCTCCAATTTGTCCACCGTGCGCAAAATGTCCCCGGATCGCTCCGTGAGGCCGAGAGCGGCGAAGAGGCCGCTTAACACTTTCCGGTTGTTGATCCGGATGACAAAGCGGGAGAGGCCCAGGGCCGTCAGGCTGTGGTAGATCACGCCGGGAATCTCCGCCTCGTTGAGGACGGACAAGCTCCCGTCGCCGATGATGTCGATATCCGCCTGATAGAACTCCCGGAACCGGCCCCGCTGGGCCCGCTCCCCCCGGTAGACCTTGCCGATCTGAAACCGGCGGAAGGGGAAGGTGAGGGCCCCGTAGTGAAGGGCCACGTATTTGGCCAGAGGCACGGTGAGATCAAAGCGCAGGGCCAGATCGGTGTCGCCCTTGGTGAGCTGATAGATCTGCTTCTCCGTCTCGCCGCCGCCCTTGGCCAACAGCACCTCGGCGGCCTCAATGATGGGAGTGTCTAGGGGCGTGAAGCCATAGAGAGAAAAGCTGGCCCGCAGGGCGTCGATCATTTTGTCAAACTGCACCTGCCGATGGGGCAAGAGCTCTAAAAAACCGGACAGGGTGCGGGGTTTCATTTTTGCCATAATAAAGTCCATTCCTTTATAACTAGTAAGGGCGCACACTGTGCGCCCCTACGATCTTATTTTTTGGGGTTGACAATGTCCCGCCAGTCCATGTCGCCCCGTTGGAGGCCCCGGACCAAAACTTCCGCTGTGGCCACATTGGTGGCGAAGGGGACGTTGTACTGATCGCAGAGCCGGGCGATGTCGTCCACGTCCTTCATGGGCTCTGTCCCGTTGGGGTCGCAGAAGAACAGCACCAGGTCGATCTCGTTATAGGCGATCCTGGCCCCGATCTGCTGGTTGCCGCCCTGGGAGCAGGAGAGGTACAGGGTCACAGGCAGGCCCGTGGCCTCTGCGACCAACCGCCCCGTGGTGTTGGTGGCGGAAATGTTGTGGTTGGATAAAATCCCGCAATATGCGATGCAAAACTGAACCATCAGCTCTTTTTTTCTGTCGTGTGCCAGCAGTGCGATGTTCATACCGTCAGCCGCCTTTCCAAATGATTTATTTTCTATCGATATCCCAGGGGGACATCGTCCCCCATGATCCGCTGTGCGATGTGTAAAAAGGCCCGCGCCGCCTTGTCTCTGGAGTAGAGGATCAGCGGGCGGAGTTGGACGGCCTCAAAGATCACGTCGGGGTCCTCCGGGACGATGCCCAAGAGGGGGACCCCCACGAAGTCGATCATATCGTCCACGCTGACCGATGAGTGAGAAATAAAGCGGAGCCGTGCCCGGTTTACCACCATGCGGACGTGCCGGAGGCCCATTGCGTCCAATTCCATCACTGTCTTTTGGGCGTCCCGCTGGCTGGTGGCGTCGGTGGTGACCATGACCACGGCCATGTCCGCCGCATGGGCGGCGAGAAAAAAGAGATCGTCTATCCCCGCTGGGGTGTCGATGAGACAGTAGTCAAACTGATCTTTTGCCTCTTGGACGATCCGGGCTAAGGCCGCGCCGTCCAGCTGTTCGGGGACAGAGCTGGGCCCGGCCAAAAGAAATAGGTTTTCAATGTCGGGATGGGCGATGGCGGCCTCTGCCAAGGGGGCCCGCCCCTCCGCCACATCTAAGAGGTCTAAGGCGGTGTAATCCGTCAACCCCAGGAGCAGATCCAGGTTGGGCAGGGTGATATCCATGTCAATGCACAGGGTTTTTTGTCCCAGTGCGGCCAGACAGGAGGCGATGGCAGAGACGGCGGTAGATTTTCCCGTTCCGCCCTTCCCCGAGGTAAATACCAGACAGGTACCCATATCCAAACCTCCATTCATTTGTTTAGTATAAACAATTTGATGCCATTTTTCAATAGAAAGCGGAAATTTTTCGGCACAAACGCAGAAATTGTAGGGCGTGACGCCCTCGGCACGCCGCAAATTTGTAAAAAAGTGCTTAAAATCGGCGCGCCGGGGACATCATTCTACAATGTGGACATCACGCCCTACATATCTACCGGAGCATGACATTTTCAAAAACGAGGCTCTGATTAATCTGGTCGCTCTGGAAGAAATGCTCAAACATGGCCCGCGCCACAGGGATGACGGCGGAGCCGGCCCCGCCCTTTTCGATGACTACGGCAATGGCGATCTGAGGGTCGTCCACCGGGGCATAGGCCACGAAGACCCCGTCGGATATCCGCCCTTCGCCCAGCTCTACAGTTCCCGTCTTACCGGCGGTAGGCACGGAGAAGCCGAGCATTTGACTCCGGGCCGTACCGTGGGTCACAGTACCCACCATCCCCTCCTGGAGAGCGGTAAAGAAGATATTTTGCATACCCGGCAGAGTTCGCATATCCCCCATAATCTCCGGCTCCGGACGATAGAGGACCTCCCTGCCGTCGTGACTGCGCACCTCCCGGAGAAGGGTGGGTCGGTAGAGGATTCCGCCGTTGGCGATGGTAGCCGCATAGTTGGCCATCTGGAGGGGCGTAAAGAGAGAGACCCCCTGGCCGACACCGGTAAAAATCATTTCTCCGAGAAAGACCGTGTCGATGCCAAACAGTTGATTGCGCGCCAAAAAAGTATCCCAGGTAGAGCGCTGGCCCGGCACCTCGCCGAACCCGATTCCGGTCAAAGTGCCCAGACCAAAGTGTTCGGCGAACTCGGCCATGGGGTCAAGGCGCATCCACTCGGCCAGTTGAAAGAAGTAGACGTTACAGGAAAAGGCGATGGCGTCCCGCAGGCTGATATAGCCGTGGCGGCCCATGCAACCGGGCCGAAAGTCCGGGTCGGCCTCGAGTATGAAATGGCCGCCGCAGAAGATGGCGGTGTGTTCGGTGATAATCCCTTGGTATAGAGCTGCCATAGCCGTGACCATTTTAAAGGCGGAACCGGGGCTGTACGCGCCGCCGGTAGCCCGGTTGAGCAGGGGGTGGGACTCATCGGCCGCCAGTTGATTGAAGAGTTCCGAATAGCGGTCGATGGGGAAGGTGGGGATACTGGCCATGGCCAAGACCTCTCCGTTCCGGGGGTCGATGGCCACCACGGCCCCGCCTAAGGCCTGGTCCTCGTGGTCGCCGCGGGCGGTGTTGATCTGCCGGACGGTGGAGCGGAGGGCCGCCTCGGCCACGGTCTGCAACCCGCTGTCCAGTGTGGTGATCACGTTGGCGCCCGGTTCCGGGGCACGGATGATCCGCTCATCAATGGGTGTGCCGCCGGCGGTGAGGGTCTGGCGCACCTGTCCGTTGACGCCGTGGAGGAAGTGTTCAAAATCCCGCTCCAGCCCCTCTTTGCCCACGTGGGCGTCCAACGGGTGGTCGGGGAAGAGATCCACTTCCTCGGCAGTGATGGGGCCCACCCGGCCCAAAATATGGGCCGCGACGGTGGTGTTATAGCGCCGCAGAGAGCTCTCCTGCACCCGGATACCGGGGAAACGGCGTTCCAAGATGGTACTGATTAGCTCCACCCCCGCATCCTCGACGAAGATGTACTCGTCCATGCCGATGATAAAGCGTAGATCCACCTCATAGCGGATTCCGGCGATGATCCGGGTCTCCTCCGCCGTGTATTCCGCACTGATGCGGTACAGGTTGCTCATAAACGCCATGAGCTGGACCGCCGTCACGTTTTCGATGGACAGGGCCTCCGGCACCGGTGTCGGCGTGGCGGGATCCGCCTCTTCCTCCTCCGGCTCCAAGACCGACATATCCCGGATCATATTGCGGATTCTCCGTTCATATTGGCGGATGAATCTGTTTAAGTTGTGGGCCTGGGCCTCGGTCATAGGCGTATAGGCAAAGGGCGGGTCACTGATGGGCAGCGTATCCGTGTGGGTATAGCCCATAGACCGGGAGAGGGCCACCAGATCCAAGAGCACGTCGTTGGTGCTCCCCGCAAAGCCGTGGTACAGGGCCATCCAGTCCAGCATGATATTGTTGACCGACCGGTTGGAGATGAGGACCATCTCATTGCGGTCCATGAGCCGCCCCCGGGTGGCCTCGATTCGTGTAGTCACCAGCCGGTGGTTTTCCGCATAGTTGCTCCACCGCTCCCCGTGGATCACCTGTAAATCATACAGCTCCACCACGTAGATGGCGAGGATCACAAACATAAACAGCATGAGCGCGACGATGCGGGCCGGTTTGATTAGTTTTTTCAAATTTGAACTCCTTTTTCAGGGGAACGGTCACTAATTGTTGCCTGCCCTAGCCCGTTTTCCCATGAACCGGGTCAGGTAGTACAGGGGCAGGATGAACAGGGCCGAATATAGGGTTTGTAAAATGGCGACCCGGAGCAGGGGGAAGAGGCCTGTTTGATGGAAGGCGAGGAAGGGGAACAGTTGGAGAAAGGCGATGGCCCCAAGGGCCAGTGCCGAGCAGAGGAGGTAAGAGGGAAACCCCCGGTTGAGGAGGTAGATGGACAAGAGCCCGACGCCCATCCCCAGGGCGGTCAGGAAGAGTGTGAAGAGTACGGTGGTCTCAGAAAAAGCGGCATCCGAGAGCACACCGGCGGCAAGGCCGAATCCGCCGCCCCAGCTGGGCCCTTCAAACAGTCCCACCCCCACCACCGCTAGGGGCAGGATCAACGGGGCGATATCCCAGAGGCGGAGCCTGGAAAAGATCATGGTCTGGAGGACATAGAGGACAAAGAGCAGGACAGCGTGGCCCGCAATGCGGATAATTCGGTTTTTCGTAGCGTCAGACATGGGGATACTCCCTATTTTCAAGATCGCGCGGGTGTGTACGTCAAGGGTCTATGCGATCCATAATCTGGACAATAAAAATCTGGATGAGGTTGGAGAGGTTCGCCGTCGGCTCAATGACGGCGAAATAGCTGCCGCCGTGGTCCTCCAGATACACCCCGGAAATCTGGCCGACGGTGAGCCCCTGGGGGACCCTGCCGCCCGCGCCGGATGTGATGATCGTATCATTTAAAAGCGGGGTTTCGCCGCTGGGTACATAGCTCAAGCGCACCTGATTTGTCTGCATCAGGGCAAAATTGCCCTCCACCACGGCGGAGGCCCCGGTACCCATCAGGCCGCCCAACTGGACCGCCGGGTCCAGAATGGTCTGCACCGTGGCCCAGGAGTCACCCACCTCTGTGACGAGGCCCACAAGCTCCTGCCGCTCCGTTATGACCGCATCGCCCACGGCGATGTGAAAATCCGCGCCCCGGTCGATGGTAAAAGCGGAGGTCCAGTTAGAGGGATCCCAACTGAGGACGTAGGCGTCCACATACCGCAGCTGCACCGTCCGGTCAATGAGGCCGATGAACTCCCGCAGGCGGGCGTTTTCCTCCCGGATATCCTCCGCCTCCCGCGCCTGACGCTGATAGTCTGCCATCTGGTTGCGGAGGGCGTAGTAGCGCTCCTCTAAGAGGTCGAAGTTGTGCATGTAGTCATAGGTCCGCTCCAAGGTGCGGACAATGCCCCGAATCCCCGTCTCCACAGGCCGCATGACCGCCTGGATGCCGTTTTGGATAAAGCTCACCTGCCCGGCGTTGAGGAAGAGGGACATGATAGAGATAAGGACTATTACGGCGGTGACGGCGCCGATTACGGCGCCCCGGGTCTTAAAAAACTGTTTCAAAATAAAGTAACTCCCATTTCCCGCGCCAGCAAGACCACCCGATACAGGGGCAGGCCGATGACAGCGGTCACGTCTCCTTCGATACGCCGGACGAATGCCCCCGCCCGGCCCTGGAGGCCATAGGCCCCCGCTTTATCCATGGGCTCTCCCGTGGCCACATAGGTGAAAATCTCCTGATCGGTGAGTTCCCGGAAGAACACGTCCGCGGCCTCTGTGACGGCCAGTTCTCTACCGTCCAAGTGCATGGCCACGCCGGTGTAGACCGTGTGGCGCCGGCCCGATAGCCGCCGGAGCATGGAGGCGGCCTCCTCCGGGTCTCTCGGTTTGCCCAAGAGCGCTCCCTCCAGACAGACCATGGTGTCTGCCGCTAAGATCAGATCCCCCGGCGATGCCGTCTCCGCCACCTGGTGGGCTTTGGAACGGGCGATCTCCCGGACGGCTTCCGCCGGAGGCATGTCCCCGGCCTCCATCTCCGCGCCCGGTGCGGGGCGGACGATGAAATCCGTGCGGCCCGCCTGGACTAAGAGATCCCGTCTGCGGGGGGATTGGGAGGCTAAAATCAATCGTTTCATCTACTCCACACCTTTGTAATATCGCCCTCGGGTATACTCCCCCGGCTGATAGGAGCCCAGACCGAGATAGCGTTCCAAGACCTGCCGACACTCCAAGGCGTTCTCCGTGGTAAAGGAGAGCCGGGCGCCCCACAGGCCGATGTCCATGTAGTCGGCGGCCCTGTCCGCCAGAAACAGCTTGCGGCTGTTGAGAATCACATTGCGGCAGCCGGGGGCCTTCAAGATGGGAAAGGAGGCGCCCTTGCGGTCAGAGAGGGAGGCGGGGGCATCGCAGGCGCAGCGCTCCTTGGCGTTTGAGATAACGCAGTTCTCCGTAATCATCAGCGGCAATCTGCCGTAGACGATAAGCTCTAAGTCGATGGCCTTGTCCATATCACGGATTTGGGCCAAATTCAGCTCAAAGGAGGCGGTGGCGGATGCCAGCCCAAATTCTTTCAGGGTCTCTAAGGTCTGGCTGTTGAAGACATTTAGGCCGAAATCCCCCCGGACCAGCATCCCGGCCCGCTTGGCCAGATCAATGTGTCCCAGGTTGGCCGCCAGACACTGGGTGATCCCCAGGGCTTGGACTTGTTCCAACTGCTGTTTGACCGCATCCCGCTCGTCGTCCCAGATCACCGGAGGCAGGACGGCGGAAAAGGTCAACTGATCCCGCTCCAGGTAAGATTTTAATGCTCGGCCCCCCGATAAAATTTCGTCCAAGGGCAGATAGATAAGCGACGGGCCCATGTCTGCGATCTCGTCTGACAACTGACTGAGGCGGTGGAATGCCACGTTGAGCTGGGGCGGGTCCGTCCGCCGGGGGGGCGGATCCCCCGGGCGGAAGATGCCCTCGGAGCGGGGCGTGGGCTCAGCCCGCTGAATGGTCAGCTCCTCCAGGAGATCCCGGCGCATTTTGTTCAGTTCCGCCGAGGCCAAGTTTAAGCCCGGATCCAGCACCACTTGGATGTCCTGACAGAGATAGGGGGTGCCGCCGGTCTTACAGAGCTGGGTCTCTATCTGTGCGTGGGATAGTTCGTGAAATTCGGCCTGCTCCGGCCGGGGGCCCTCGGTTTTGATTATATGTCCCCGCTCGTCGGAGACGGCCAGCTTGGCCCGCTGGCCCCCTTTGATCATAGCGTAGAACCGGACGGGAACCCGCTGGATCTCTGCGTTCAAATAGGCCCGTTTGATCTCGCCGAAGCTCTTGGACTCCTGTTTGTTGGCCTCGGTACGGATCCCGAACATCTCCGGACCCTTCTCGCCGTTGAGATAGGCGTCGGTGAACCCCTCTCTGGAAAAGACGGCGGTCAGGAGCCGGATCTCTTTCTCCGTAGGCGCCCGCTCCTCCCGGATGGCGTTTGCGTAGACCTGTGTGGCGATGGCCGTGTATTCGGGCCGTTTCATCCGGCCCTCGATCTTCAGACTTTTGACCCCGGCCCGCTCCAGATCAGCCAGATGATCCACCAGACAGGCATCTTTGAGGCTCAAATGGGCCCCGGTGATGCCGCCTACGCTGTAGGGCAGGCGGCAGGGCTGGGCGCAGAGGCCCCGATTCCCGCTGCGGCCCCCCAGCATGGCGCTCATATAGCACTGGCCGGAATAACACATACAGAGCGCCCCGTGGGCGAAGACTTCGATCTCAATGGGGGAGAGCTTGCAGATATAGGCGATGTGGGGGAGGGATAACTCCCTGGCCAAGACCACCCGGGAGGCGCCCATCTCGGCGGCTTTCCGCACGCCGTCAATGCTGTGGACGCTCATCTGGGTGCTGGCGTGGATGGGCATGTCCGGCACCGCCTGGCGGAGGACTCGGATCAGGCCCGGATCCTGGATAATCAGCGCGTCGGCCCCGAGGCGGCTCACGGTTTTGGCCACCCGCTCCGCCAGGATGATATCCCGGTCCGTGGTCAGCACGTTTAGGGCGACGTAAACCTTTACTCCCCGCACACGGCAGTACTCCGTAGCGGGGCCTAGGGTCTCTTCTGTGAAATTTTTTGCACTCCTGCGGGCGTTGAAACTGTCTAAGCCGAGATAGACGGCGTCCGCCCCGTTTTGCACGGCGGCGACGATGGCTTCGGGAGAGCCGGCAGGTGCCAGAAGTTCTAACATAATGGGATCATTCCTTAGCATTGCTCGTATAAACATACTTGTCCTAATATATCACACTACAGTATATCACAAATCTCCTCTTTGGGAAATATAAAATTTTATAGAAAAGCGATTGCGGCATTGCCGCCTTCGTGCTATGATAGCCACAAAGCAGATACGATCATGCAGAGGAAGGTGTCTGCGCCTCCTCGCCGGAGATCCGGCGTCCAAGCATTTTTGCAAAGCAAAAATCTTGATACCGGCGGAGCTTTGCTTCGCCGAGGAGATTAAATAGACAAAAGGGGTCCCCGCGGGGCCTGCCCCGTGGGGAGAGTCTCATGGAAGAAAAACAATTTCACCTACCGGACCAGGACAATCACTTTATATCGGGCCACGCCCTGGGCAAGCTGCTCCGGCGGGCTGACGGCGATGCGGCCCTGGTCTATCTATACGTACTCCAACAAAAAGGCAATCTCTCCGTCCCGGGGGCCATGGAGGCCCTGCGGCTCACGGAGCAAGAGGTCTACGCCGCTGTCAGCGTGCTCTCCACCCTGGGGCTCCTGGCCGGAGGCGGCGCTGCGGGCAAACAGCGCAAGGCGGCCCCCGAACGGGAGGAGACGCCCCAGTATACGGCGGCGGAGATTGCGCAGAACATCCGCACGGACACCTCTTTTTCCGCACTGGTCAAGGAGGTGGGCGGTATCTTGGGCAAAGTGCTCACTACGCCGGATCTCAATATCCTCATGGGGATCTACCACCACCTGGGCCTGCCCCCGGAGGTGATCTATCAACTGGTGAGCCATCTCACCCGGGAGCACCAGGAGAAATACGGCGAGAGCAAATACCCTACCATGCGGGGGATCGAAAAAATCGCCTACCTCTGGGCCAGGGACGATATCAAGACCTTAGACGCGGCCATGGCCCACATCGACCGCCGGCGGGAACAGCAGAGCCAGATCGGACGGATGAAAAAGGTGTTGGATATCAAACAGGACAAGCTGACTCCCACACAGGAAAAGTATCTATTCTACTGGCTGGACATGGGTTTCGACCTGGAAGTCATCGCCCTGGCCTACGATAAGACAGTGGTGGCCACGGGGAAATTGAGCTGGAACTATTTGAACTCGATTCTCACCAATTGGCACCAGAAAAATCTCCACACCGCAGACGCCATCGAACAGACCGAGGGCAAGAGCCGCCCGCCGGGGAAAAAACCGGCAATAAAAAAACAGACAAACGTCCCAGACCGGCAAGAGATCGCCCGGAAGCAGCAGTTGTTGGATCGGATGGATGGGAAGTAGCGGGGGATGCAACCATGCCCTTAGGCCCCCTCGTTTTGAGGGGGCTGTCAGCGAAGCTGACTGGGGGAGGCTTTCAGGGGAATCTACAGTCGGCGCATACGGGCGGCAGATTGCCGCCCCTACACGGTGTGCACATCTCAAAACAGGAGGCGAGGTCTGATGGAATTTATCGTATTTTCTCTAATCGCAGTCGGAGCGGTTCTCTTCGTCGTTTGTATGATCCTGCTAATCGCACCCTTTGTCGGATGGAGCTGCAAATACAACACCTCCGTTACAGAAAAAATTGCGCACATCCCCAGAGCGGGCAGGTATGCGATTAATATCAGGTATAATCGGGGCATACTGGGCGCAAAGTTGCAGGGACATGCAATTTCTGCGGTTTTCGATCCAAAAGTCAGCTTTTCCGTACAGCGGATTGAAACGGGGGAAGAAGTCAAATGCCACCCGCGGCACAGGCTGTTTACAAGCAAGAGCGGGAACCGTCTCACCGTACTTGTGGGATACTTTGACGCACTTGGGCCGGGGGAGCATCTCGTTACAAGTTTAGCGGAAAGCAATTTCGCCCCAGATACGAAAGTTATCATACGGAAGCATGTATCCGCCATTCGGGTGGCATTGGTAACGCTGGGGATTTGTGTCGGCACTCCCATGGCTTTCGCAGGCCTATTCCTCGGGCTATACCACGGCATTTTTTAAAAACAAAAGGGGGCCACTCCATTGGCATTAGACGGAAAAATATTGCGCCGGGCAAGGGCGCTCCATACGGCGAAGAAAGCCCAGAGGGAGGCCGCTTTTCGGCAGCGGCGGCAGGAGATTTACGCAAAACTCCCCCGCATCCAGGAGATTGACGCCTGTCTGCAAGAGACCATTCTGGATACCATCCACATCGCCCTGGGATCAGAGCGGGAGGTCAACACCCGGCTGGAGGAAATCGGACGGAAAAACCAAACTCTTCAAGCCGAGCGCAACGCCCTGCTCACCCAGGCGGGATTCGGCGCGGACTATTTGGACGAGACGCCCCTCTGCCCCGTCTGTTCCGACACGGGGGTTGACGATACGGCGATCTGCGCCTGTATCATGGAGATATACCGCGCCCTCCAGACCGAGGAGCTGAGCAGCCTCTTAAATCTGGGGGAGGAGCATTTTGACGCATTTTCCCTGGACTACTACGACGACCGGACCATTCATCCCGATTTCGGCATGACGGCCAGAGAGAACATGTCCATGAACTATCAGCTCTGTGCCAAATACGCCGCCACCTTTGGGAGCAACTCGTGCAACCTGTTCCTGACCGGGGACCCCGGCCTGGGGAAAACCTTTCTCTCCGCCTGTATCGCCAAAGTGGTGTCAGAGGGGGGCTTTTCTGTGGTCTATGACACCGCCGCCCACGTCTTTTCCCGATTCGAGGAGGACAAGTTCCGCCGGGGGGACGATCCGGAAGAGGTGCAGAGCGACGTGGCCCGGTATCTGGATTGCGATCTGCTCATCGTAGACGACCTCGGCACGGAGATGACCACCAGTTTTGTCGTCAGTGTGCTGTATCATTTGATTAACACCCGGCTCTTGAAAAAGAAGAAGACCATTGTCAGCTCCAACTACAGCACAGAGGCATTGAGCGGCATCTACACGCCGCAGATTTTGTCCCGTTTAGAGGGAGAGTACGAGGTGCTCACCTTCTTTGGACAGGATATCCGGAAATTGAAAAAGGAACAATAGGGGAGAAACACCCCTTTTGCGGGCGTGGGAACACGTCCGAAATTATGAGAGGAAGCGATTCGAAATGAACATCTATCACGACATCAGCCCGGGGCGCATCCAACCACACGACTTTATCGCCGTCATCGAGATTCCCAAGGGCAGCAAGACCAAGTACGAGATGGACAAAGAGACGGGACTCATGGAGATGGATCGGGTGCTCTACACCTCCACCCACTATCCCACCAACTACGGTTTCATCCCCCGCACCTACGCCGACGACGACGATCCCCTAGACGTATTGGTCATCTGCTCTGAGGTCTTACACCCCATGAGCCTGGTCCGCTGCTATCCCATCGGCGTCATCCAGATGATCGACAACGGCCGGGCCGACGAGAAGATCATCGCCGTCCCCTTTGGTGACCCCACCTATAACGTCTACCGGTGCGTCCACGCCCTGCCCCGCCACGTCACCGACGAGATGCACCACTTTTTTACGGTCTACAAGGCTTTAGAGAACAAGGAGACCGCCGTGGACGAGGTCATGGGCGATCAGGACGCCCTGCGGATTATTGAGCGGTCGATTAAGACGTATAACGATAAGTTCGGCGAGGTGCCGAGTGTGCGAGAGAGTTGGAAGCGGGAGCGGTTAGAGAGCGACCGGTGATCTGGCGAAAAAGACGGGGCTGTCGCAGAACAAACGTTCTGTGACAGCCCTTTTGCATACAAAAACTATGTAACTAAATCCGATACCCCTGCAAGAGAGGGGGATCTATGTCTTACCCGAAGGATGCTTATTTGGTACACCCTTACGATTATTATCTTTCAAAAACTAGTGTCCACCGAACTCCTGAACTCAAGGTCCACGGACCGAGCAGATATTCCTTTCCATATTCAATCTCTATTTGGTCATATGCAACATTCGATGAACCAAATTTAGGAAAACCATCGAATTGCACGATCACAAAATTATCTCGAACTTCTTTTATTGTAACAACCCCTTCAATGCCAAAAGGCTCAGATTCCAACGTTATAATATCACCAAGCCTTATTTCTTGTGTTGTAATGGTAGAAGGCTGTTCTACATGCCGAGTCGTCATTTGCTCCGTAATGGTTAATGCTATAGAATCGCTTGTTGTATTGCTGCACCCTGCGAAAAATAAAATAGCAAATAAGAGGAATAAGGTGCATATCTTTTTCTTTGCTGAATTTCCCATAGCAACCTCGCCTATTATAAAATCAGTTCACCACGTTGCCCAAACCGGGAAGGCACAGCAAATCCTTATACTGCGGTTCAGTATACCAGAGAGCCCCCAATAAATCAACATTGCCGCCCTGAAACAGGGTGGCATTTCCCATCTGTCTTGCGTTTTGCATAATTGACCAAAATCCGGTCACCCTATGGGTACGATTGCTACTGGATGTATCTCCCCGCCGTAGCCGGGGGAGACACGCAAAAACATATTCCTATGGGGAGGGATTTTTTTGACAAACCGGCGACTGGGGGATGCAACCCTCGCATTCGGTACGCCCCCCGTGCTCATCGGTCACGCCGCTGTGGCGGGGAAACGGGAGGGCGAGGGGCCGTTGGGGGCCAGTTTCGACCACATCAGCGCCGACTCCTACTGGGGGGAGGCGACCTGGGAGCGGGCCGAGAGTGCCATGCAGCGCATGGCCTTTGCCCTGGCGGCGGACAAGGCCGGAATCGCCCCCCGGACGGTGGATTTCCTCTTTGCGGGAGATCTCCTCAACCAGTGCATCGGATC
>Ga0123355_10000546_pt1 | contig 50435 bp, 54 predicted proteins | sample TergutEmb28metaG_3_FD_89872 | JGI IMG/M metagenome (GOLD analysis project Ga0123355, IMG submission 89872) | Embiratermes neotenicus P1 segment gut microbial communities from Petit-Saut dam, French Guiana - Emb289 P1 | ecosystem: Host-associated > Arthropoda: Insects > Digestive system > Gut ...
GCGCTCGTAGCGGCAAAAAAAGCCGACCTGATGCCGTGCGCAATAAAGTATACCATAACAATCCCGGACTTACACCTCGTTTTCATTCATCGGGGTGTAACGCAGCTTGCATGAAGTTTATTTAGTGCAATATGAGGATGGTTGGTGGCAGCGTGTGCCATTCACGAAAGAAATGGGTTTTAGCCTGCCTCTCATCTCAATTCACAGCGGCGAGATCAAACAATACAACATAGATTGGGGATGGCATGGAGAACTCGCAGCCGGCAGATACATGTTTATCCGCGATTTCGATCGTGATTTCACTTTTGATTTGGAATTTGTGATGATCGAATTCACCATAGACGAAAACACGCCGTAAAAGGAAGAGGCCGGATAGGCCTCTTCCTTTTACGGCAAAACACCCGGCTCTGCGGAGCCACCCTCTTTACAAAGCGGGCAGGGACTGACTTTACATGTTCTTTGCCCTCTTTAGCAAAGAGGGTGCCAACCGCAGCCGGCGGGTGTTTTGGCCTCCGTCATCCTAATCCAACGGCAATATATCAATAATCACAAGCTCATCATCCACAACCACAGCAACTGACAACGTCTCATTTTCAAATAGATAGCCGACGCGTTGGCGCGTGAACACAAAACCGGTTTCGATCAAAAGCGCGTGATAATCCGCAATTGCTTGCGTCAGCGCGGCACTTGTACCCGACCAGATGTATTCGCGGATTACCCGCCCATCGTCTTCCGGGCCGGTGTAGTCGGACACGGACACGCCGGTGAGCCAGCCGAAATCCGCAAGGGACGGGAAGTCGCTGTAAAACTGCAGCACGCGTTCAATGCGTATATTTATCGTTGCTCTGTAATAGTCACCTTCAACCGTGATGATTTCGTAATCGTTTGTGAATACGACGATGAGGTCGTCAATTTCTTCAAGTTGGAAACCGAGGGCTGTCAGTGCTTTTTGATAATTCACCATCGCAACGGCAAAAAGTTCCGCGCCTTGGAAGTCGAGTATGCTATATTGGAAGCGACTGCGAATCAGATTTGAAGTTGCGCTTTGCGGAACCGCCCCTGTGAATCTGCCGAAATCCACTACGTGGAAAGGCCCGGAGTAAATTGGAAAAGCAAACGTGTCCTCAATCGAAATATCGGCATCAGGATTAAGGGGCCTTGCGCGGTCAATAAGGGCAACATTTGCAGAGTCGATGAAAACGCCAAGGGCTTCACCGCGATCATTTAAAAGTACGCTGCCGGGATATTCTGTTTGGACCGAGACCAGTAATCGACGGCTGTGGCCTGCCCCCATAACGGCGGAGATTATGCCTTGAGATATAACGCCGCCGCGTTCAAAAGAACTTGACATCGAAAACACAGTCTCACCTTGCCGTATTGTTGAAGTGTCGGCAAGCGCGAGATAACAGAATCCGGTGCCGGGGACTCGTATGAGCGCGAGGTTATTTGCGGGATCGGTGTCAAGTATGACGACAGGATGCGACCAATCCGAGTTGCTGGTGATTACCTGGCTTGAGTTGGAGATGAGCTCAAAGCTCGTAATCGCAAGTCCGTAATCGGATATAAAGAACGCGTTTCCGCGCCTTGAATGATCACCGGTAAAAGCATATGCTTGAATCTGGAACACGGCGGGGGAGGCTATTTCAGCAATCTCCGCCGCCGACAGGGTTGCACCGCTGCCCTCATGGCCTCCTATAGGTTCCACACTGCGTCTCGCTGGTTCGGCGATACGCACGATGATCGCCGCGATTTCCGACCGTCTTATGTTAGCGTCCGGATTAAACGTACCATGTCTGTCACTGCCCGAAAGGACTCCGGCGCGGTAGAGCATGTACACAGCAGATGCGTAATCGGCGGTGATTGCTACATCGGGAATCGCACCGTCGGCAACCTCACGAATCGGCGCGAAGGACCCGGGCGGCAGTGCGTGTTGGAAAATAACCGCCACCTCTCGCCTGGTTGCGAAGGCATTGGGATTGCCGAAGTGAGTCTCGATAATGCCGTTATCCAGCGCGAAATTGATATACGGTTCAAACCACGGCGCACCGGGGCGCAGGGACAGCTCCGGCAGGGCGCCGGCTGAGTATATACTGAAAATCCGCGCAGCCAGCGCTATAGCTTGACCTATCCTAAGATTGTCACTGGGCGAAAACGTGGCGTCAGAGCTGCCTTGAATCAAACCGAATTCATAACCCTGCCGCACGTAAGACGCAAACCAATCTGACACTGAAACATCGGTGAACTGATCGCGATACGTATTCCTGACGCTGAAATTAGAATACGAAGCAGAGGCAATTGCGGCGGGGATCAGGCCCATGATAATCACGATACAAAGGCAAACAGCTGTTAAGGTACGTCTTGTTTTCATTTAAATTACCTCCCAAAATATTCGACAAAATTCGACATTGACATATTATATGTATTTTAGCATTTATTACAAAGCTATGTCAAGAAATCTATTGCCGTATAGCGGGAAAGATGATAAAATTTATTTTGTTCATAGCATTTTAGAAAGTGGGGAAGATGTGTTGCGTCTCATATTCGTTGAAGGTGTTTCAGGCGTCGGAAAGACAAAGCTGACGCAAAAATTATGTGATAAATTGAGCGAAATGGGCTATTGCGCCAGATGTTATCTTGAAGGTGATTTTAAAAACCCCATTGATTTTTACTGCACGGCATATTTTAAACAACACGAATATGAGAATTTGATTGCAGAATTTCCTGATTATTTAGACGATATTGCAAGCAACACAATAGTTGCCGAAGACGTAAGACTCGTTCGATATTATAGCGGAGAGACTGCCTTATTTGACGAGCCTTTGTTAGATATACTCAGCAAGCACGAGCTTTGCATTAACCCAAGCAATCCTGTCCCCATCTCAGAATTTTCACGCGTGTATAAATTGGTGTGGGAAGCGTTTGCGGAAAATCAAAATATTTTCCCCGGCTTTTTGCTGTTCGACGGTTCTTTGTTTCATCATCCTATCAATGATTTAATGGGTAACTATAATGCTTCACTTGACCAGATCATTCATCATGTAAATACACTTGCCAAATCCGTAAAACTACTTAATCCGCGAGTGGTCTATCTTTCGGCGAATGATGTTGCAGCGCGATTAGAAAAAGCGAGAGTTAGCCGTAAACAAACTCCGCCATCAGAAACACAAATACAGTTTTGGAAAGACCGCAAGCAAACGGATATGGAGATAATGCGTCAACTTTCAATACCATATAGTGTTTACGATATTTCAAATGAAAATTGGGATTCAGAGATTGACACAATGGTTACGCGTATCTTAAATAAAGACACAGATGAATAATGACGGCGTAAAAGTAGGTTTAAAGTATCAAATTATACAAATGAGAGAAGGTTACAATTATGCGAGATATCACATACACCACCGCTGATGCGTTGAACGACGCGTTGGTCAATGCGGGAGTGGACTGCGTGTTCATAAATTTCGGCACCGATTATCCGCCGATTATCGAGAGCTGGGCGAAAGCGGAAGCCCATGGCAGAAAAATCCCGCGCGTGATTATTAGCCCGCATGAGTATCCGGCGATCAGTGCGGCGCAGGGATACGCACAGATCACCGGGAAAGCGCAGGCGGTGTTCGTGCATGTTGATGTCGGTACGCAGAATCTGGGCGGGGCGGTGCATAACGCCTTCCGCTGCCGTGTGCCTGTTTTTATATTCGCGGGACTATCCCCGTACACGATGGAGGGGGAACTCCATGGCGGGCGGAACGCGGCGATACAGTTTATACAAAACGCCGCTGACCAGGCCGGGATTGTCCGTGGATATACAAAGCTGAATTACGAGTATCGCAGCGGGCAGAACATCCAGCAGATGACGTATCGCGCACTGCAAATCGCCGAAAGTGAGCCCGGCGGCCCTGTCTATATGACAGCGACGCGTGAGGTTTTGGAGGAAGCGGGCGTCGATATCAACGCCGACCTTAGCCTATGGAGCAAAGTTTCGCCGCTGGCGCTAGATGATAAGTCGGTGAAAATCCTGACCGATGCGCTGACCCGCGCGAAAAAGCCGATGATTATCACGTCGTATCTGGGCCGGAACACAGAATCGGTCGGGGAGCTTGTAAAGCTTGCAGAGAAGCTCGCAATCCCTGTCGTGGAGGTGAATGAGCAGGCGTACATGAACTTCCCCGGTGACAATCCGCTGCATTTGGGATTTGACTCACATGACTTGATTGCAGATGCAGACTTGGCACTTGTAATAGACTGCGATTTGCCGTGGATACCGTCACGCGCCGCACCCAAAGAGGATTGCCGTGTGTTTTATCTGGACGCTGATCCGTTGAAAGAGGATATACCGCTGTGGTACATTAAAGCGGAACGCTTCATGCGGGCGGATTCATACACTGCGCTCCGGCAGATCAATACGGCGTTAGATTCTGCTGTGGCAGATGCGGCAGTTATCGAAACGAGGCGGGCGACAGTCCACAACATACATAAACAACAGCGGGGGAGCTGGATCGCCGAGGTATCAGAGGCGGAAAATCACATAACACCGGAATTCCTGACCATGTGCGTGCGGGAGATTATAGACGATGATACGGTGATACTCAACGAAACGATCACAAACCGCGCGCCGACAGACAGGCTTCTGCCGAGGAATAAACCGGGTACGCTGTTCTCGAATGGCGCAAGCTCACTGGGTTGGCATGGCGGCGCGGCAGTGGGGATGAAGCTGGCGTGTCCGGATAAAGACGTCGTCGCCCTCTGCGGGGATGGGACGTATATCTTTTCCTGTCCGACGGCGGTGCATTGGATGGCGGCGAAATACAACACACCGTTTATGACGGTGATATATAACAACCAAGGCTGGAATGCGCCGAAGCAAATAACAACCCGACAGCACCCGGATGGGTACGCCGTGAGGGATAACAACTTTTGGACGAGCCTAAATCCTCCCGCAAGACTTGATCTGGTGGCGGAAGCCGCAGGCGGAGCGTTCGCCAGAACAGTCGAAAATCCGAAAGAGTTGAGAAAAATTCTGGCAGAAGGCTGGGAAGCTGTCAGACAGGGCAGGGCAGCAGTGATAAACGTAATGCTGCCGTCAGTGTGATGCAACATGTAGGGGCGGCCGTCCCCGGTCGCCCGTGGGCGCACAATGTGCGCCCCTAAAAGGACGTTGCGCTGCGGATAGAAGGAGGTAAAAATATGGTTACGCGCAAAAAGTTAGCCGAAATAGCCGAAGCAGAAGCGCAAAGATGTTTCCATGGATCAGTTATGCAGACAGAGCATAATCTGCACCCGATTATCAGTCCTTTCCCTTGGTTTGACATAGAGGAAGCTGACAGAAAATGGTGCGCGGCATTCGTTTACTATTGTTGTTTGAAGGCAGGTTTCAAAATCCCCATCCGACCGACCGAGTGCCGCTCATGCAATCTCGCGGGATGCGGCGCTTGGGAGGAATTAGCAATAGCAGATGAGAACATCATGTATATCCGGGACAGCAATTTTGCGCCCGAAGCCGGTGATATCGTCCTATATGACAGGGTGTGGATTGATGTTGAACATGACCATATCGGTATTGTCATCGAAAACAAAGCGGATTCAATAATCGCCGCCGAGGGCAACCTCAATAATGTTTCGGGTGTGATTGAGCGCAAAAAGGATTCGCATATTCGGGCTTATATTAGGTTGCCAGATGATTATGAGTATGAAAACGGCGGGTAGTCAATCTATCCCGCCGCTTGCTGTTTATTTCAAGTACTTATCCAAAAATCCAAATATCCGTTCAACGCTTTCCTCACCCGCGTAACCGGGGTCGGCGTGCAGGAACTCTTCGCTTAAATCCAACTCTGTCTCGACGCCCAGGGCTTGGAGTTTTTCATACAACTCCACAGCCTGCTGGTACGGGATGATTGGGTCATGTCTCCCGTGCTGAAGCAACATGGGCGGAACGCTGGGATGAACATTGTCGATAGGATTGGCGAATCTCAGGAGGTTGAGAATAAGCTCCGGGTCAACGCCGAGCAGAAGCTCTAACGCTCCCTTGCTGCCCGGAGGATATGCGCGTGCGAATCCGGATTCGTCGTAGTGAGTATGTGTCTTTGTAAAATCAGTCGGCCCGAATTGATTTACCACAGCTTTCACGCAGCATGTGTGCCCACCGGGAGCGCTGTCAAATCCGGGTTGATCCAGTGTGAATGCGGCCATCATGGCGAGATACGCCCCGGCGGATGCACCGCAAAGTGCCGCGCGTGAGGAGTCCAGCAGATATGTTTCCGCATTCTGTGCTACCCAGCGCAGCGCGGACTTGATATCGAACATATTTTCCGGATACAGCACGGCGGGACATAGTCTGTAATTCAGGCTGACAACGGCGTATCCGCGATTAACTCCGCCAATAAATGGGACGACTTGCACGTCTCCCTTATCCCCGCGTGTAAATCCGCCGCCGTGGGCGAAGAGTATGATGGGAAAAGGCCCGTCGCCTTCGTTCGGCAGATAGATATCAAGCAACTGGCGCGGGTCTTCGCCGTACGGGCAGTTTAAAAATTTGCGTCTGATATCGGAAACATCCAGCGTAAGCTCACCCAACCGGGCGAACATTCTCTCAACCTCGTGAGGCGGCATAATATTGATTTCATCCATGGTTTGAATAAATTCCTTTCAGCGGGAGTTATCCCAATAGCGATTAAATGGGTCACTTTGCAGGATCACTTTGATTTAATCAAACAACTCGGAGAGTTTTTTAAGTACCGGTACGATTTCAAGCTTCTGCGGACAAGCCTGCTCACACGCGTTGCAGGAGATACATTCTTTAGCGGGCGCACCCCAATGGCTTGCCATTCTGTATGCGTGTTCGATATTGTTTGTCGTGTTGTATACCAGATAGTTATTATAAGCGTCCAGCATTGACGGGATCAAGATTTTTGACGGGCACTCCTCGCAATAATTGCAGCCCGTGCAGCCGATACGCGGGATTGATTGGAAGATTTCGACAGCACGAGTAACTGCGGCCAGCTCATCCTTTGACAGCGGCTTGAAGTCCGCGAATGTCTTGATATTGTCCTGCATTTGCTCAAACGTACTCATTCCGCTTAACGATACGGCGACGCCTTCAAGCCCGGCGGCGTATCTCATCGCCCAGGATGCCGCCGAAACGCCCGGATTTGCCTCTTTCAATTTGGCAGTCGCGGGATTGTCTTCCGATGCCAGCATACCGCCCTTTATCGGCTCCATGATGAATATCGGCACGTTATGTTTCCGCGCGACCTCATAGATGCCGCGTGACTCAACTTTCGGATTTTCCCAGTCGATATAATTGATCTGCAGCTGGACAAAATCCACATATGGGTGTTTTGTAAGTATTTCCTCAAGGTCCGCCGGTGTGCTGTGAAATGAGAAGCCTATATTTTTGACAGTACCTTTTGCTTTCAGAGCCTTGATAAAGTCCCATGCACCCCAGCCTTCGCCTCTCTCGGCAGATGTTTTCGCGTCAAGTCCGTGAAGCATGTAATAGTCGATGTAATCGACACCGAGATCTGTTATAGAGGATCTGAATTGATCTGGAATTTCTTTTTCAGACTGCATAACACGTAAATTCAATTTTGTGGCAACTTTGAACTTTTCGCGCGGATGGCGTTTTACCACGGATTCGTTTACCGCACCCTCTGTCCTGTAGACGAAAGCCGTGTCAAAATGTTCGCCGCCGTTTTCGATAAAGGCATCGACCATTTTGTTTATTTGCGCCATGTCGAAACCCTCACCCTTACGGGGCAGGCGCATGAATCCGAAACCGAGTTTCTTCATTTCATTCATTTTCACAAGCTCCTTAGTAAATTTTCTGCTATTATACATTCTTCTTTCGGATTTTGGAAGAGGTTTTAGCGAATTTCCCCTGAAAACCGAAAATTGATTTAATCCACGAGATATCCTGCGAGTCAATGGAGTCTGTGACAGCCAGAAAAGCGGCGTAAGCGGCGACTGATAGCACGATATGCAACGTGACCGACACAGCGCTCGAATCCAGCGGCAATCCAAGCGACCGCAACGAAAAGACGGCAACGCTGATGGCTCCCGCGGCGCAGAATACCGATTTGACTATGCTGACAACAGAAAATCTGATCTCGGTAATCCGAGACAGCCGGTGAAGGCTGAGTGCGAAATTAAACACCTCGGTAAATCCGATCATAAACAGGTATCCCATGACAGCAAATGTAGGTAAAAGAAAATAGACAAGCAAAACGCTGATAAGCGAATCGATTATATTCACTTTCATTGAATATATCTGCTGACCTAGCCCGCGCAACATGCCGTCAATCACGGTGTCAAGGTACATTATCGGCATCAGAAGCGACAATATTCGTATGTACCGTCCTACATCGGTGTTGTTGTATATCGAATACCCAAGCTCCCCGGAAAACCGGAAGAGGATCGCCGTTACGCCTATCGAAAATAAGAGACATAATCTTAACGTCCGGCTAGTCAACGCAGAGATCACATCCCGCTGATTGCGGACTTGCGCTTCGGTAAGCTCCGGCACAAGCAATTCCGCCAGAGAATAGAACAGCGCCGATGGGAACATGATAACAGGGAAGACCATGCCCTGTACGATGCCGTAATCTGCCAACGCCTGTTCCGCCGATGCGCCGGATCTTCGCAGTCCGCGCGGGACAAGCAGATTCTGAACGGTAGACAAAGCAGTGCGGGCATAGGCGGATAACGCCAGCGGCAGGGAAATCCGTAGCATACGATTTGTCATGCCGCCTGTATCTCTTCCAAATTTAGGGAATTTGCGCACATCGAATTTATAGAGCAGGTATAAAAAAATAAACGAACAGATTTCACCCAATGTACCGCCCATGACAATAATGGCGCAGGCCGTGCGTAGATCATAGCTGTAGCCGATTGACAGTGCGGCAACAACAAATGAGATACGGATAACTTGCTCAACAATCTGCACCGACGCCGATTTTATCACTCGGCTGACAGCGGTAAAATACCCCGCGAGTACGGCAGACAGAGAAAACGCCGGAAGACTCAATGCAAGCAACCTGAGTGACAGTACCGTCCTGTAGTCGCCGATGATCGTGCCGCCGATATAGTCGGAGCCGAACCACATCGCGGCCATCGCGGCAGTTCCGAAAGAGGCGGAGTAGATCAAACATCTTCGCACCGCGGGCTTCACCCCGCCAGGGTTGTTTTTGCCGAGTTCTTCCGACACAAGCCGGGTAGTCGCGAACCGTATTCCGGACAGGGCAAACGTTGTGGCCAGCATACTGACTGACATGATAAGTTGGAAAAGCCCGATCCCGGCGGCGCCGATTTGCCGCGACAAATAAACCTGAAAGGCCATACCCACCGTGCGCATAAGAAATGCCGTGGCGGTAAGTAAAATCGTATTGTACAGCATCGTTCTGCCGCGCTTCATAGCAATCCCCCTGACATGTTTCGCGGTTGCCGCGAAGCGGCGAGCGAAACGTTTGCGCAGGGCGAATTTATTTCGCCCGTCCGCGCGTCAAATAAACTGCTATAATCATATGGCGGCAGATGTGCCGACATGTCCCTAAAATTGGGGGACCCGTATCATTTGTAAGGACACACTGCGGGCGACCGCAGGTCATCCCTACCCAGCTGCCTTTTTTATTTTTTCATATACATCCGGCAGATTTTCCTCAATATTATACGCCCTGCCGTCGGGGCCGACCCAGATGTGGAAAGTCTCAGCGGTATTGATTATCTTACCGGACTCGTTAAAAATCTCGTACACAAGCTGGAGCTTACGTGGTGCGAACGTTCCGATTTTGGTAACAACCGTAAGCGTTTGCGGATAAGTCGCCGGGGCTTTGAACTGCAAGTGCAGATCAACCACGGCGGGATTCACCGACAATTTGTTCATGTCGCTGAATGAAAATCCCATTTTGCGGAAAAAATCCATCCTCGCAGATTCGTACCAAACGGGGTATATTGAATGATGCACCACCTGCATCATGTCACAATCGGGATAACGGACTTCAATAGTGGTTTTTGTCTGCATTTATGTGTCTCCTTTTGAGTCAACTATGTCAGGGATGCGCAGGGACGCGTCCTGTAATACACAGCGGCCCTGTAGGGGACACCGTCCCCTACAAAACCATTGGGAATATGGCCTGAACCATATTCCCAAATATGCGGAAAACAAATCAATTCTCTTTAAAAAACAGCAAATCTTTCTGTTGAAGGCTGAGTCTATCGGCAATCATTGCAATAAACTCACTGTTTGTCGGTTTGCCCTTGATATTTGACACAGTGTAGCCGAAGAATTTTTGCAGAGTTTCAAGGTCTCCGCGATCCCAGGCGACTTCAATAGCGTGTCGGATGGCGCGTTCGACCCTGCTCGGAGTTGTCGAAAACCTTTTCGCGACTGTCGGATACAAAATCTTTGTAACGGCGTTTATAACTTCCATGTCGTTGATAGTCAAAATTATTGCCTCACGAAGATACTGATAGCCTTTAATATGAGCCGGGACACCGATTTCATGTATAATCCCGGTTACAAGTGCTTCAAGACTCCGCCCCGCGCGTGATATTCGTATGCCGCCGGAGGCGTCCGCCATATGCTCACCCCGCAATTTGCTGGACACCATGCGAATGCGTGAAAACAGCGCCGGGATATCGCAAGGTTTCTGCATAAAATACGACGCGCCGAGGTTAGACGCTTCCATCAACGTATGCTCACTTGAAAAACCGGATATTACTATAACGGCCGGGCGGTCATTATCCGGGATTTCCCCAAGCTTTTCTAATAGCCCGAGTCCGTCAAGCCCTGATAAAATCAAGTCTATCAGCATTACATCGGTTTTTTGGGATTTTGCCATCGCAAACGCCTGGATACCGTCGCCGGTCAGGCCGGCCAGCTCAAAATCCCCTTCTGCAACTAGTTGGTCGGCCAGCAGGGTACGAAATTCCTCACCGGCATCGGCAATAATGACTCTCGTTTTGTTTTCCATCGAATCTCCTCCGTATAATAAAATTCATCACGGCTTGGCAATGTATTTTTTTATCTGCGGCCTTGTCAAATAATTTAACACAAAAAGAGGGGCTTTGCAAGAGGAAAATGGAAATTAATTCAAAAATATTCCAAATTCAACAGCGCGATACCGCAAAAACTCAGATGTGACAAGGGTTAACGCGGCGCAAATTATATAATGAAGAAACAAGTTTTGACAGGAACAATAAAAAATACATGATTGACATCAAAAAATCGCGGTACGGCTGATATCCGTTTATTTTCAAATCCAAGTGAGAAATATATTGTCACAAAAATGTGTGGTTTTTATATTTTTCAAGGACATATTAAGCTTGTTCACAAAAAGAGCTACAAGAATTTCAAACAGGAGAAATGAATGGAGATTATACGAATGCTCCATGTGAGAGGAAAACATGGAGCGTGGATATATGAGCGCTAAAAAATTTAAAAGCGGCATTATCAGTTTTTCAATGTGCCTGATAATCCTATCGTTGGCATCCATAAATGCACAAGCCGTGGAAAAGCAACTTATACCGCTTGGAGGAACAGTCGGCATAAGCCTTTCATCCGAAGGTGTGGTGGTAGTCGGAATACCGGACAAAATGCGGGACGAAGGGGACGAATCCCCGGCAAAGGCGGCCGGAATCAGGGCGGGGGATATAATTAAAGAAATCGACTCGAAAAAAATCGAGTCAAAAGAAGATGTGAAAGAGGTAACAAAAAGTCTTGACGGATCCCCGGTTTCCATAGAAGTGCTGCGGAACAAACAGCCGCATAAGCTTACGTTAACTCCATATAAGTGCGAGGACGGTACTTTTGAGCTTGGAGTATGGATGCGCGACGGCATCGCGGGAATTGGCACCATGACGTTTTATGACCCGCAGACAGGACTTTTCGGGGCGCTTGGGCATTCTATCAGCGATTCGGAATCCGGCGTCATCGTTCCGCTAAAAGACGGTATTATCGCAAAAGCGTCGGTTCAGGATGTTATAAAAGGCAAGCCGGGTGTGCCGGGGCAGTTGAGCGGCGATTTTGATTTCAGCGATGTGCTGGGTAAAGTCACATGTAACGCCGGGTGCGGTATTTTCGGAATCTTGGAGCAGGCAGACCTAGCAAAAGGCAAGGAACCGATACCGATCGCCGCCGCCGATGAGATACGCACAGGCCCGGCAGGGATATTGGCCAACGTCTCCGGCAGTGATATCCGGGAGTATAAAATCGAGATTTCACGAGTATACACAGGCGCCGAGGCGGCAGACCGCAACATGATGATTACCGTGACGGATCCGGCGCTTATCGAAAAAACCGGCGGCATAGTACAAGGGATGAGCGGCAGCCCGATAATTCAGGACGGCAAATTGGTCGGTGCGATCACTCATGTGTTGATCAATGACCCGGCGCGAGGTTTTGCGGTATCGGTGGAAAAAATGCTGAACGCCGCGCTTGAGGGCGTGGACAGGAAAGCGGCGGCGTAGATTAAAAAACAGGGCATAACGCCCTGTTTTTCTTGTGCGATATTTATTATGAAGGGTTTTCCACTTGCAAAGTACATTATTACTCTAGCTAGTTTGACGACGCATTACCAAAACAACTGGCTGAATCATTAAGAAACGATATAACTGATAGGAAGTCTATTGTTGTTGTTTGGGCTACCCTTATACGAACTTGAAGCTGGTATCAGCAAATATATTGACCGCCTTAACCGTAAGCAAAATTTTGAATAAGTATCACTAATAAAAAACCACATCCCATTTTTTGCATAAATGCTAGATGTGGTTTTTTAAAATTATTGAAAACAAACATTACCATTCACACCGGGGTTTAAGGTGAGTTCCCAGGCTATTGATATCCGCTTCTTTGCAAACAGATGATAGAATTTTCAGAATCTCAATTCTTGTATGGTCAAACTAAGTTGCCATTTCCCTATCGCTGAAGCAATAATACCCACCAGGATTCAGCTTAAACATATTGTCACGCTCTGCAATTTTCAGTCTATGATTAATTGCAACGAGCATATCCACTATTGTTCCGAGTTTATCACGCCATTCGCTATTAACGAGCATCGATTTACCTTCTGCCGTTTTTATCGGAGTCCTGTCACGAGTTCTTTGCACTCCAGTATTCAAAGCAATGATTGTATCCTCAATCGCATTGTAAAAATCATCCATAGAACCTTCTTGATTTATCTTATGTTGAAATGCCGGACGGTCAAAGCACTGAACATAGAACTTAATCAGTTCATTGTCGTTCGTTGATGATGTATGTGATGTATTTGTCGTCATTTCAGCACGCGCAATATCTTCCGCTGCTTTTTTCCATGCCGAAAGTAGCTCTTTAGTGTATCGGATAACATCGTCATCAATTATCTTTGCGCAGGTTTGACACAACCAAATACCATTATCAAACGAAGCACGTTCTTGTGAACTCATAGACATGTCATATCGAGGCCCGCCTGGAGAAGCGGCACATATGTGAGATGCAACCCCAATATTTGTATGTTTCAAAATATCTTTATCGCTTGGCCCGCTTGTTGGTTTTCTACAATCTGGATTGCTACATTTTACGCCCACGCGCTTTGCAAGTGCCTCTTTTACTTTTGGGCTAAAATCATCACGTTTACTCATGAACTTAAATCCTCCCAATCTCAAAGCATACTGTTTTTATCAAAAAACCTTCTCTATATTATAACGTAAATTTCTTAATTTTGTTTCATTCCCAAAAAAATATCAGCCCCAAAGTCTTAAATTCTGGGACTGGGCTGCGGAGGGAGCAGAGACGATTGCAGCGTTATTTCCGCCCTTCACAGCACAACCCATAATTATGGTTGCCGTTTCTATCTACTATGTGATAACCACTCTTACCCGAACGACAGCACGCAGGACACTGAAATGTTCCAACGCTGGGTTTATCAGAGACAAGAATAAAAGGATATCCGTCTATGAACTGATTTTTCTGGGGCATGATTGCACCCTCCTCTTTTCGACATTATTACTTATACAGATAAAAGTGTTTTCGTAACAGCAAATGTGAGCAAGTTTACAAAAAGTTCATTTATCAGCAAGAGTCATATTCCGGGACATGCATAAATAAAATTACATAGGACATGCAAAGGAGAGGGTACATATGCCTGAATTAAACGATAGAACATCCCGATTTGATGGGGCCGCGCTGTTGCTACCGCAAGGGCTCAGACAGCGGGTGCGTGAATTGGGGCGGCAGGATAGGGAAAAAGTGGAGGAAATAAGAATCCGGACAGGCCAGCCAGTATCGGTGCTTTTGCCGGAAGGTGAGAAGACGCTTGCCGGGGATAAAGTGACCCGCCGTGATCTTGACGGATTGCTTGATATCGCAACAGGCGCGTCAGCTTATTCAGCACGTGACAGTATTCGCGCGGGATTTATCACCGTGCGGGGCGGTTACAGGATCGGACTGTGCGGAACGGCGTTGACTCAGGACGGCGGCGTTGCCGGATTCAGGACGCTTTCGTCGGCCGCAATACGTATCCCGCGTGAGGTGACCGGTGTGGCGGAAAAGATACTAAAAGCAGTTGCGCCGGGCGGAGAGTTCAACTCAACACTGATAATCTCCCCGCCCGGCACCGGCAAGACGACGCTGTTGCGGGACTTGGTCAGAATACTCTCCGATGGTGATAATATGTCAGGCCGCGATGGATTGCGTGTTGCGCTTGCCGATGAGCGAAGCGAGGTCGCGGCTGTTTTCGATGGCATCCCCCAAATGTATGTCGGCCGCAGAACTGATATCTTGGACTCGTGCCCGAAAGCCGAAGCTGTAATGATGTTACTGCGGGCGATGAATCCGGAAGTGATCGCGCTGGACGAAATCACGGCGCCCGAGGACATAAAGGCGATAGAATCGGCGGCGAATTGCGGCGTAAAACTTTTGGCGACAGCGCATGCGACTGATATAAACGACCTGTTCAGGCGTGAGATGTACAAAAAACTGCCCCGTATGTTCCGCAAAGCAGTGGTGATATCAAAAACAGGCGGAAACTGGAATTATGGCGTGAGCGATATGGAGGGGTCGGGATGATAAACGCAATCGGCGCGGTGCTGTTGATTGGCGGTACCGCAGCATTCGGACTCAGCGGCGTGTTTCGGCTGAGGGCAAGAAGCAGAAATCTGGCTACCATCACCGGCGCGCTCGGCGTAATGCAGAGCGAAATATGTGATCGCTTAACACCAATGTCAGAATTGTTGAGCCAGCTTTCGGAAGAAGCGGGCTATCCGGCGTCGCTGTTGTTCAAAAACGCGGAAGAGAAAATGAAATCCGGACTTGGCGGCGTGAGCTTCGCGACAATATGGCGGCAAGCGGTATCCGAAACTCCGGAACTTACGTTAAAGCGCGAGGAAGAGTCAGTTTTGCACGAACTCGGCCAAAGTCTTGGCAGATACAACGCGAACCAGCAGAAGCGGGCGTTGGAGTATGCCGAACGCAAGATGGAAGAATTCTGCAAAAAAGCCGATGCCGAACGCGACGCGAATTCCAAGCTGCACGCGTTCCTGGGCGTGACCGCCGGGGTCTTTGCGGCAGTGATACTTATTTAAGGGATTTTTGCAAATGAACATTGATCTAATATTCAGAATCGCGGCTGTCGGCATACTTGTGGCTGTTTTAGACATGCTGCTGACAAAATCCGGGAGGGGGGAGCAGGCGCTGCTTACAACAATCGCCGGACTTGTGGTGGTGCTTGTGATAATTGTCCAGGAGATCAGCAATTTATTTGAGTTGGTGCAGACTCTTTTCGGATTTTAAGAAGCCATGGATATATTGCTAAGGGTGGCGGCGGTCGCTGTGGCGGGATCAGTCATCGGCCTTGTGTTGAAGAAGACGCGCCCTGAAATGTCGTTACTTGTTACAATCGCACTAGCGGTTTTTGCCGTGTATCTGGCATTTGAAATCGTGTCGCGCATTATCGGATTTATCAGGTCGCTCTCAGACATGGCAGGGATATCTCCGGCTGTGATATCGGTTGTTTTGAAAACTGTTGGTATAGCGATAATTACAAAAATATCTGCCGATATTTGCCGTGACGCGGGACAAGGTTCCGTGGCCTCCGGGGTTGAGCTTGCAGGGACAATCACGGCGGTATATATATCACTGCCCCTACTGGAGTCAGTGATTAGCATGATACATTCATTGCTTTGAATAGCCGTAGGTTGTTGCGTAGGGGCGCGCATTGCGCGTCCGCTGTATCCGAGTAATGAACGCCATTTCCAAGGCACGGATGGCCAATGGCCGCCCTACACTCAAATTCAGACAGGTGCTACAAATGAAAAAACTACTGCTTATAACCATAATCCTAATTGCGATTACATACACACTGATCCCCACAGCGATGGCCGTCGGTGAAGATGATACTTTCCGCCGCCAAAGTGACTCGCTGGAGCTGCGCGGGCTTGAGGACGCCCTCACAGGGGAGGCGGACGAGTTACTTGGGGACCTTACGGTGATGGACAGCTTGAACGTGGACAGGGGGCTCTCCCGCTTGCTTGGTGCCGTGAGGCAGCGGGCCGGGAATATACTGCGAAGCGGATTGCGGGATGCGGTACTTATCGTGTTGATAGCAGTGCTATGCTCGCTTGTATCAACAGCGTTCGGCGGGACGGGGGCAAATTACGCCGTTTTGGTAGGGGTGCTTGCAATTGCTGCGGTGAGCGTTACAAGCGCGAATTCGTTTATTGGCCTCGGCCGCCAGACGTTGAATGAGCTTGACGCGTTTTCAAGAATGCTGCTACCCGCCCTAACAGGGGCCGCCGCGTCGTCAGGCGCGATTACATCGGCGGCGGCGAAATACGCGGCGACGGTACTGTTTATGAATATAATGATAACGATTTCAAATGGCGTTATCATGCCGCTGATTCTGGCGTACATAGCGGTCAGCATAGCCGACGCGGTCTCGGTATCCTCAACGCTCGCGGGAGCCGGAGAGCTGCTGAAATGGCTGGCCAGGACGATACTGACCGTTTTGATAATCGCGTTTATTGCGTACATGGCGATAACGGGCGTTATAACCGGCACAAGCGACGCCGTCGCAATAAGGGCAGCGAAGGTTGCAATCTCGACAGTACTGCCGGTGGTGGGCAGTATAATCGCCGATGCGTCAGAAACCATGCTTGTCGGTGCGTCGGTCCTGCGCAATGCGGTAGGAATTTTCGGGTTGCTTGCCGTGTCTGCGATATGTATAATCCCGTTCCTGCGGCTGGGAATAAGCTATCTACTGTTCAAAGCCGCCGGGGCAATTTCCGGGGCAATTTCCGACAAGAAAATCGGCAGATTGGTAAACGCCATCAGCTCGGCATTCGGCCTGGCGCTGGCGATGGTGGGGGTATCTGCGCTGATGATGTACGTGTCGATTATATCGGTGATTCGATTCACGATTTAGAGCCGCAAACGCTAATTCCCGTATTGCCCGTCAACAAAAGGCAGAATCGCCCATGTGACGTCATCTGCCAAAACGCTCTTCAGCTCTATTTGGGGAGGCCACCCCGCTGTTGCGTCTTCACAGGGATATTCGCCGCAGTTGACGCATTTATCAATCCCCTTGCTTGCGGCGCACTTTTTTTGATGGCATTCGGATTTTCCGTCTATCCCCCCGGCGGAACAACCATTGCAGGGCGGAAATTCCGAATCCGGTTCATGTCCATACACACGGCGGATACGTTCTTTTAATTCCTCGCGAAATTCCTCGGTGATTGTATCGCCGGTGTAATGGACACAAAGGTCGCATCGGTGTCCGCAGTCGCTGTAGATTGCCTGCTCTTTCGGGAACGGTTTGCGGTTGGGCTTCTTTTTTATCATAATCATTTGCTTAACAGCTTCCAGTGTCTCTAAATTGGCAACAGGGATGAGCATCCATTTGCCATCATGGTATGTTTTGCTGTTATCGTAAATGTCCTGTATCTTCTGCGGAAATTCCCCGCGCTGCGCCTCGAATTTCTCACGCTCGGCCTTGCCAAAAATCACGAGGAAATCGAATCGGTCATCGCGTATGTAGATGGCCAGGATCGTTTTCCCGCCCCTGCGGAATTTCAGCTCATCCTTGCCGTTGTCCACTTCGTCCGCCACATACTTGCCCCGCATAAAACGCATGGTCTCCGCACTGACTTTTTGTAATTCGGTTTTTTTGCTCATTTCTCGCACTCCTTTTTGTTTCATTATACCACACAGAATATGACAACAGTGCGTCATATTAAAAGAGAGGTGACAAATTTGCTAGAAGCATTACGATCCTGGGTACTCGGCCTTGTCGGGGCGGGGATTATCACATCTATCTGCATGACGATAACGCCTGACGGGAAGGTGAAGAAAGTCGTGTCACTGGTTTGTTCGCTGGTGATTATACTGATGATGATAAACCCCGTCATAGGATTTGATTATGGCAGTTTTGCCCAAAATTACGCCCAGTTCCGCGCGGAAGCGGAGGAGATTGCGCGGGAATCCGCCGCCTTTAATGAAAAGCTTGCCGGGCTTATCATAGAGGAGGCATGTCAAGCATATATTTTGGACAAAGGTACGGAACTCGGGATACACGACCTCTCTGTGGATGTGTCGGTCAGATTAAGCGATGACGGGTACTGGTATCCTTACGCAGCAAGGCTCAGAACAGCTGCGGATAAACAGTTGCGGGATCAGCTGGGGATTATTATAGAAACGGATCTCGGTATTCCGCAGGAGGAGTTGATATGGAGTATGAACTATGAAGGATAAAGGCAAACACAAAAAAATAACAGATTTGCTGTCGAAGAACAAATATGTGCTGATTGTTGTGCTGGCCGGGGTATTTCTGCTCCTACTGCCAACGGGTGGAGGTTCTGACCGCAGTGGAGAAGCGCAGCCCGAAACACGGCAGGCGAACGCGGTGGTCTCGGAATTTTCGCTGTACGAACAGGAGCAACGGATTGCACACGCACTGTCACAAATAGATGGTGCGGGTGAGGTAACGGTTGTCCTGACGCTACGCTCCAGCGGACAACGGGTGCTGGCGCAGGATACCCGCAGCGCCGGCAGAAGCTCCGGCGGGGATACGGAAAACACCGAGCTGACAGAAAGCACAGTGATAATCTCAGCCGGGAGCCAACAGCAAAGTCCCGTAGCACTGAAATACATATATCCGGAGTATTTGGGCGCGCTGATAGTCGCTGAAGGCGCGGACAACGCAATAGTCAGGCTGGAACTGATGAATGCCGTGGCGGGCCTCACAGGCCTTGGCGCGGATAGAATAACGGTAACAAGGATGAGAAGCCAATGAAATTTATAAAAGGTTTCAACATATTTCGCAATTTCAATGTAGGGGTGCGCATTGTGCGTCCGTCATCGCCGGATCACGGACGGCCAATGGCCGCCCCTACACGGACATCGAAACGATCAATATTGAGGAGGGTAATACAGTTGAAAACATTTAAGAGGAACGCGGTAATATTGACGGTTGTGCTTTTCGTGTGTGTCGCGGCGTATCTGAACTGGTCATATAACAGGACGCCCGGTGACGATACAGAAGTTGCGGCGGATCCGCCGTTTGAGGAGATGCTGCAAGCATCGCCAATACCGCGGCCCCCGGTAGCGGCGGATGTTCAGGATACACCCGAGCACGCGCCTGAGGCGGGATTGTTCTATAGAGGCGGACAGGAAGCGCAGGCGGCTATATCGGATTACTTCGCGATAACACGAATAAACCGCCGCCAGTCAAGAGACGCAGCGGCTGAGACGTTAGCGACCGTCTCAGGAGTAGAAGGCGCGTCACAGGATGTTGTAGACGCGGCGCTTGCAAAAATTACAAACCTGGCAATGACAACAGCGGCGGAAGCGCAGCTGGAGAGTTTGATCATGGCCAAAGGGTTCGCCGATTGTGTTGTGTTCATTTCCGATGATGGGATCATGGTCACGGTTCCCGCCCCGCTGGAGGGATTATCAATGGCCGCCGTAGCGCAGATAACAAACGTTATTGTAACGGAAACGGATTTCAGGGCTGTGGATTTGCAAATAATTGAGGTTAAGTAGGAAATAGCTTTTATTTCCGTTGTGGGTGTGGTATAATACCCGCAAATCGGGAGAACCCGCCGGGGCATTGGGGGTTGTGGTAACGGGGCGTCGAGGACGCCGCCCCCTACAACATCTAACATTGATCAGGAGCGATGGAAATGGGAGATAACAAGGGATACATTAAAAGAACGGACGAAAAAGGCAGCGTCAATATTTCCGGGGACGTGATTGCCGTTATCGCCGCGAATGCCTCAATGGAAGTCGAGGGCGTACACGGACTGTTTGCCTCTCACGGAAAAGAAATCACAAACAAGATAGCGCGTAAGACAGCGTCAAAAGGTGTGAAAATCCAAGTCAACGATGACGATGAAATATCGCTAGATATTCAAATCGTAACCGAAGCCGGAGTCTCGATCAACGAGGTTGGGGCAAGAGTTCAGGACGCCGTGAAACTCGCGGTGGAAAAGGCGGCAGGTCTCACTGTCGGCGCGGTGCACGTGCATGTGTGCGGGACTGCACTGAAGAAAGATAAATAACATAAATTCGCGGTCGAGCGAGCCGCCCTGAAAAGGGGCGGCTTGCCGTTGCGTTGTACAGGGGGGTGGGTTCTTCGTCCTGTAGGGGACGCTGTCCCCAGCGTCCCGCCGCACCCCTCGTCCATCCCCCATCCCAATAGTACAACGGAACCAAGCAAACGGCGTATCAGGCAAAAACGGGACGCAGAGGACTGCGCCCCCTACAACGCCCTCCATTCTAAACACACAAAGGATAAAACAAATGACTAGAACCGACGCGAGAGAAATAGCGTTCAGGCTGATTTTCGCCCTTTCCGAGAACCCAACTGAGATTGAGGTGTTTCTCAGTCAAATATTCGACGAGGAGTATTATTCCAGATTAGCCGAAGAAGACGAGTTGTATCAATCCCAGCCGAGTGAAAAACAATTGGAATATATAACCAGACTCGTCACCGGGGTTTTTGAACATTCCGCCGAACTTGACGGGTATATCGAAAAATACGCCGTTGGCTGGAAGTTTGCCCGTATATCCCGGACTGCCGTGGCTATTATGAAAACAGCAATGTTCGAGGTTCTTTATATGCCAGATATCCCTGATAAGGCCGCCATCAACGAGGCAGTGGAGCTGGCGAAGCAGTATGAATCCCCGGAAACCGTGCCGTTTATAAACGGCGTTCTGGGGAGTTTCACGCGCACGGAGGTGTTTGATGGAGAATAAAGTCCTGTCCGTTAGCGAGGTGAACGGATATATCAAAAACCTGCTGGACTCGGACGGGCTTTTGGCAGAACTTTACGTCAGGGGCGAGCTGTCAAATTATAAAATGTACCCATCAGGACACCATTATTTTACAATTAAAGATTCTGAATGCGCGTTAAGATGCGTTATGTTCAAAGGCAGCGCGGCGAAATTAAGATTCAAGCCTGAAAATGGTATGAGCGTCATAGTCTTCGGCAGGGTGGCGGTTTATCCCAGGGACGGGGCTTATCAGCTATATGCAAACGCCCTCACGCTCGACGGTGTGGGGGATTTAGCTATGGCGTTTGAGCAGTTGAAAGAAAAGCTACAAAAAGAGGGGCTGTTCGATACCCGCCATAAAAAGCCACTGCCGCGATATCCGGGGACAATCGCAGTGATAACCTCTTCAGCCGGGGCGGCGGTACGTGATATTATACGTGTCTTGAAGGCACGCTGGCCGCTGACCCGTGTGATTGTTATGCCAGTCCGCGTACAGGGACTCGAGGCTCCGCCCGAAATCGCCGGGGCGATACGATACGCCAACGCGCATAGCGTGGCAGACTTAATTATAACCGGAAGAGGCGGCGGGTCGATAGAGGATCTGTGGGCATTCAATGATGAGCGTGTCGCCAGAGCCATATTCGACTCACAAATCCCAATAATCTCCGCCGTTGGGCATGAGCCGGATGTTACAATCGCCGACTTTGTCGCCGATTTGCGCGCCGCGACCCCATCAAACGCCGCCGAACTCGCGGTACCTGATATTGCCGAGGCAAAAGACGCGCTGGAGACGTCAGAGAGCAGAGTCACTCAGGCGATTCAGCGGGAGCTAATATCGCGCAGACAGCGGCTTGATGATTTAATAGGCAAACGTGTAATGCAAAGCCCGAAGTATTATATTGACGACAAGCGGCTGATGATAGATCACTTGCAGGACAAGCTATCCGGCGCAATGCAGCGGAGGATATACACCGAACGCGAGAAATACGTCCGCCTGGCTGCCGCACTTGATGCGATGAGTCCGCTGAAAGTTTTGGGCCGCGGATACGCGATAGCCCGGCGTGAAGATGGCAAAGTGATAAAAAAATCCGCCGACGTAAAGCCGGGAGATAGGATAACGGTGCGGATGAAGAAAGATGAGATAACGTGCGTGGTTGAATGAGACATGTAGGGGACAGAACACCCCGCAGGGCCGGGTGTTTTGTTTTCTAATTACCGAATTCATAATTACAAAGGAGCCAACATGGAAAAAAAAGAAAAATTAACTTTCGAGCAAGCCGCCGCGAGAATTGACGAAATCGTCCGTCTGCTGGAAAAAGGCGATGCGCCGCTTGATAAATCGCTGGCGTTGTTTGAGGAAGGCGCGAAGCTTATCAAAACCTGCGGCAAAATGCTGGACACGGCCGAGCAGAAAGTAGTCCGCCTGCAAAAAAGCGCGAACGGAGAGCCGGAGGAGCTGGAATTTGATGGGAATGAATGACAATTCCGTGATGGTACGGGAACTGGAATTGTGCCGTTCGGAGATTGAGAAACGACTGAGTGGTTATTTTACTGCGGAGACTGGGTACAAAACGCTGTTGGAGTCAATGCGATACAGCCTGCTTGACGGCGGCAAGCGGATCCGAGCGGTTGTGTGCGTGAAATTTTGCGAGGCAGCGTCCGGAAACATGGAAAACGCTTTCAATGCCGCGTGCGCGATTGAAATGTTGCACGCGTATTCGCTGGTTCACGACGACCTGCCGTGTATGGATGATGACGATATGCGGCGGGGCAAGCCGTCGAACCATATCAAATACGGCGAATGTACGGCGATTTTGGCGGGTGACGCACTACAGTCGGCATCGTTTGAAACGTTACTTGAATCTGCGTTGCCGCCCGATCGAGTTGTAGAAATGGCTCGGGTTTTCGCCCGTGCCGCCGGGCCATACGGAATATGCGGCGGGCAGTATTTGGATATATTTGAAAATGACAATGCTCCGGACATGCTTGCGGAAATCCACAAATTAAAAACGGCAGCGTTGTTTGAGGCGGCAGCCCAGCTCGGGACAATCGCCGGCGGTGGAACTCGAGAACAAATCCGGGCCGCGCTGGAATACGCTGAGGCGCTGGGATTGGCATTCCAGGCACGGGATGATATTCTGGACGACATGGCACAGGCGGAAGAATCCGAACGTGTGATCCGGCTGGAAACAGAAAAGGCTATCGCGGCAGTAACCGGCAAATTCCAAAACGTTGATTTTCTGATTTGGCTCGCGCAAATGTTAGCGGAAAGAAACTATTGAATATTTTCCGAAATATTGTTAAAATATTAATTTATAGCGGCGCAGTATCCTAGTCGGATCTGCCGTCTACCAGGAAGGGCCTAAAAATCCTTTGAAGGGCATATCTGTGAAACTCTTTGTGCCTGCTTTGAACGCCCAGTTTGGGGTGGGTGCTGAGAGGAAGCGCGGAAAAATCAAATGCGCGGATGGTCGGGCAAAGCCCGGCTTGCGCAATCGTTTTGCTCCCGGATATACCGGAAACCGCAAAACATGATATAAATTCGCGCTTGCGTACTCAGGGCGATTTTCAATGGCATGAAGAACCCGACCCTGTTTGCGCGGAGACCTGATCTTGTGCCGGTTGACCGGTACGAATCAGCTGTTAACCTGCATTGCGGTGCGCAAAGAACCCCTGCGGGATTCTTGGGCGAAAGCTTAGTGCTGTGTGCAGAGTAGCCTGCCTTGAGTGGGAAATGCGGATAGAGGAACAACGCGTGTTTGCTGTGGCCACAGCAAACTCAGCCGATCGCCCCTTGAAATATTTTCTGCAAAAGAGGCTAAGAGACGGTAAGACCGCTGGTGGAAAACACCTAGGCTGTCCGGGGACGTGATAACCCCCGGGGCTGGCAGGGGATTACAGTGCGGACTAAGTGGCAATCGGGCAACCGGAGACGGCGACGCTCCGGACGCGGATTTAAAGGGAAACCGCCTCACCGGCAACGGGAGGTAAACCGTGGGGTAAATCCAGCCCGACCTAAGCCGTAAGATTTACTCTATCAGCTGCCGCTCATCGTCGCGAACTACGTTATGTTTCGCCCGTTCGGAGAACGGGTACTCACTCCACTTTGTTGCTCCTCCTCTCCAACGCAAAGCAGGGGCTTCGCATTGGGGTACGGGGATGCTCTTATGAAAATTAAAACAAATTACAAATGGGTAATCAAAATCGTCCTTATAAGCGTTATCGCGTCGATTTTATTCACGCTTTTATCCACCGAGGTGCTGGGCAGGGCGGGGTATATCATCGCTTTTGCCGTGCTTGCGGTGTTTATAGCGATTGGGATATTCGTTGATATTATCGCAATTGCCGTGACTGTAGCCCACGAGGCATCGCTGCATTCTATGGCGGCGCATAAGGTGCGCGGGGCGGCGGAGTCGCTTAGGCTGAAGAAGAACGCCGACAGGGTCACAAGCTTCTGCAACGATGTTATCGGTGATGTTACCGGGATCATCAGCGGAGCCACGGCGGCGTTGATAGCGGCGCGGCTTATGACAAGCCTGAATACGGAAAGCTTGCTGCTCTCACTGTTACTGACAGGTATCGTCACAGGCCTGTCAGTCGGAGGAAAAGCCGTTGCAAAAGCGTTTGCGTTTAATCACAGCATATCAATTGTGCTATGGGTTGGAAGATTGATTAATTTATTCAAAAAAACGAAGGGTTAAAGACCATTGGATATATTAGACAGAGTTGATTCACCGTCAGACCTCAAAGCGCTGCCGGATGAGAAGCTCCCTGAGTTATGCGCCGAGCTGCGTGAGTTCCTGATACAAAACGTCTCCAAAACTGGGGGACACTTGGCCTCAAATCTTGGCGTGGTGGAGCTCAGCGTCGCCATACACAGGGTCTTCGATACATCGACGGATAGGTTGATTTTCGATGTGGGGCACCAGTGCTATGTACATAAGATTCTGACAGGCAGAAAAAATAGATTCCACACCTTGCGTCAATTCGGCGGACTTTCCGGATTTCCCAGGCCAGAGGAAAGCGCGCATGACGCGTTTATCGCGGGACATGCCTCAAATTCCATATCGGTGGGGTTGGGCATGGCACGGGCAAGAACGATCACCGGGGCGGAATTTTCGGTAATAGCGTTGATGGGCGATGGCGCGCTAACAGGCGGCCTCGCATATGAGGCGTTATCGGACGCCGGTGAATCGGGTGAACCGATGATAATAATCTTAAACGACAATGGCATGTCAATAACCAACAACGTCGGCGGAGTGTCGCGCTATCTGTCCCGCCAGCGGATGAAACCGTCATACGCCGCGTTTAAACGGCGGTACAGAAAATTGCTGGAAAAATTGCCATGCGGGAAAGCGATATATAAATTCACGCACAACATAAAAAGCGCGATCAAAGAGACGATCCTGCATTGCAGCATGTTTGAAGAAATGGGTCTGCAATATATAGGGCCAGTGGACGGGCATAATGTCAGCCGGTTGACCTCAGCACTGGAGTGGGCGAAAGGCTTGAAAGGGCCGGTAGTCGTTCACGTGATAACGCAAAAGGGCAGAGGATATGCCCCGGCCGAGTCATCGCCGGAGGACTACCACGGCGTTGCACCGTTTGATATAAACACCGGGATTGCAGATAATAATGGAAACACATTTTCCTCGGCTTTCGGGCAAACACTTACAGAAATTGCCGAATGCGACCACAGGATATGCGCGATAACGGCTTCAATGGCTTCCGGCACCGGTCTCACCGGATTTGCCGAACAGTTTCCGGAGAGATTCTTCGATGTTGGGATCGCCGAGGGACACGCCGTGACAATGGCGGCGGGATTGGCGGCCCAAGGCGCAGTCCCGGTTTTTGCGGCGTATTCGACATTTTTGCAAAGGTCGTATGATATGCTTATACACGACGTCGCAATCAGCGGATTGCATGTTATATTCGCGGTGGACAGGGCGGGACTTGTCCCCGGCGACGGGGAAACACATCAGGGAATGTTTGATGTCGCGTACCTGCGCTCTATACCCGGAATGACCATATTGTGTCCCGCGAGTTTTGCGGAACTGTCTGACATGCTGAGATATGCGATTGCCGATGTTGAAGGGCCTGTCGCGATAAGATACCCGCGTGGCGGAGAGGGTGAGTATAAGTTCGGCGGAATAGACAGCGCAAAATGCGTACGTGAGGGGCGAGATTACACGATTGTTACATACGGCATTAGCATCAACACTGCCATCAACGTAGCTGAAATACTCTCCCGTGACGGGATTTCAGTTGAGATCATAAAACTCGGAATAATCAGCCCGGTTGATATTGACGCCATAGCGGATTCTGTCCGGAAAACGGGGAGACTGTTGGTGCTGGAAGAGTCTATGGGGAGCGGCGGATTGGGAGAGAGTATAGCGGCTAAGCTTGCCGCGAATAAAACGAATTCCCAAAGCATTATACTAATGCACGCCGAAGATATGTTTTACCCCGGTGGAGATGTTGAGAATTTACGTGTGCTTGCCGGAATCGACAAGGAAAGCGTCTGTGACGCTATCAGGAGGGATTTACGCAATGGCCAAAATCCGGCTTGATGTCCTGCTGCATGAGCGGGGACTCATCCCAACCCGCGCGATGGCAAAGGCAGTTATTATGAGCGGCAGCGTATTCGTTAACGGAGAACGCGCTATAAAACCCGGAATGCAGATAGAGGAAAGCGCTGAGGTAGACGTCCGGGGCGGTGAACAAAAATATGCCAGCCGGGGCGGGTTAAAGCTTGAAAAAGCCCTGCAATATTTTGGTGTTTCACCGGACGGCAAAGTGTGCATTGATTGCGGCGCGTCCACCGGCGGATTTACCGATTGTCTGCTGCAAAACGGCGCGAAGCTTGTATACGCCGTTGACGTCGGCTACGGACAGCTTGCGTGGAGCTTGCGTTCCGACCCGCGCGTTATCGTGATGGAGAGGACTAATGTCCGGCATCTCACGCGGGATAAATTCGAGACAAGGCCACAGCTTGCGGCAATTGACGTGTCGTTCATCTCGTTAAAACTAGTGCTCCCGGCTGTGCGTGAGGTTTTGACCGATGACGGCGAAGTCATCTGCCTGATAAAACCGCAGTTCGAGGCGGGGCGCGGAAGTGTCGGCAAAAAAGGCGTTGTGCGTGACCGGCAAACGCATAAATCAGTGCTGGACGTGTTCCTGATAAATGCCGAAGAGGCTGGGTTCCGTGTACAGGGACTGACATTTTCCCCGGTAACAGGGCCGGAGGGCAATATAGAGTATTTAGGCTGGATCAACTCTGACGCAGACTGTGCAGAAATTGACACAGAGGCAATCGTTTCCGCGTCTCACGATGAGCTATTAAGGAGCAGCAGCGATGAGTAAAAAAATAATCCTGTGCCCAAACGCGGGCCGCGATATTGGGCTGGAAGTCACTCAGAAAGTGGACAGCATTTTGCGAAAGCTGAACAGGCAAACTGTTATCTGCCCAGTGTATGATAATGAATCAGACATTATCCCGGAGGATTTTGAGACGGCGAAACTTGAAGACGAGCTGGATTCAGCAGAGATTTTGATTACATTCGGCGGAGACGGTACAATCTTGCGTGCCGCAAGATTAGCCGCGTATTCGGCTGTGCCAATACTCGGTGTGAACATGGGCGGCAAGGGATTTATGTCGGAGCTTGAGGTGGACGATATTGGACTGATACAGTCTGCCGTGACCGGCGGGTATAAGCTTGAGCGCCGCATGATGCTGGATGTAGATATCCTAAGAGACGGGCAAACCATTTACAGTGACTTCGCCCTGAATGACGTTGTGGTAAGCGGTGTTATCAAAGTTATTGACCTCACGCTGTACGGTGATGGACAGATGATATCGCAGTTTTCGGGCGATGGGGCGGTGATAGCGACACCGACGGGGTCGACCGCGTATTCAATGGCCGCTGGCGGACCAATTGTTGAGCCAACGGCGCACAACATAATAATCACGCCGATCTGCGCGCATGTGCTGGAGGCAAAGCCATTCGTATTAGCTCCAGACAGGCGTGTGTCAGTTGAGATCGGGTACAAAAAGTCAAGTCCCGCGTATATGTCAGTGGATGGCTGTGAATCTGTCGGGATACAAAGCGGAGACGTCATCAATGTGCGGAGATCGGAAAAATACACGTATTTTGTACGACTGTCAAACAGAAGTTTTTATACAATGGTCAGTGAAAAATTGGGAGTGAGAGAGAAGCAATGAAAAAAAATCGCCAGAACATCATATTAGAAATTATCGGGTCAGTCGATGTTGAAAACCAGAATCAACTGATTGAAGAACTGGCCAAAGCAGGTATCCCAAGCACTCAGGCGACTATATCGCGGGATATCAGAGACCTGCAGTTGTATAAGGAGCCTTCACACGGCGGTAAGCAAAGATACGCCGCCGGCGGAAGGCCGGAAACGCAAAATCATGCCGTCAGGCTGAAAGCGATTTTTAAAGAAAGTGTGACCTCGTACTCCTGTGCGCAAAACATAGTAGTGATTAAAACCTTGCCGGGCTTAGCCCCGGCGGCTTGCGGCGCGATCGACTCGATGGGTATACACAGCTTGGTGGGCTCGATTGCCGGTGACGATACGGGGTTTCTGGCGATGACCGATAAGGAGTCGGCTGAAAAGTTTTGTAAAGAGATTGAGGATATGGTGAGGTAGGGGACGGTGGCAATCGTCCCGCCGAACCACGGGCGACTTGCCGTCCGCCCCTACAGGCCTGACGTTTAAATGCGCACGGCGCGTCGAGGTGTCGCGCCCTGCAATCACAAAATCCCCAACCTGCAAAGGAGGCCGGTGCTATGCGAATAAAGCTCTTGCACATTGAAAATATAGCTGTAATAGAAAAAGCGGATATCGAGTTCGCCCCCGGCCTGAATGTTTTGACCGGCGAAACCGGCGCGGGTAAGTCGATCGTTATCGACGCGCTGTCAGCTGTGACCGGAGCACGGGTATCGCGTGAAATCATACGAACCGGTGCCGACAAAGCCTCCGTCACCGCCGAATTTGCGACAGATGACGAAACAATTCCATGGTTTGAGGACAACGACATAGACCTCGACGACGGCGAGATTATTGTCACGCGCAAAGTGTCGGCCGACGGGAAAAGCACGTGCAGGGTGAACGGGACGCCGGTATCAGCCGCGCAATTGCGGGAATTGGGCGCGGAGCTTATCGACATACACGGGCAGAACGATGGACGAAAACTGCTGGACGAATCCTCGCATCTCACATATCTCGACTCGTTCGGAGATTTAAACGATGCACTGGCGGAGTTCAAAGCATCGTACAAAAAGCTGCGCGACAAGAAAACGGAAATTGATAAACTCAGCATCGACGAGGACGAAAAAATGCGCCGTATTGACGCGCTGAAATACCAGATAGAGGAAATCGAACGCGCAAAGCTAAAATCGGGAGAGCAGGACGAGCTTACCGCAAGACGTGAGTTAATGCGTAACGCCTCCAAATTGACGGAAGCCGTCGAATCCGCGTTTGAATCACTGTACGGTGGAGACAACGGGGCAGTCGCACAAATCAGCCGGGCGCAGGTGGAACTGAGCCGAGCGGCCGGATACTCCGAGGAATTGCAATCGCTGAGTGAACGTTTGACGGATGCGCGGTACACAGTGCAGGATATATCGGACTCGTTGCGAGACATCCGTGCAGAGCTGGATTTTTCGCCCAAAGAATTCGACGATTTGGAGGAAAGGCTGGATGTTTTGCGGCGAATCACACGCAAATACGGCGGCGAAGAAGAAGCGTTGGATCGCCTGGAGCAGAGCTTGTCGGAACTCGCGGATATTGAAGATTCATCGGATAGGATGGAAAAGCTTTCCAAAGAATTGAATGCCTGCGTGGAAGAGGCCGTGGAATTGGCAAAGGAACTCTCAAAAAAACGCCGTGCTTCCGCAGAAATGCTTGAAAAACGTGTAATGAGCGAGCTGTCAGAACTGAATATGCCAGGCGTTGAATTTAAGGCCGAATTCACCACCACGGAGGGAGAGTACGGATTGTCCGCCAGTGGGGGAGATGAGGTGCGGTTCCTGATGTCGGCGAACGCGGGTCAGGCTCCGGGACGGATAAGCCGCATCGCATCCGGCGGGGAGTTGTCCAGAATAATGCTGGCACTTAAAAACGTCCTAAGCGCGAAAGACGATACCGGCGCGATGGTTTTCGACGAAGTTGACGCGGGCGTTTCAGGGATTGCGGCGCAGCGGGTAGGGGAGAAGCTGGCGAAACTCGCGCTGGGCCGGCAGGTGCTGTGCGTGACCCATCTGCCGCAGATAGCAGCGATGGCCGACATGCATTTCGAAATTCAAAAAAGCGTGGCCGCCGGGCAGACGTTCACGCATGTTATAGCGCTTGATCTGGAGGGCCGGAAACAAGAAATCGCCCGCCTAAGCGGGGGCGAAAATATAACGGCGACGACGCTATCAAGCGCAGAAGAGCAGCTGGCAGCGGCAGAGGTGTATAAGGCCTCGCTTAGGGGATAATGTGCCGTAGCAATCAGTGGTGAACAAATATGTAAATGGTGAAGTATAATGAAAGATTTGATTTCGCAACTTGAAACAAAATACAGATTTGTGATAATCGCTTTTGCGCCCGCACCGCGGGGCTTTGTTGCAGAAACATTTTGCCTAACGACAAACAAAGGCAAATATTTTCTCAAAATAATCAGCAACCTGCGGCTTATAGGCAATATGCCGCTTTCCCTCAAAGTGCAATACAAGTTGGCAGAATGTCTTGACTATATTCCCTCGCCCATCAAAACAATAGACGGTGAATTTGTATGGACATCGTCTGATAATAAATCCATAAGCCTGTACACCTATATTGAGGGCAAGCCGAATAAAGCCGATAGCGATGGTAATCCTTACGGAGCGGAAGAAGATTTTTCAACATTTCTTCCATTGGCGGCGGGGATTTATGATCTGAAAATCATTTGTGACATGACAGAAATGTTTCCCATTTGGTTAAAGGCTGAGTTTGAAATATTTTTAAATGGCGATATGCCACTATCAGACGAAGTTTTTTCTTATGTGAGCAGTCATCGTGCGTTTATCGAAGATAAATGGAACGAATATAAACAAATGTGCGAGAGGCTATCCGGCACAACTAATGATTTTTATATTACTCATGGCGATATGCCGGGAAATCTTATGATTGACGACAACGGAAAGCTATATATTATTGATTGGGACGACATAAAACTCGCTCCGATTGAAAGAGATTTTTGGGGTTATATGGACAATGCCGCGAACATACAAAAGATAACTGAAATGCTTGCCGACAATGGCATTGCATGGACATTTTCGCAAGATTACTATTTCTACTATGTCTATACCCGGTTCTTTGATGATTTATATGGGTATATGGAATTGGACTCAATGAAAACAGAAGATTCCAGCATATGCGCCCGAAAAATAAAAACCGAAGTGTTCGACTGGTTAGTCCCTTTGATGTCATGCATAAAATAAGCATTATCTGTGTTAATTAGGAGCGGCAGAAACGGTGCAGAACATTTATAATACATATGTACAGCCGACAAGTATGAATTGATACAAACAGAACCACCCGCTTTACGGGTGGTTCTGTTTCTGTAGTTTTACGCTTATGCACGTACCGTCCATTCGTATTCGCCGTTTTCTGCCATGCCGAACGAATCGGCGAATGACAGCTTCCATACTGAGATAGGTATGTCGGCAATATTGATTTTGTTTTTGATCAGGTACTGCCAGAAGCCGCTGTACGATATATCCCCTTGCCGAATCACGCCGACCGGGACGCCGTTACGCAGTATGACTTTTTCGTATCTGCCACGGGACTCCCTGCAATATTCAATATCGCCGTCGGCCGGGACAAATTCCCCGAAGGAAAGAGAGAGTATTCCGAAGAAGTTGACGGTGTTTTTAAGGGCGAATGTGTCATCATATACAGTGGATACACCGCACATGTTCATTGCGGCAATTTCACCCTGTTTCACCGCATTGGGCCAGTTGCGGGACAGCCCCGCCACGTCCCCGGCGGCATAAACGTCGGGGACGCTTGTTTCCAGATATTCGTTCACTGTCACGCTGTCAGTGCATGCAATGCCGCTGTTTTCAAGGAAGCCTATCGCGGGACGCACGCCTGCCGCGACGATCAAAAGTCCGCAAGGAAGCGCTTCTTTGCCGTCTAACGTGACCGATGTTACTAACCCGTTTTGGTCCCGTATGACGCCGATGACCCTGACGCCAAGACGGAAAACACAGCCCGCTTTCTCAAACTCTGTCTTATAGGCAGCTGCGGCGCGGACATCAAGGTTTGCAGGTAAAATCGCTTCTGCCAAATCGACAATAATCGGTTTTTTGCCCATCTCCACAAGGGCGTAAGCAGCGTCAAGCCCCACCAGACCGGCGCCGATTATAACGATATTGTCAGCAGCCAAAGCTTTTTCACGTATAATCTTAGCGTCGGACAAGTCACGGAGCGCACGAACATTTTCGGCGCCTTTGAGACCGTCGATAGGCGGATAGACACTCTCCGCTCCGGTTGCGATAAGAAGTTTGTCGTAAAGTTCCTGTCCGCCGTCAAAGAATACAACTTTTTTGGCTGTATCAATTCCGGTGGCGTTTACACCAGCGAGATGGCGGATTCGGCTGTTTTTGAAGAACCCCTCAGGCACGAACGAAAGATCCTGAACGCTTCGCTCTCCGCTTATGTATTTATGCAGCATACACCTTGAATAGACTGTGTCGTCTTTGGAAATGATTACAATTTCGTCATCCGTCCGCTGTTTCCGTATGGTTTTAGCGGCTGAAATTCCGGCGGCACTTGCTCCGATAATCACATGCTTCATCCGTCACACCTCCTCTACGTAAATCGCTTTTACCGGGCACATCTTCACACAGCTCGGTTCACTGTTGTGATCTGCACAGAAGTCGCATTTCACAACGTATGTGCCGGTCTCACGATCGGGTTTTAAAACGCCGTAAGGGCAATTCATCACACACATAAAACACTGTGCACATCTGTCGCTGTCGTACCGGACGTATCCGGTTTCAGGTTCTTTAACCATCGCGCCGCTCATACAAGCGGTTGCACACCCGGGTTTGTCGCAATGCCGACAGAACAGCGGTATGCACTTCCCGCGAGAATCAAGCAGGATCTTATTGCGCGACTCAAGCGCTGGGTCAATAAAGTCTAAACCAAAGACGGAAACCGTTCCGGGCTTGTGCGCCTGCATACACGCGACAAGGCAGTTTTTGCAGCCGATGCATTTGTCTGCATCAATAAAAATCCGTTTCATTTTACCGCCCCCTCTCTATGGCAAATTAAGGTCCCGGCGTTTTCCCACTATAATATCTTCAAATAGTTTTGCCGATTCAGCGGCGTCGTTATTAATAAAAACATATCCGCCGGTCAAGGATTTCATATCCTCGCACAAGACCTGCACGGCAACGGGACTGCCTGTGACGAAAGGCGGAGTGCCAAGATGCAGCGGCAGGCCAAGGGCTAGGGCAAACGCGCCGTCAGCCAGCGCCTGCTCTTCCAGCCACTGCGGCGCGGATATCACCAGCGGAAGCTGTGGGATATCAATGCCGATTGCTTCTGCAATTTCAGCCGCGACAATCTCAAGCCGCCCGATAGCAAGGCACGGTCCGAAGTTTAGGACAGGCGGAATGCCCAGCTGTTTGCATATGGCTTTTAGATTAGGCCCAGCCAGCTCCGCCGCTTCCGGCGTCATCAGTCCAACATTTTCAATGCCGCCGGACGAGCACCCGGCAGTCAACACCAATATGTCACGGGCTATCAGCTCTTTTGTGAGCTCAACCGTCAGCACGTCATGGCCGGATCCGGCAAGGCTTGAGCATCCAACCACAGCGGCAAGACCCTTGATCTGGCCGGATACGATAAGATCGATCAACGGCTGCCATGTACCGCCTAAAAACTCTTTTAGCGTATTCTCGCTCAATCCGGTGAGCGTATTATCATTTCCGTGTTCCGGCAGCAAATTCATAGGCACGGCACCGCGGCGGCCCGTGTAAGCTGCAATGATCTCGTCAATGATTTCATTTGTAACGGCCTCACGCGTTTCATATGTGAATTCCTTGAGGTCCGCATTTGCTTTTTTTGCTATTGAGTCAATGCATATCTGCTTTATTTTAAGCTCATCGCAAATCGGTTCAATGCCCGGCAGGGTGCAGTTGAATTCGGTCACAACAGCATCAATTGCGCCGGTGGCGAGTACGGCTTCACTTGTGAAGTTGTTACCCGCGTGACCGTCAAATACTCCAGTACAGTGCGCACCGCGAAGTTGGAAATCCTGACCGACGCAGGTGCAGCCGATTAGCTTAAAGCCCTTTGCTCCCGCTGTCTGAACTTTTTTTGTCACATCTTCGGCTTTAAGCCGCTCCTGCAAATGCGCAAACATTGAGTGCTGGTGACCTGTCAGCATGATGTTTATGTAATCCGGGTCGATTACGCGCAGGCCGACCGGGGCCATACGGATTTCAGGCTCACCCTGGATTACATCGTTTAGCAGGTTTGTCAGCGCAAGGCCGTAAATCCCGGTGGAGATGCCGAGGCGCAGACAATGCAGAAGCATGTCAACCGGATCTGAATTCAGGTTTGTCGAGGTTTTTACTGTACCTGCAAAAACTTCAGATTTGGCGCCGCCCGGCAAGATGCCGAGTTTTTCCCAAACCTCATACCGCGGCTTGTACGCGATTTTTTTCACAAGCTCCATTTTTTCAAAGTCCGGCTTGTAAATGTCGCATAGTACGGCATCGGCCACTTTAACTGCCTTGTCATAATCGTCGCTGCCGCTTATGCTGAGCATATCGCACAACCGCTCCAGCGCCTTTTTCCCTTTTAATTCGCCTTTCGCAAGCGCTGTGTCTTTTAAGTTTCTGGCCGTGTTCTCAATAACATGAATGTAGCATCCTGACCCGGCAGAGACGGCGCGCAGGAAATTCCGTGCAACCAGGGTGTCGGCGTTTGCACCGCAGATGCCTTTCGGCGAATCCGGCGTAATACGGCAGGGTCCGTTGGCACAAAGGCGGCAGCAAACTCCCGTGAGGCCAAAGCCGCATTTGACTTCTTGAGACTCCACACGATGGAATGATGTTTCCATCGGCAAGTCAGCGATAAATGCCCCCAATTCTTTGTCCGCGCTGGGGCATACAGCACAGCTGTACCGTTGGGTCATAATATTACTCTCCTTTACTTAATAAAATTTTTACACCAGGAAATTGTTCATGGTTTTCCGCCGCATCTCATCGACCAGTATATTCTGGATTCTTTCAAGCTCGCAATGGATCGTACACGGACGATCTTGATCGGAGTTGTGCGGGCAATCGTCATCTGCCTGCAGACATTCAGACAAAAGCAGGTTTTCGTCTATCGCTGATACGACGTCATAAATCGAAAAAGAGTCTAAAGGCTTAATAAGCTGATACCCTCCGTCACGGCCTCGCAAACTTTGTACAAAGCCGGCACGCTCCAGTTTTTTCAGAATTTTATATGCATATTGCTCCGGAACATGTTCGGCATGGCATATTTCTTTCACACCCTGCTTTTTGCCGTCAGACAGCTTGCGAAGTACCCTCAGGCCATAGTCACATTCTTTAGTCAAAAATATATTCAATCACCCCAATTCGACACTAACGTAACATACTTGATTAAATTTGTCAAGTATTATTAATGAAAAACAGCAAGTATATTTAACACGCAATAACGTAGCCGGAGTGATGATATAGAGCTTTAGAAAAAGAAAATGTCCCTACAGGTTCAAATCCTGTAAGGACACCTACACTGGCGGAGAAGGAGGGATTTGAACCCTCGCGCGCTTTAACACGCCTACTCCCTTAGCAGGGGAGCCCCTTCGGCCTCTTGGGTACTTCTCCATATTAAATCAAACAACGTTATTTTAGCGTTTTTTCAGCGAAATGTCAACATATAAATTTTCACACCTTTTCCATGGCTCTCTGTATCGTTACATAATACTGTCATCATACCCGGCACGAGTGCCGCCTATCAGCTTTGGCCGCGTCCTCGCTGCGACTGCCGCGGCTTTGCCGATACACCCTGTTTTAAGCCGAATCGGCACCGCAACCTTTTTCAGATGCATTGCAATCAACGTCCCGCCGATATCAAGTCCAGCGTCCGCCCGGATTTCTTCAATGGCCACGGGATCGCTAAACACAGCGTAAGCAGCTGAGGCAAAACCGCCCCCCGCTTTCAGCGACGGAACTGCATTCACTATCTCAAATCCCGCGGCATGTGATCGTTCAATAATTATCGCCCTATTCAAATGCTCACAGCATTGAGCGGCTAAAATCACACCCGCTTGCGAAAAAACTTGATAAAGCGACTCAAACACAGCCGTGCCGATTTCCGCACTGGAGCTACTACCTATAGCTTCTCCCGCAATCTCGCTTGTAGAACAGCCGACAATAACAATCTGCCCCGGCTTCAGTTTAGCCTCCCGCAGAAGCTCCCGCGCCGCGTTTTTTGCGGCTTCTCTTATCTCATCCAATTAAGATTTCCTCATTCCAAATACCGCCCGTGAGTTCAACCGTGAAGCGTTCAATGAAAGACGCCGCAAACGCTGTCCTGTCGTCAAAAATCTTCCGGCTCAATTCAAAATTCAATTCACCGCGCCATCTTGCCGTATCTTCCGGCCACTGATGCTGATAATAAGCCAGCGCATCATTGATTGTGTTGTCGAATCCTATTGTATGTGCCACCATTCTCCATATATCAAGCGTCCCGAAGTGGTCAAGATGGTCAGCGTCCTGATGTATTTTTATGGCGTTGGAGTAATTGTTACTTTCCGGATTCCGGTCATCATGGACTGCAATAATCCCGCATATCTGTCCCAGTTCCTCCGCTGTGCAATGTCCGGACAGTAGCTCCCGAACTCGTTCAGCGCCTATCGTCCAATGATTATCCACGCCATTGCTGATATCATGCAACCACGCGGCGACTGTCAGGATATCGTCATAGCCTCTCTCGTCCGGCAGAACAAGTTGCCTCAACCGCACGGCAAGAGTGGCCGTACGCTCTCCGTGGGTATATTTGTCGCCTCGTTCATTGTGTGGGGAACTGCGCTTGTTCTCCATCTCAGCTTGCGCGATTTGCTTTATTGCTGATAAAATCATCGGCATAAACTCCCCTTACTTATCAAGCGAAATGTTGTCTATACCGTTTTGCTCAAATTCCTCGATATACTCATCAATGCGGTCGGTCAGCTCATGCAAATTTTCCGGGCCGATCGGCTCAAAATCCATATCACGCCGCGCTAGTTCTTCGGCAAGGATTTCAAAGAAAACCGAATCTTCATAGTCGGCAATTGCCTCGTGAATCCCACCGTTTTCAAACGCGGTGGACGGCCCGCCGCCGGATTTATCGACCAACGTATCCATTTCGCATGTTTTGCAATGTTCAAAGAGACGATGTTCGACCTCGTCATAGTCAGTAAAACGATCCGCTCCCCTTGTTGAGTTTAGTATCCAGTTCCCAATATACGCCATATCGAGAAGGCGCCTGAACTGAAGCTCAGATAATTCAATTTTCATAACGCCACCCCCTTAAGACCATTATAGCAAACATATGAACTAATTTCTACAGGTAATTTTGCCGATTTGCGTCAATCGTATTTCCTTGTTGCTGTACAGGTTATGTACGCGTTTTATAGGGGCGACTACAGGTCCGCCCCTACAGGATTTTGTGCGGTTTTGCATCTGGGGACTATGTGAGCATCATTCCCTACACGATTGGGTGGAACCCCTGCAGGGGTTCCACCATCCAAAGCCCCCTTCGCGCACGAGAAGGGGAGGGGAGAAGCCTCATACAAACACTAAAGGGCTTTTGCACCGCATGGCACAAAAGCCCTTTAGCCTCCACTCAACAACGGGACGACAATGCGGCCACGTCAGAACGGATGTACTGTTTGTGTCTTACAGACTTTCTTCTCTGCTTCTTGCAAAGCAGTCGCTGCAATATACAGGTCTGTCTGTCTTTGGCTCAAACGGAACTCTGGCTTCTCCGCCACACTCGGCGCAGACTGCCGTGAAGTATTCACGCGGGCCACGGGCTGCGGCTTTCCTGTTGTCGCGGCAGGTTTTGCAACGCTGCGGCTCATTCTGGAAGCCACGCTCGGCATAGAATTCTTGCTCACCGCTTGTGAATATGAACTCTTCGCCACATTCCTTACAAATTAATGTTTTGTCTTCGTACATGATGAAACCTCTCTTTTTGACATAAAAATCTTACCCAAGTCGGGTTATATTTGCGCTCAGCCTTACACTGATTTCGCCACATTAGTAGAATCTGTGCCAGCCTACGCAAGAAATACACGATATGGGTATCACTTTCGTCAAGTTGCGGAGATTCCGATCTTATTATAGTAACTGTTGATACGAAAGTCAAGCTTTTTTTCGCAAATAACATAAAATTTTATCAATTTCCTATATTGATTTAATCAAATCTACAAAATATTCCGCCGTCGTACGGGCTTCCTCTTCTGTTTTTGCCTCAACAAGCACCCTGATAAGAGGCTCCGTACCCGATGGACGGATTAAAACACGGCCCTCGCCTTTAAAGCGTTCGTTCTGTCTTGCCACCGCTTCCAAAAGCTTGGGATTCGCCATAATCGCGTCCCGCTCCTCTTTGCCGCCGGAGAGTCTGTAGCTCGGCATCACTTGCGACATGCGTGGGATATCTCGTGCGAGTTCCGATAGAGGCTTGCCCGATTCGGCCAATATATTCAGAAGCTTCACCGCAACAAGCTGCCCGTCCCCGGTTGCCGAATCATCCAAGAATATCACATGACCCGATGTTTCCCCACCAAGATTGCAGCCTGTTTCAAGCATCATCTCCAGAACATGGCGATCCCCAACGTCGGCACGGTGGAATTCAAATCCGTTTTCTCGGGCGAAGACATCCATTCCGGAATTTGACAGAATGGTTCCGACAACGCCGTTGCCCGCTAACTTGCCTTTCGTTTTCATGTCTCGCGAGAAAATGGCAAGCAAGATATCCCCATCCACAAGCTCGCCGTGTTCATCAACGACAAGACATCTGTCCGCGTCCCCGTCAAACGCGAATCCAACGTCAAACTTCTCTGCCTTCACTTTCGCTTGAAGCGTCTCAACATGCGTGGATCCGCAGTTTTCATTGATATTCACGCCATCCGGTGCTTCGGCTATAATTTCGAGGTCTTCAGCACCGGGATTCAGTCCCGAGAACAGCTGCCGCGCAGTGATCGCCGCTGATCCGTTTGCGCAGTCTACTGCGATTTTTCCTGTATATCGCCACTCAGACTTGGAGACGAGGAATTGCAGATAGTCATACGCCAGCCGCCCGTCATCACGCCCTACGCGGCCTAATTCCGAACTTTTCAGCACGGTGTTTACACCCTCGTCAATCAGCCGCTCGATCTCAATCTCCTGCGCGTCGCTGAGTTTAAACCCATCTTTGCCGAATATTTTTATGCCGTTGTGCTCATACGGATTGTGCGACGCGGAAATCATAATTCCCATGTCACAGCCGGTTTTTATCGTCAGATACGCCACCGCCGGGGTCGGCAGAATTCCGCATATCGCCGCATCCGCTCCAGCCGCGCACAGTCCCGCCGTCAACGCCGCTTCCAGCATGTCACCCGATATCCGTGTATCTTTCGCGATCAACACGCACGGTTTTTCCGACTCTTTTTCTTTTTTCAATATACTGCCCACAGCCAGACCCGTTCTATATGCCAGATCGGCAGTGAGCGTTTCGCCCACAACGCCGCGGATACCATCAGTTCCGAAATATTTACCCATTTGATAAAACTCCTTTATATATAAATCATAATCATTATTTCACAAGTCAAACTTCTCTTTAATCATTCTCGCCACCGCTTCCGGCGGCAGATGCGTGTTGTCGATCTTCATGTGGTCCTCAAACGGCAGCTCGCCATCGTGACTGAGGAAGCGGTGTGCACTGCTGTGGCGGATTACCCGATCATTAGACTCTTCAACCCTCCGCTTGGAGGGTTTGTGCGCCAGCCGGTTCTCACTGACGTTGCGTTCCAGCCGCACATCAAGCGGGGCGTATAACTCCACGGCATAGATATCCGCGCCGTGCCTGCGAAAAAAGTCGGCAACGCCCAAGAAATACTCACGATCCGATGGCTGATCAAACGCCCACATACCGGTAAAAATCATGCCGTAGTTATCTGTTTCTACAAACGCTTCAAAAATTACCTCGCGCAACTTTATAAGGACGTCAGCACAGAAACCTCCAAAGACATCAAGCACCAACTCAACCGTCATGTGGTTGTGAAACAACCGCAAATCCGTGATTTTCGCCAGTTCCTGCCCGACAGTCATTTTGCCGACTGCTCCATCGCCGAATATAAATACAAGTTTCATTTACGTCAACTCCATCTGATCTTGCCCGAAGAACTCAATCCCCAAATGCTCATACGCTTTCCGGGTGACGCATCTTCCGCGTGGGGTACGTTGCAAAAAGCCTCGCTGCATCAGGAATGGTTCGTATACGTCTTCAATCGTCACCGGCTCTTCATTGATTGTCGCAGCGATTGTGTCCAGCCCCACCGGGCCGCCGCCGTAGTTTTCTATGATGCTCATCAAGAGCCGCCTGTCCACCGCGTCCAGACCTGTCTGGTCGATTTCCAGACGTGAGAGCGCATCATCTGCAGCCTCGAAAGTGATGACACCCTCACCCCTGACTTCGGCAAAATCCCGCACTCGCCGTAAAAGCCTGTTGGCTATCCTGGGCGTACCCCGGCTGCGGGAGGCTATCTCCACCGCGCCGCGCGGCTCTATTGGAATCGAGAGCAATTCGGCGGATCGCACTATAATTTCCCGCAGCTGCTCTGTTGTGTATAGATCCAACTTCAAGTCAATCCCGAACCGATCCCGCAGCGGTGAACTCAGCTGTCCCGCCCTCGTTGTCGCGCCAACGAGGGTAAAGCTTTTCAGCTCAAGACAAATCGACGTCGCCGACGGGCCTTGGCCGATGATGATGTCGATCTGCTTATCCTCCATCGCGGGATAAAGTATCTCCTCAACAGCCCTGTTCATCCTGTGTATTTCGTCAATAAACAAGATATCGTTTTCGTTCAGGTTCGTCAACAGCGCCGCCAAATCTTTCGGCCGCTCTATCGCCGGGCCGGAAGTTTTGCGCAATGCCGAACCCATCTCATTGGCGATAATCGCCGCCAGCGTAGTCTTCCCCAACCCCGGCGGGCCGTGCAGCAGCACATGATCCAGCGGCTCGTTCCGCCGTCTCGCACCTTCCAGGAATATTGACAGATTCCCCTTTGCTTTGTCTTGCCCAATGTATTCAGCAAGGTTTTTTGGACGCAGACTGCCCTCTCCCCCATCTTCGCTTATAAAGGCGGTTGAAAGCAACTCTTCATCTTCCGAAAATACGTCATCACTGTAATCTATACTCATAATGATATTAACTCCACGGTTACTAGATTTATGCAGGTACTTCTATTGTTAGGAGTGTCAGCTTTTGCCTGTTCTATAGATAATGCTTATTAATGGATATAAGTGCACCTATCAATATTTCGTTCAATAATGCCACTTAAATCATTCGACAACATGAAAACAATATATTCATTATCATTTAATTCTTTCAAGGTATCTGATTGGACTCTGCCGTAAACAAATATACAAATGCCATTGCTTAATTTGATATAAAAATCAACATCGTCGTATGGCGGAATTGTGTCATCAAATATTCCATTAAAGCAACCTGTTGACACTGCTAGCGACGAAGTATCAATATTTATTATACGACCAACTTCGTCTGGTAATAGTCGAGGGTTCCCTGTAACAGATGATAAATAAACATAAAATGCTTTCACTACTCTTTCGTGGTCTTTGTTTTTAATTTTCAAATCACGAAAAGTAATAAATTCATCAAATGTCATCATGCTGAAACCTCCGTTAATATAAATTTTCTTGATGCAAACAAAACACCCGCCGACTGTGCGGTCGGCACCCTCTTTACTAAAGAGGGCCAAGCAAACTAACTCTCATCCCAGCCCTATTTCACGCTGTTCTTCAAAACCTCGCGCACAATTTCTTCAACTGTCAGCGATTGCATATCAACCCCGCGCATCGCCGCCGATATTTCGCCCGAACTGTAGCCCAGCACCGCCAGCGCCGCCGAGGCGTCGTTCAGCTTTGAACCTGCCTGTCCCGCCTCTCCGCTCGGCGGAACGTACCCCGCTGCTTTGAGTGTTGCGGATTCTTTGCTCACTTTATCTTTCAGCTCCAAAATAACGCGCTGGGCGATTTTTTTACCGATTCCCGGCGCAATCGTCAGCGCCGTCTCGTCTTCACCGATGATCGCAAGCGCCAAAGATTCCGGTGTGCTGGATGAGAGGATCGACAACGCCGCCTTCGGGCCGACGCCGGATACGCTGATCAAAAGCTCAAAGCAACGTTTTTCATTTAAGTCATGAAATCCGTATATATCGAATGCGTCTTCTTTAATGTAGCAATATGTATACAGCCGCGCCTTCTTGCCTGCCTTTAAGCGCGACAGCGTGTTCGCCGTCGTCATGCAGGCATATCCTGCCCCGCCCGCGTCGATCACGGCAAGATTTTGGGCGATGATCGCCACCGCACCTTCTAAATAGTAGAACATACGCCTGCTCCTTTTTGATTCATAAGTGAATGGCTAAATCTGGCATGGCAGATAGCGATTGCAAGTGCGTCCGCCGCGTCGTCCGGCTTTGGGATTGTATCCATTGACAAAAGCCGCTTAACCATATCCATCACTTGTTTTTTTGTTGCGCGACCATATCCGGTCACGGCTTTTTTCACCTGAAGCGGCGTATACTCAAACATAGGCACGCCGTGTTCTTCTCCAGCCAGGATAATCGCCGCGCGCCCGTGGGAGACTGTGATGGCCGTCTTCAGATTTGTGTTAAAAAACAGCTCCTCAACAGCAATCGCATCCGGGCGGAAGGTCTTTATAATCTCTCCCACGTCCATGCGGATTTGCATCAGCCGCAACGCAAGGCGATCCTTCGCCGGAGTTGTAATCACACCATACCGCCGCAAAGTCGGATTGCCGCCAGATTCTGTGATGATCCCGAAGCCGACAGTCGCGACCCCAGGGTCTATGCCAAGTATTACCAACTCGCGCCCCTCCTTATGCATTGGGGCATTATACCATGATTTTCTGCTTTTTGCAAAACAAAAAACACCTGTCTTTCAACACCAGATTGAAAGACAGGTGTTTTTTGTCCGATAATTTAACCCCACACAAGTTCATCCTCAACGCCCTGGATTTGTACGACATGCATACTGTTTTTCTCGCCGCCGTTTTCGGCGCGGACTTCAAGATAATTGCCCGCGTACCCGGTTGAGAATCCGTCCGACTCGCGTTCTATCAGAACTTTGAGCGTTTTGCCGATTTGACTCCGCTTAAACTCCAGCGACATCTCCCGCGCCACCGCAGCCGCGATACGCGCCCGTTCACGCCGGATTTTCTTTTCGACCTGATCCGACATAGACGCGGCGCGAGTCTGCTGTCGGGGTGAAAACGGAAAAATATGCATGTCAGAAAATTTGGCCGATTTGATAAATTCCAAAGTCTGAGCAAATTCCACGTCAGATTCCCCGGGAAAGCCGGTGATAAGGTCTGCCGTTATTCCGCAGTCCGGAAAGTGTCCACGCAGACATAAAATCGCCTCAGCAACGGCGTCCGTATTATATTTCCGCCCCATTCGGCGCAGCGTTTCATCACACCCGCTTTGCAATGAGAGATGGAAATGGTCGCACAAATTTATGCCGGAGGCAAGCTTGCAGCAAAAATCCTCCGTCACGGCAGCCGGGTCAATAGAACCCAGCCGAAGCCGCGCATCGGGCGCGGCGAGGCCTATAGCGCGGACGACATCAACAAGCGTCTCCTCACCGGAAAGGTCTTTGCCGTAAGACGAAATTTCTATCCCAGTGACAACAATTTCCCGAAACCCCGTACTTTGAATCTCCCTAGCCTGCTCAACAGCGAGTTCAATAGGTAACGAGCGTGGCGCGCCCCTGGCATATGGAATCACGCAATATGCACAGAAGTTGTCACATCCATCCTGAATTTTCAGCAACGCGCGAGTCTTGGCGGTTGACGGTTGACAGTTGACAGTTGACAGTTGCTCATAGTCTATTGCTAATTGTTCTAATTGATTTACCAGTTCGGATTTATCGCCCGCGCCGCTGATTATATCTGCGCCCAATTGCGCCGCTGATTCCGGCTCCAGTGCGGAAAGGCAGCCGCACACGGCGATTTTTGCGGAGGGTTCCAGCTTTTTTAGTCGCCGTATTGTCTGGCGCGATTTGCGCGCACTTTCGGCTGTTACCGCACAAGTGTTTATTATGCAGATGTCGCATCCGCGGCCCGGTTCGGCTAAGATATGTCCCCGGGATATAAGGACGCTTTCAAGGGACAGGGATTCAGCTTGATTCACTTTGCATCCCAGCGTCTCGACATAAAACCTCATTTATTGGTATTCTCCTTGAATTTTGATACGGATTAGTATATAATATTTATTTAAACAGCGAAACAAGACAATGCCGGAGGCATTTATGGAAGTATATTTTGACAACGCAGCGACGACCAAAGTCCGCGATGAGGCAATTGAAACGATGCTGCGCGCAATACGGGATGAGTACGGCAACCCGTCATCGACACATTTTATGGGTCGGCGAGCGGCTGACCTCCTAAAGACTGCACGCAAAAATGTGGCGGATGCTTTGGGTGCGACCCCAAATGAACTGATCTTCACGTCCGGCGGGACGGAAGCCGATAACTGGGCCGTGTTCGGCTGTGTTCCGGGGCTGTCTCGAAAGGGGCGACATCTCATCACTTCGGCAATTGAGCATGACGCGGTAATGGAGCCTGTACGAAAGCTTGAGGGTCAAGGCTGGGACGTGACGTATCTAAAGCCGGATGGCAGGGGTGTCATACCGCCGGAAAGTTTTGCGTCTGCTCTCCGTGAAGACACCGTGTTCGCTTCAATCATGCTGGTGAATAACGAGACCGGCGCGGTTAATTCAATCGACGAATTTGCGAAGGAGATAAAACGCCGCGGCTTTGATACCGTTTTGCACACAGACGCGGTACAGGGGTTTTGCAAAATCCCGTTCACGGTGAAATCACTGGGCGCGCGGCTTGTGACGGTGAGCGCCCATAAAATCCACGGCCCGAAAGGCGCGGGCGCATTGTATGTGAAAGAGGGAACAAAGCTTCAGTCGATTATACTGGGTGGGCTTCAGGAAAGCGAAAAACGCGCGGGGACGGAATCTATGCCCGCTATAGCCGGATTTGCTGAGGCCGCAAGGCTTGGAAGTCTTGAATTGGAAAAGACGGCGGCAGCTGTTTCAAGGATACGTGAATATATAGTAGAGACGCTAAACTCGGAACTCCCAGAAGCTGTGGTAATTGGCGAGGGAGGATCCCCATTTATACTCAGTCTCGCATTGCCGGGACATAGAAGCGAGGTTCTTATGAGCTTCATGGAAGCCGAGGGGATTTGCGTATCCAAAAGCGCCGCGTGCAAAAAAGGCGCGAGAAGCCGCGTTTTGGAAGCCATGCGCCTTGAAAAAGCTGTCTTGGACGGGGCGGTGAGGGTGAGCTTTTCCCGATACAGCACCGAAGCTGAGGCGCGGTATTTTGTGGAGGCTTTGAAAAAAGCATCGCGAAAGCTGCTTAAAGCGCTTTGATTTTAAGCATTGTACCATAAGCGTTAGACGGTTTCAATCATTACACAGTAACCACCCCGTCTGCTTCGCCGCTACCCCTCCAATAGAGGGAAATGGGGAGCGGACGTACCAAATCCCCTCTATTGGAGGGGTGCCCCGCAGGGGCAGGGCGGTCTTGAGGAAGGGGAGTCTACATGTCAAACGGAGCACTTATAGCCATGAGTGGCGGGGTTGACAGTACGGTCGCGGCGCAGATCATGCTGCAAAAGGGATATGATTGCGCCGGGGCGACAATGCGACTGCACCCAAGCGGTGGAGATAGCGAAAACGATGCCAGACATGCCGCTGAAATTCTCGGTATGCCGTTTCATGTGTTCGATTTTTCAAATTGCTTTGCAGAAGAGGTAGTAGAAAAATTTATATCAGCTTATCAGGAAGGCAGAACGCCGAATCCTTGTGTTGACTGTAACAGGAGACTAAAATTCGGCGCACTTTTAGACAAAGCACACGAAATCGGGAAAGACTATCTGGTGACAGGCCATTACGCGCAGGTTGCGCACGATAAGGGTTCCGGGCGGTATATTTTGAAAAAAGCCGCGTACAACGCGAAAGATCAGAGCTATGTGCTGTATTCATTGACACAGCAGCAGCTGGCGCATATTATATTCCCGCTTGGGGGATTTTTTTCAAAAGATGAGACTCGCGCAATCGCCCGTGAGTCGGGGCTTAAAAATGCAGAAAAAGGAGAAAGTCAGGACATTTGCTTTATACCGGACGGCGATTATGTCAAATTTATCACAGAATACACAGGTGCGTCGCCTGAAAAAGGGCGATTTGTTGATATCCATGGACGGGATTTAGGGAGCAATAACGGCATTGTGTCATACACCGTTGGGCAGAGAAAGGGACTGGGGCTGGCAATGCCGGAACCATCGTACGTGCTTGAAATCCGCCCGGAGGACAACACTGTCGTCGTCGGCGGGGATGAGCTTCTGTACTCTAAAACACTTGTTGCCAAAGATATAAATTTTATTCCAATAGCCCGACTGGACTCACCGCTGAAAGCGCGTGTAAAAATACGATACAAACAGCCTGAGCAAGAGGCAACAGTGTTCCAGCTTGACGATAATACGATGAGAATTGAGTTTGCCTCACCGCAGAGGGCGATAACAAAAGGGCAGGCGGCCGTGATTTACGACGGAGATGTTGTAATCGGCGGGGGAACTATAATATAGTAATTGAAAAATTGAGAATGGAAAGTGCCGATATGAGGGTATATGCTGATAACGCCGCGACGACTAAAATGTCGAAAGTTGCGGCTGACGTAATGATGGAAGCGATCGAGAATGGATACGGAAATCCATCTTCGTCATACTCGCTTGGCAGGGATGCGAGGATAGCGCTTGAGCGGGCGCGAACAAAGACAGCGAAAGCACTTGGTGCTAAACCAGAAGAGATTTTCTTTACATCCGGCGGAACGGAATCCAATAATTGGGCGATAAAATCGGCGGCAAATAAACGGGGCGGGCATATGGTTTCGACAAGAGTTGAGCATCCGTCTGTTTTGAATTGCTTAAGGTATCTTGAAGATCTTGGAATTGCCGTTACGTATCTCGGCGTGGATCAATCCGGGAGAGTATCGCCTGACGAACTGCGAGACGCGATTCGGAAAGACACCTTGCTAGTCACTGTAATGACGGCGAATAATGAGGTCGGGACAATTCAGCCGATACAAGCTATGACGGATATAACCAGAGAACATGAGATAATATTTCACACCGATGCTGTACAGGCGGCGGGACATATTCCTGTTGATGTCAAGGCGTTTGGTGTAGACATGTTGTCAATTTCAGGGCATAAATTCGGCGGCCCGCGCGGGATTGGAGCCTTGTATGTCAGAAAAGGCTTGAAATTGCCTCCGCTTCTGCACGGGGGAGATCAGGAAAACGGCGCACGATCCGGCACGGAGAACACGCCCGGCATCTGCGCCATGGCAGCCGCGTTGGAGGATTCCGTTTCAAGCCTTCGTGAGAACGCCGATAAAGTAGCTCAAATGCGTGATAGGCTGATTGACGGGATTCTCAAAATCCCGGGAACGCGTCCCACGGGAGACAGGGAGATGAGGTTGCCAGGGATTGCGTCTTTCGCATTTGATGGTATTGATGGAGAGCGGCTTGTGCGGGCTTTGGATGAGACAGGGATATGCGCGTCTTCCAGCGCTGCCTGTTCGTCCGGCGGGGGAAACATATCCCATGTGCTCACGGCAATGGGATTGCCGGACGAGGTTATCAGGGGATCGTTGCGGCTGTCAATAAACGAAATCAATACTGACGGCGAGATAGATTACATTCTGAAAAAGCTGCCGGGAATTGTTAAAAACTTGCGCGATTTGTAGGGTGCAGCTTTCGGCTGCACCGTGTAACTATAATAGAAATGAATGAGGACTAATAGAATGAAAGAACAAATTCTTGCGTTGAAAAAAGAAAAAAAAGCGCTGATTTTAGCGCACTATTACCAGCCGATGGAGATTCAGGAGATTGCGGATCACGTATGCGACTCTTTTGAAATGGCGCGGCGCGCGCGGGACGCGGAAGAAGAGCTGCTGATTATCTGTGGGGTGAAATTCATGGCCGAGTCCGCGAAAATCCTCAATCCCGGGAAAACGGTGTTGCTGCCAGCGCCGGACGCAGGATGTCCGATGGCCGACATGATAGAGCCGGAGGATGTTTTGGCACTGCGAGCAAAATATCCGGACGCCGCAGTTGTTTGCTACGTCAACTCTTCAGCAGCGGTTAAAGCTGTCAGCGATATCTGCTGCACATCGTCATCGGCTGAGAAGATTGTCAGGACGGTGCCGGAAAAGCGTGTGATTTTCGTCCCGGACAGGAATTTAGGCGCGTATGTCGCGTCATGTGTGCCTGAGAAAGAAATAATTCTGTTCGAGGGATTCTGCCCCACGCATGACCGTATTCAAGAGAAAGACGCCATTGCCGCGAAGTCCGCGTATCCGGAAGCGAAGTTTTTGATTCATCCCGAGTGCCGCACAGAGGTACTGCAATACGCGGATTACATCGGCAGCACGGCGGGGATTATAAATGCGGCGCTGGAATCTGGGGCGGAAGCGTTTGTAATAGGCACCGAAATCGCGATTGTCGAGCGGCTGAAGGTCCTTGCCCCGGAGAAAAAGTTTTATCCGATGACAACCAGCTTTATCTGCCCAAATATGAAAAAATGCAGGCTTTCCGACGTGCTGAACTCCCTTGAAAACGGCGAGTTTGAAATAACTCTGGAGCCGGAGGAAATTAGATTGGCGCAGGACACACTTCAACGAATGGTTGAGCTGGGGACGTAAGTGAATTACACCCCACCGATAAAAAGCAACAGCGCCAAAACCGCTTGTTTGGGTTCAAATTATCGGATAAAGTTGTTTTCAAGCAATTTCAGATTCACCTATTGACAATGTCCGCATAATGCGCTATGCTCAATAGCATACTAATGTTGTAGGTATTGCGTGTTAAGAAGGGAGAAGAAGAAAATGTTCCTGCACGCTCACATGTATTTCGGGAGGCTCGTAAGGCACAACTTCCGCAACGGACGAATGTGCCAAGCATAATCTGACAACCTAAACATATCGTGCCTTGCTTAACGCGAGGCGATTAAAAAAGGAGAGATTTTGCAATGAGCAAGAAAAAATATAAATTTGAGACCCTTCAAATTCACGTGGGACAAGAGTCCCCGGATACCGCAACTGACGCACGTGCGGTTCCGATTTATATGACAACGTCATATGTCTTTTCCGATACAGCACAAGCAGCGGGCAGATTCGCCCTCAGTGAAGGCGGCAATATCTACACACGTTTGATGAATCCCACAACCGATGCGTTTGAAAAGCGTATCGCGGCGCTGGAGGGCGGGGCGGCGGCATTGGCAACAGCTTCCGGCTCAGCGGCCACCGATTACGCAATCCGCAATATCGCACGGGCAGGGGATCACGTCGTCTCAGACCAAGCGATCTACGGCGGAACATATAATCTGTTTGCACATACATTGCCGGAAGCCGGCATTCAAACAACATTCGTGGATGGCGGAAACCCCGCAAATTTTGAAAAAGCCATCCAACCCAACACGAAAGCGATTTTCGTTGAAAGCCTTGGCAACCCGAACTCAACCATCGTAAATATAGCGGCCATCGCTGACATCGCGCATAAACACGGGATTCCGTTGATCGTTGATAACACGTTCGCCACGCCGTATCTGCTGCGGCCGATTGAGCATGGCGCGGATATCGTGATACATTCAGCCACTAAGTTTATCGGCGGACACGGCGCAGCCCTCGGCGGTGTGGTGATTGACGGCGGCAAATTCGACTGGGCGCAGAATGACAAATTCCCCGGATTGTCACAGCCCAGCGCAGGCTATCACGGCGCGGTGTTTACCGATGTCGCGGGATCGCTTGCGTATATTATCAGACTGCGGAC
>Ga0123355_10000547_pt1 | contig 50408 bp, 38 predicted proteins | sample TergutEmb28metaG_3_FD_89872 | JGI IMG/M metagenome (GOLD analysis project Ga0123355, IMG submission 89872) | Embiratermes neotenicus P1 segment gut microbial communities from Petit-Saut dam, French Guiana - Emb289 P1 | ecosystem: Host-associated > Arthropoda: Insects > Digestive system > Gut ...
AGGGGATGACGTTATCCAGCATTTCGGGCCAAGTGTCGAAAGTCTTGCCAGCACCGCTGATGGCTTGATAGGTGCACACGGCCACATCTTGCACATCGGCAAGGGGATACAGCGCGGGCACATAGCTTTGCAGTGAGCAGTTGCTTTTCACTGCGACGAAGCCGCGCTGTGTCCCCAATCGCTTTCGTTGCGCGGCAATCACTTCACTATGGTTAGCATTTAGCTCGGGAATAATCATCGGCACATCAGCCGTGCCGCGGTGCGCAGAGTTATTGCTCACCACCGGGCATTCGGCCAAGGCGTAGGCATCTTCAAGCGCCTTTGTTTCGGCTTTGCTGATGTCTACCGCGCAAAACACGAAGTCCACCTGTGCGGCTACGGCTTGCACGTCAAAGGCATCGTAGACCATCAAGTCTTTCAGGCTTTCGGGGCAGGGGGCGGCATCAATCTGCCAACGGTCAGCCATCAGCTCGCCATAGGTCTTGCCTGCCGAGCGTGCACTTGCCGCCAATGCGGTGACTTCAAACCATGGATGGTCAGCTAGCAACAGCGCAAAACGCTGCCCTACCATGCCGGTTGCGCCCAAAATTCCAACGCGATATTGTTTCATGTGAAAATTCTCCTTGCTTTTTTGCGTGTTATCTATTATAATCTATATTATAACATACTATGACGCTACACGTCAAGTAAGAATTAAAGGAGATTTTTTATGCAAGAGCCAACCCCACGCATCACAGACGAAGAATTGATGAAACAAGCAAGAGCAAACGTACAACGCAAAAAGGAATTTAAAATCCACTTGGCGGTTTATCTGGCGGTCAACGCATTTTTAACAGGCATCTTTTTTGTCACAAGCCGCCATGCCTTCCGCGCCTATTTTTGGCCCATGTGGCCGATGTTGGGCTGGGGACTTGGTGTTGCCATCCACGGTGCAGTGGTTTATTTGGGCGGCAATAGCGCAAAAGAAGTTGACCAAGTGAAGAAGGAATATCAAAAACTCAAAGATGCGCAAGGCGAAAAGAATGACTAATTACTATTTTGCGCAAAAGTCAAGCAAATGATTGCTTTTTCGCAGAACTTGCAGACACAGCCGCGAAGCGCATAAAAATCCCCCTTGACACTTACCCTATTATATGCTATAATAAGAATGTCAAGGGGGCGTTGGCGCCACCGGAAACGGTCGCTACCTCCTGATTTTAAATCAAAGACTAACCGCTCACTAGTTGCAAGCAGGGGAGCGGTTTAGTCTTTATCTTGGGTTAGATGTACTATCAGTGACCAGCAGATGAGCAAAAGACACATCGCCAATATAATCTCAAGCATCACACCACCTCCCTTCATGACTGAATGTCACTTTCAGGAGGAAAAGACTGCGCGTCCCAAGCAGGCCACAGCACCAAAATCATTTTACCACACATTTTTGCGATTGTCAACAAAAATTGCTAAAAACAGGGGGATTTGCGATGAAAACCAACTACGAACAATGGGCAGTCTATCAAATCTGGCCGCGCTCTTTTGCCGACGGCAACGGCGACGGCATCGGCGATCTGCATGGCGTGCTGGCCAAGCTCGATTATATCAAAAGCTTGGGCGTAGATGCCATTTGGTTTTCGCCGCTATATCCCAGTCCCAATGCCGACTACGGCTACGATTGCGCTGATTACAAAAACATCAACCCCGAGTACGGCGATCTAGCGCTATTCAAGCGGGTGATTGATGAAGCGCATGCCCGTGACATTAAAGTGATCATTGATCTTGTGCTCAACCACACCAGCGACCAGCACGAGTGGTTCAAGCAATCGAAAGATAAAAATAGCAAATATCACGACTATTATTTTTGGAGAAAAGGCAAAGGCAAAGATGGCAAAAAATCGCCCAATAATTGGTTAAGCATGTTCGAGGGCGGCGCATGGGAGTATAACGAAGATTTACACGAGTTTTACTTGCACGTGTTTGCCAAAGGTCAACCCGATCTGAACATGGCCAATCCCGCCGTGCGCGAGGAAGTTAAAGACATCATGCGCTTTTGGCTGGATCTCGGCGTGGACGGTTTCCGCGAGGATGTCATCACCTACATTGCCAAGCGCGAGGGGCTGCCCAACGGATTTCCATTGCCCATCGCCACGGGATATAAGCACTACACCAGCCTGCCCAAAGTTAAGGATTATCTGCGTGAATTCAAGGAAGAAGTGCTTGACAAGTATAATGCCTTTACAGTTGGCGAGGCACCCATGATGACCACCAAAGTGGCCAAAGATTACATTACCGGCGATGATAAAGTGCTTGATGTCATGTTCCATTTTCAGCACATGGAAGCCGACTGCATCATGAACGACTGGGTGGCCACGCCGTTCCGGCTGGGCAAGCTCAAGCGAGTCTTCAAGCACTGGCAGCGTGAGTTGCACGGCCAAGCTTTCAATGCCAATTACATGGAAAACCACGACCACCCACGCGTGATCGATAAGTACGGCTCACGCAAATACCGCGTTGAAAGTGCGAAGATGTTGGCCGCGCTGTTTATTTTGCAAAGCGGCATGCCGTTTATCTATCAAGGGCAAGAAATCGGCATGACGAATATCGAGCTGCAACGGCTTGACCAATTCAAAGATGTGGTGACCTTCAACAACTTTAACTTGGCGAAAAAGTTTGGGTTGGGCGAAAAACTCTTCGTTAAATATGCAAATCGCCGCAGCCGTGAGAACTCCCGCACACCGATGCAGTGGACTGGCGAAACGAATGCTGGCTGGGTGAATCCATGGTTCAACGTCAACGAAAACTGCAGCGAAATCAACGTGGCCGCAGCCGAGGCCGACCCGAATTCCATCTTGCACTGGTATCGTGCACTGCTGAAGTTCCGCAAAGAGAACCCAGTGGTCATCTACGGCAAGTATACGCCTTTGAAAACAAGCCGTAAAGTGTTTGCCTATGCAAGCGAGCACGAGGACAAAAAAATCGTGTTCGTGGGCAGCTTCAGCGACAAGGCAAAAGCCTTTACACCACCGAAAAATGGCGAGCTGGTGTTCTGCAATTACCAGCAACAGCAGGAAAAATTGCAACCTTGGGAGTGCAGAGTTTATGTCATTAACAATTAGATTAGCTAGAGCTGAAGATTACGAAGATGTCGCCCGTTTGCAGCGGCAAGTTGCGCAGTTGCACCATGATTGGCGCCCGGATATCTATCGCCCCGCGCAAAAGTATGATCAAACGCGTTATGAGGAGCTGCTTGCCAACCCTGACACACCCATTCTCGTGGCAGAAAAGGGCGAAAAAGATATGTTTTGCAGTGACTTGGAGAGAACACAGCGAAGCGATGGAGCCCCACCACAGGTGGCGGGATATGTGCTGCTACGGGTGATTACCCCGCAAAATCCGGTACAGGTGCAGCGTAGTTTCATGCATATCGATGACCTGTGCGTGGACGAAACGTGCCGCAGGCAGGGTGTGGGTGAGGCACTGATGTGCGCTGTTATGGAACTTGCACGCGAGCGCGAACTTGACGCAGTTGAGCTAGGCGTGTGGGAATGCAATGAAGCCGCCCGTGCATTTTACAAGCAGCTGGGGTTTGTGGTGAAAACGCGCAGCATGGAGATGAAACTGTAAATAAAAAAGACTCTTTTAAACAATTTTTTGATGAATGTTGAATCGCCGCCCCTACAGGTGTATATTATCTAAATACTTGCTGCATGCCGCAACATGTAGGGGCGGCAATCTTGCCGCCCGCAACTTTAAATATAAACAAAAACGCCCCTTGATGTTCAAGGGGCATTGACTTTATTTGTTAAAATACGTGACGGTTCAGCAGGCCAATCACGCCCAAGATGGGCAGGGCAAAGGTCATAATACCCAGCAGCGTGCCGCCAACACTAACCAGCAATCCAGTTAAGGCTTCCATAGATGAAGCTCCTTTCGTCGTAAATGGTTGGTTAAAAGAATGCCCAGTTAACGGCACTGATGAGCAAATGAACCAGCGCTGTAATCATAACAACTGCGGCAGCCAAAGAAAAAAGTTGCGATAACATGGCCAAGTTCCTTTCGTTTTTTGATTAATTAGCTAAGCACGCCAAAGCGATACAGTAGACCCATTACGCCAATTGTGCTTGCAACTGCACCGATGATGGCACTGATCAGGGCTAAAATTTCCATGAATAATTCTCCTTTCTTCATTAACAAACTAGCTTATGAAACTGTGATGTATACGCCGAGAATGGACAGAAGTAGTCCTACCACGAGGAATGCAAGTGAACTAAATACGCTTGGCATACGTCGCACCTCCTTCAAACTGATGCAACAAGTATATCACAAATTGTTTACTTTGTCAAGCACAGAAATTTACATTTATAGATAGTTGCATGACAAAATTTGCGATTTTGTGAAAAACACTTGACAACACACGCACTATATTGTAAAATAGCAGTATATTAAATCACGAAGGAGAGGGATTTACTGCATGAAAACTGCACAGATTTACCTGCAAGGCAATGCCTACCCCGGGCGCGGACTGCTGCTGGGCATGCACAGTGATGGCCAACATGCTGTGGTGGCTTATTTTATCATGGGGCGCAGCGAAAACAGCCGCAACCGCGTGTTTAGCCCCTGCGGGAACGGCCTGCGCACATTACCCCACGACCCAAGCCGCTTGAAAGACCCCTCGTTGGTGATTTACTCGCCGGTGCGTGTGCTGGGCAACCAGGTTATCGTCACCAATGGCGACCAAACCGACACCATCGCGGATTATCTGCGTGACGGCAAGAGTTTTGAGGAAGCATTGCGCACGCGCGAGTTTGAACCGGACCCGCCGATTTACACACCGCGCATCAGTGGATTGCTGACAAAAAAAGGCCGCTCGTTTACATATAAACTCAGCATCCTCAAGGCCAGCGAAAGTGCGGAGAAAGTTTGCCAGCGCTTCTTTTATGAATACGAGCCTGTGCTGGGTGAGGGGCATTTGATCCATACATATCTGCGTGATGGCAACCCGGTGGTGCCCAGTTTTGCCGGTGAGCCGGTGCGTGTGGCCATCTCCGGCACCATCGACACCTACACCCGCACCTTTTGGAATGCGCTGCACGACGACAACAAAATTGCCTTGTTTGTGCGTTACATCAACTTGCTCACCGGCGAAACCCAAACGAAGATTGAGAACAAGCACGCTTAAATGAGGTAGATGAGGAGTTGCGATGAATCGTTTGCTTACCAGCATTCTCTTATATAGCGTTCCTGTAGGTTTTCTTGTTAGTGCCATTGGCTTATTCTTCACGGGAAACATATGGGGGATATTGCTTGGCATTGCTTACTTAGTGGTGGCTGCATTTGTGGGGCTTGTGGTCAATGGGCTCATTTTTATAGGGACATAAGGGAGGTTACGCCATGTTGATTCTTATCGGGCATCTCATAGCGGGAACCGTTCCCCTTGTGCTGGGGGCAATCGCCACAATTTTTGGGGGACTTCTTGGGGGGCGTCCCGAGAGTTTAATTATTGGAGCATTTTTGTTGCTTGCAGGTGTATCCACTGTCGGGCTGGGCTTTTTGTGGAGGCACGTGTTTGGTTAATGACGCAATGTACGATGCTCGCACTCGCTAATTTTACAAAATAAATTAACTCCTTCATTGTTCATGAGGGAGTTTTGTGTTTTTACATCAATCTACCGTCTTGAACCCTTGACAAGCCCCCGCGCAATGTGCTAAAATAAGATGGGAGAATTTATTAAAAGGGGAATGATTACATGAACGAGTTCAAGCTTAAGTATGGCTGCAACCCAAACCAGTCACCGTCGCGCATCTTTATGGCAAGCGGCGGCGGCCTGCCCATCGAGGTGCTCAACGGCAAGCCCGGCTATATCAACTTTTTGGATGCCCTCAATGGTTGGCAATTGGTGCGCGAACTACGTGCTGCCACGGGTCTGCCGGCAGCGGCTTCGTTCAAGCACGTTAGCCCCGCGGGAGCCGCTGTTGGCTTGCCGCTGAGTGACGTGCAGCGTAAGATGTACTGGGCGCAAGACATTGAACTCAGCCCCCTTGCTTGTGCTTATGCCCGCGCACGCGGTGCCGACCGCATGAGCGCATTCGGCGACTGGATTGCCCTGAGCGACGTGTGCGATGTGGCCACTGCGCGGGTGATTCAACATGAGGTGAGCGATGGCGTGATTGCCCCCGGCTATGACGACGATGCCTTCGAAATCCTCAAGAGCAAACGCCGCGGGGAATATAACATCGTGCAGATTGACCCGAACTACGAACCTGCTGCGTTGGAGCGCAAGCAGGTGTTCGGCATCACCTTTGAACAAGGGCAAAACGATGCAAAAATAGATGACACACTGCTGCGCAAGATTGTTACCCAGCAGAAAAACTTGCCCGAAGCTGCTAAGCGCGACCTGCTTATTTCGCTCATTACGTTGAAATACACGCAATCGAATTCCGTGTGTTTTGTCAAAGACGGCCAATGTATCGGCGTAGGTGCGGGGCAGCAAAGCCGCATCCACTGCACGCGCATGGCGGGTGATAAAGCCGATGTGTGGCATCTGCGCCAGCATCCGAAAGTTCTTGCTCTGCCGCTGCGCAGCGACCTTGGCCGCGCCAACACCGATAACGCCATCGACGTTTATCTGTCCAGCACGCCGCAAGATGTGCTTGCCGATGATGTGTGGCAGAACTTCTTCACCGCAAAACCCGAGGCTCTTACTGCCGATGAGCGGGCAGAATATCTCGCCAGCCTAAGCGGTGTGAGCTTGGGCAGCGATGCGTTTTTCCCCTTTGGCGACAATCTTGAGCGCGCAGCCCGCAGCGGCGTGACTTACATTGCGCAGCCCGGTGGGTCAATCCGCGATGACCTAGTCATCGAAACCGCCGATAAATATAACATGACGATGGCTTTCACGGGCCTTAGATTATTCCATCATTGACCCCCTTTTGATTTTTTACAGAGCCTAGAATAGGCCACAGCGAAGCGACGTAAATGTTTTTTGGTTCTTTTTTTCAAAAAAGAACAGAAAGGAATTTTCATGAAAATTTTAGTATTAGGTTCTGGTGGGCGTGAACACGCGATAATTCGTGCGTTGGCGCAGTCCCCGCGTGTGACGAAAATCTACGCCGCGCCCGGCAACGGCGGCATTGCCCAGCTGGCCGAATGTGTGGATATTGAAGCGACGGACATCGAAAAAGTGCGCGATTTCGCCGTAGCCAATGCCATTGATTTTGCCGTGCCTGCCGGTGATCCCCCTTTGGTTGCAGGGGCAGTTGACGCTCTAGAGAGTGCGGGAATACCTTGCTTTGGACCGAACAAAGCTGCCGCGCAAATTGAGGGCAGCAAGGTCTTCTCCAAAGATTTAATGCGCAAATATAACATCCCCACGGCGGGATATGAAGTGTTTGATGATGCGAAAAAAGCGCTTGAATATCTCGAAACCTGCGCAATTCCCACGGTGATTAAAGCCGATGGTCTCGCGCTGGGCAAGGGGGTTATCATCGCCCAAACCCGCGACGAAGCCCGCGCCGCCGTGCGCGAAATTATGCTGGAGCAGAAGTTCGGCGCAAGCGGCAATCGCATTGTGGTGGAGGAGTTTCTCACCGGCCCCGAAGTAAGTGTTTTGAGCTTTACAGATGGCAAAACGGTGGTGCCGATGATGTCATCGATGGATCACAAACGTGCGCTTGACGGCGACGAAGGCCTTAATACAGGCGGTATGGGCGTGATTGCGCCTAACCCGTTTTATGATGCTGACGTTGCCAAGTGGTGTGAAGCAAACATCTTTACACCAACGATTGAAGCCATGGCCGCCGAAGGTTGCCCCTTCAAAGGCTGCTTGTATTTTGGGCTGATGCTCACGCCCAACGGCCCGCGTGTGATTGAATATAACTGCCGTTTTGGTGACCCCGAAGCGCAGGTGGTGCTGCCCCTGTTGGATAGCGACTTGCTGGAAATTTTCGAAGCTGTGCAGCAAGAGCGTCTTGCTGAGCTGAACATCGCATGGAAGGATGAGCATGCCTGCTGTGTCATCATGGCTAGCGGCGGCTACCCGGAAAAATATTCGACCGGACATGCCATCACATTCGGTGACGCTGGGCATGCATTTGTTTATCATGCTGGCACGAAGTGTAAAGGTGAAGAGCTTGTCACCGCTGGCGGGCGTGTGCTGGGCATCACGGCGACCGGTTCAAGCTTGCAACAAGCGATTGACCAAGCCTATGCCGCCGTGGATATTATCTCATTTAGCGGCGCATTTTACCGCACGGATATCGGCAAGAAAGCACTAGAATTTTAATAGCCCATCGCGAAGCGACTAAAGTTTTTTGGTTACTTTTTTTCAAAAAAGTAACAAGAAAGGAATCACCAACATGGTACATCGCATTTTTACAGGCCGACGTGAAGGCTTTGACTTGGAAGCACAAGCGCTGCTGCGCGAATGGCGCACGCAACTGGGCGTGCAGGGGTTGCAGCGCGTTGAGGTATTCAACCGCTATGACGTGCAGGGCATTGATGAGGCTCTGTTCGCTCGCTGTATTCCCATGGTGTTTAGTGAGCCGCAGACGGATGTTACGATGCCGCAGCTGCCGGACTTCAAAGGCGCGCACGTGTTTGCCACGGAGTTTTTGCCCGGGCAGTATGACCAGCGGGCGGACTCGGCAGCACAGTGTGTGGCGATTGTGGGTGGCGGAACGCGGCCGCAAGTGCGCACAGCCAAGATATTCGTGCTGCATGGCACTTTAAGTGATGAAGATCTTGCGCAGGTGAAAAAAGCGACGATCAACCCCGTGGAGTGCCGCCAAGCGCGCTTTGAAAAACCGAATTCGCTGGATTTAGTCGTCGATTTGCCGGACAGCGTGGAAGTTCTGACGGGCTTTGCCCTGCTGGATGATGCAGGACTTGTTGCATTTCTCAAGCAGCGCGGTCTTGCTATGGATATAGATGACCTGCGCTTTTGTCAGGCCTATTTTGTGCGCGAAAACCGCGACCCGACCGTCACCGAAATCCGTATGATTGATACCTACTGGTCGGACCATTGCCGCCACACAACTTTCCTGACCCATCTTGAAGATATCACGATTGACGATTTACGCGTGCGGAAAACTTACGAGAAATTCTTGCAAATTAAACAAGAGTTGGGGCGCGAACACAAGCCCACCACGCTAATGGAAGTGGCGACACAGGCCATGCGCTACCTGCGCAAAACAGGTAAGCTGGACAGGCTTGACGAAAGCGATGAAATCAACGCTTGCACCGTGAAAACCGAAATTGATATTGATGGCAAGCTTGAGCCATGGCTGTTTCTCTTCAAGAACGAAACGCATAATCATCCCACCGAGATTGAGCCCTTCGGCGGCGCGGCAACCTGCATCGGCGGCGCAATTCGTGACCCGCTGAGCGGGCGTGGCTATGTCTATCAGGCCATGCGGATTTCCGGTGCGGCTGACCCGACTGTACCCATTGAGCAAACCATGCCGGGCAAGCTGCCCCAGCGCAAGCTGGTGACCACCGCAGCCAACGGCTACTCATCTTATGGCAACCAAATTGGGCTGGCTACCGGCTTGGTTGAAGAAATTTACCACCCTGGCTATGCCGCTAAGCGCCTTGAACTGGGCGCGGTAGTGGGTGCAGTGCCGCAAGCACAAGTGCGCCGCGAAGTGCCTGCACCGGGCGATAAAGTCATTCTGTTGGGCGGGCGCACCGGGCGCGACGGCTGCGGCGGTGCCACGGGTTCGTCCAAGTCGCACACCCTTGATTCCCTTGAGGAATGCGGTGCCGAAGTGCAAAAGGGCAATGCGCCCGAGGAACGTAAACTCATGCGCTTGTTCCGCAACCCGGTGGCGGCGATGATGATTAAACGCTGCAATGACTTTGGTGCGGGCGGCGTGAGCGTTGCCATTGGCGAGCTGTGCGACGGCCTAACGATTAATCTGGATGCAGTGCCGTTGAAATATGATGGCTTGGATGGCACGGAAATTGCCATTTCGGAATCACAGGAGCGCATGGCCATTGTGGTTGAAGCGGGCGATGTGGATGCGTTCATCGCTTTGGCGCAAGAGGAAAATCTCGAAGCCAATGTGGTGGCCGAAGTGCAAGCCGCGCCGCGCCTGCAAATGACCTGGAAAGGCAAGCAAATCGTTGATCTTTCGCGGGAGTTTTTGAACTCCAATGGAGCAACGAAAACCGCAAAAGCCCATGTGACAATGCGTAATGCGCAATGCGTAATGCGTAATGAAGATTTACGCGAGTTAGCGGCTAATTTGAACGTGGCCTCGCAAAAAGGCTTGGTTGAGCGCTTCGACAGCACCATTGGTGCGGGCAGCGTGTTCATGCCTTTTGGCGGGAAATACCAAGCCACGCCTGCGCAGGTGATGGCCGCGAAGTTCCCCGTGCGGCATGGTGAAACCCACGCCGCTTCGGTGATGAGCTACGGCTATGACCCCTATTTGACCGAAGCTGACCCCTACAAAGGGGCTTACTATGCAGTTGTGGAAAGCGTAACGAAACTGGCTGCTGCTGGTTGCCCGCTTGACGAATGCTACCTGAGCTTCCAAGAATATTTTCAACGCATGACCGATGACCCCGCCATTTGGGGCAAGCCATTGGCTGCGCTGCTTGGTGCGTTGCAAGCTCAACTAGATCTTGGGCTGGCATCTATCGGCGGAAAAGACAGCATGAGCGGCACCTTTGAGCAGCTGCATGTGCCGCCCACTCTCGTGAGCTTTGCGGTTGCACTGGCAGATTGGCGTAATCTGGTGAGCAATGAGTTCAAGCAGGCGGGCAGCCAGCTTACGCTTGCCGCACCGCCCTGCGATGAGTATGGCTTGCCTATGCCGCAGCATATGCTGGAAATGTTCGCGCAAATAGCTAAACTGGCTGCCGATGGCAAAGTCCTCGCGGCGCATGCGGTGACATCAAGCGGCATTGCAGGCGCAGTGCTCAATATGAGCTTGGGCAATCGCATTGGCGCAGAATTTACGCATGAAAATGCCTTTGCGTCTATCCCCGGCGGCATTGTGCTGGAGCTGGCTGAAGGCGTGCAGTTTGGCGAAGTCATTGGCAAAACAACCGAGGAATATGCCATCAACGGCACTTGTGGGATTGAGCTTGAAGCTCTGTATAACAACAAACTTGAGGCAGTATTCCCCACGCAAGTGCAGCAGGAAAATGCAGGTGTAAAGGCATTTAGCTTTACACAACGCAGCAATGTTGCGCCTGCGATCAAAACAGCGAAGCCGCGTGTGCTCATTCCTGTGTTCCCGGGCACAAACTGTGAATATGACACCGCGCGTGCGTTTGAGCGGGCGGGTGCCGAAACCGAGATTCTCGTCATCAACAACATGACCCCGCAAGGTTTGGCGGATAGCGTGCAGCGCATGGCGAAATCACTTGACGCAGCGCAAGTGTTGTTCATTCCCGGTGGATTTTCGGGCGGAGATGAACCCGATGGCAGCGGCAAGTTTATCACGGCGTTTTTGCGCAATGCGCAGCTGGCCGAGGGCGTCACGCGTTTGCTGGATGACCGCATGGGTCTTGTTGGCGGCATTTGCAACGGCTTTCAGGCGCTGATTAAACTGGGGCTTGTGCCCTTTGGCAAAATCACCGACATGACTGCCGATTGCCCCACACTCACCTTCAACGCCATTGGGCGGCATCAGTCTAAATTGGTGCGCACGCGCGTGGCCAGTGTGCTGAGCCCATGGCTTGCGCTGTGCGAGCCCGGCGAGATGCATCTGAGCCCGATTTCGCACGGCGAAGGCCGCTTTGTTTGCCCGCCGCAGTTGCTGAATCAGTTGATTGCGAACGGCCAAATTGCCACGCAATATGTTGACCCTGCCGGCAACCCGACGCTAGACATTGCCTATAACCCAGCCACGTCTACGCTGGCGGTGGAGGGCATAACCTCGCCTGACGGCCGCGTGTTTGGCAAAATGGCGCATAGCGAGCGTATCGGCCCGGGGCTGTATCGCAACGTGCCCGGCGACACCGACAACAAGATGTTTGCGGCAGCGGTGGGGTATTTCAATGCGTAATTCGTAATTCGTAATGCGTAATGCGTAATGTGTAATTATCGCTCCGCGAGCCTTCCTCACCCTCCCCGAGGTCGGGAGCTCCTTCCCGAGGAAGGAGCCGAGGATTAAGGAGATAACGACAGCCATTTTGGAGGATAACATGAAACACGAACTGCAAACCGCGCGGCTATTGCTGCGCCCGGTGACCATGGATGACTTCGCGGCAGTACATGCTTGGGCGAGTGTGCCCGAAAATGTGCGCTGGATGAGATTTGGCCCGAACAGCGAGGAACAAACGCGCGGCTGGTTGACTTCGGCTGCGGCCAAGCCGGGCTATGAATTTGTGGTGGTTCTGAAAAGCTCCGGGCAGGTGATTGGCTCGTGTAGGATTGACCCTGATGAGGCGGGTGATACCGGCACGCTGGGCTGGATTTTGCATCGTGATTATCATGGGCGCGGCTATGGCACCGAATTTGCCCAAGAGCTGGTGCGCTATGGCTTTGAGGATTTGCGGCTGCGGCGCATTACTTCAACTTGTGCGGCGGAGAACATCGGCTCAAGCCGGATTATGGAGCGTGCGGGCATGCGTCGCGAGGGTTTGCGCGTGAAGGGCGTGTGGGCACGCATTGACAAAGAATGGGTTGACCAAGCGGAGTATGGTGTGTTGGCGGAAGAATGGATGGCGAAGAGCTAGCAGGTTAAGGTTTCGGGCGGCGTAATCGCCGCCCCTACAGGTGGAGATATCTGCAATGTTGCATTAAGCCGTAACATGTAGGGGCGGCAATCATGCCGCCCGGGAGTTTTCACACGGCATAAAGTTATTTCCCTGCGTCTGGTGCTTGCCTCCAAGACCACCCCGCCGTTGCGACGGCACCCCTCCACACACCACCCCAAAAATGCAAACATTTCCGGGGACCCTGCTGAGGGGAATTGGGGCTTGCTTTTTGAATTTATTATTTTAATTCCCACCGTGAAGCGGCATAAAGTTTTTTGGTTCTTTTTTTCAAAAAAGAACAAGAAAGGAATCACCCCATGGAAAAATATCTCATCATTAACGCAGACGATTTCGGCTCGTTTTACGCGGCAAACAAGGCAACAGAGGAATTACTCGACCGCGGCTGCATTACCTCGGCCACGGTGATGATGCCCTGCATGTGGGCACGCATGGCTTGCCAGTGGGCGGCGAAAAATCCGCAGCACGCAGTGGGGATTCACCTAACCAACACCAGCGAATGGGCCAGTTGCAAGTGGCCGCCGGTGCTTGCCGCGGGCACGGCCAGCCTACGTGATGCCGAGGGCTATATGTGGGAAAACTGCGCCGATTTTGAGCACAACGCCGACTTGGACGAAGTGAAAGCCGAATGCTTGGCTCAGCTGAATCTTGCGAAAAAGCTGGGACTAAATCCCTCGCATTGGGACAACCACATGGGCTCGCTTTACGGCATTGCCACCGGTCGCCTTGAACTGTTGGAGCAAACCCTTGAGCTTTCGGCTGCGCAGGGGCTGCCGTTTCGTTTTCCGCTGCGGGGCATGGAGCAAGAACAGGCCGCCAGTGACAACGACATGCCGATTTCGAAGGAAACATTGGCGTTTATGTATAAGCAAATTGCGGCGTTTGTGGATGCACGCGGCGTGGCTTGCCCAGATTTTCTCATTCCTGCTGAGTGGACAGAAGATAACGTGAGGAATTATGAGGCCTACCGCGACTATATGTTTGAATTTGTGAAATGCTTTCCCCACGGCGTGACGGAAACCTTCATTCACCCCTGCATTGATACGGGGGAAATCACGCAGGCCAGCAACACGGGCATTCGCCGCGTGTGGGAATACCAGCTCTATCTGGACCCGAAATTCCAGCAGCACATGAAGGACATTGGCATTGTGAAGATTAACTATCGTGATTTGGCAAAAATGAGAGGGAAACAAGCGAAATGAATGCGTTACCCAAAGGCATTTACCCCACGATGATCACCCCGTTTACGGATGATGATCGGGTTGACTATGACCTGCTGGAGCCGTTGCTGCGCTGGTATGAAGAGCGCGATTGCACGGGTGTGTTTGCGGTGTGCCAAAGCAGCGAAATGTTTTGTCTTTCGCTGGACGAAACGCTGACCATTACCCGCAAACTCATGCAGTTGCGTCGCCCTGAAACAGTCATGCTGGCCAGTGGCCACACGAGCTTGGAGATATCCGAAATGGTGAGCACCGCGCAGGCAATCATCGCCGAGGGCGTGGATTGCTATGTGTTCATCGCCAACCGTTTTGCTGCGCAGAACGAAGACGATGATGTGCTGCTGCATCGCGTGGAGCAAGTGACGAAGCATTTGGGTGATTTTCCACTGGGGTTTTACGAATGCCCTGCGCCTGTGTATAACCGCTTGCTTACGCCCTATGTGATTGAGCGACTGCCCAGCCTGGGCAACTTTGTGTTTCTGAAAGATACTTGCTGCGACATGACGCAACTGCGCGCCAAACTTGCTGCTGCACAGGGCACGTCCCTGCAAATTTATAATGCCAATTCTGCCATGCTGCTGGAAAGTCTGCAGGCCGGCTGCGCGGGCTATAGCGGCGTGATGGGTAATTTTCACCCGCGATTGTATGCCAAGTTGTGCGCCTGCTGGCAGCAACAGCCTGAGCTTGCGGCGCGCATAGCAGCTGTGCTGGGCGTAACCAGCGCCATTGAAAAACTGGCGTATCCGATTAACGCGAAATATCACATGCAGTTGCAGGGGATTCCCATGAGTTTGCACAAGCGTACACCGCGTGTAGACGCCGTCGACTTTGACGAAAACGCACGCTATGTCACACGACAAATGCTGCAACTGACGGATGCCCTAGAGGGCGACATTTTCTGTTCTTTTTTTGAAAAAAAAGAACCAAAAAAACTTTAGCCGCTTCGCGGTGGGCTATTTATGAGGGTGTAAGAAAAAGTCCATTCCCCATACTAGGGTGATTATCGCGCAGCGAAAAACTTAGACAACAGGAGAAGTATGAAGCTAAAACGCAAGATTGAACCGCAGGATATTGTGCGCTTTGTTGGCATTGCCATTGTGCTTGGTCTGCTGATTTGGGGTGGGATTTTTTATGCACGCACCTTTGTGGGCGCGGGCGACCAAAGCGGCAATTTTATCGAAAATTTGCAGTCATCTGGGCTGCATTTTCAGGAATTTATTGTGGACACGCAACCCGGCTGGGGCCTTGCGTTGATGATGGTGCTGCAGGTTATGCCGGTAGTAGTGGCGGCGGTGCCGTCGTCGCTGACGTCACTGGTGGGCGGCATGGTATATGGCTTTTGGGGTGGCATGGCGCTGACGATAATCGGCTCGGCCATTGGTTCCTCAATTGCGTTTTTTCTGGCGCGTTTGCTTGGTCAGCGGGTGCTGACGCTGTTTCTGAGCCGCAAAAAAATACAAAAAATTGAGGGCATGCTTGACGGCAATGGCTCGGTATTGGTGCTGCTGTTCTTGTACGCCATTCCCAGTCCCAAAGATTTTTTCTCTTATTTTCTTGGGCTTTCCAGCATGTCCTACTGGAAATTTATCCTCATTTCTACCATCGGGCGTATTCCCGGCATGCTGGTGACGGTTTACTTCGGCACCTTAGCTTTGGGCGAAAGCCCAAACTGGACGCTGATGATTATCGTGGCTGTGCTGGCGGCGGTGGTGTCGATATTGGTGATGATATTCAGCAAGCGCATTACCGCACTGCTTAAGCGAAAGGGGGAGACCGTTGCAGATGCCTAAACACCTGCCTAATATTCTGTCCTTTTCCCGCATTCCACTGTCGATTTTGCTGCTGTTTTTGGTTAACTACTCGGCTTGGTTTGTTGCGGTGTATGTGTTCACTGGGCTCACAGATGTTTTGGACGGGCAGCTGGCGCGCAAGCACGGCCGTTGCACCGATTTTGGTGCAAAGCTCGATGGCTTTGCAGACCTGTTGTTTATGTTGTGTTGCTTAGTGATTGTGTTTGGCCTGCAACAGCTGCATCGCTATTTTTCGATATATGTTCTGGTTGCTTTGGCTGTGATTGTTGCACTGAAAATCTTCAATTTATTATTTGGCAGAATTAAATTTCGAGTGTGGTCTGCGATGCACACCAAGGCCAACCAGTTGACTGCGCTGCCGTTTTTTTTCGTGGTGCCAGTGCTCGTGGTGACGGGTGCGGTGACGATGTGGTTAAACGTGATTCTCATGTTGTTGCTGTTGACAGTGTTTGTTGCAAACGCGGAAGAAACACTGATTTTGCTGCGCAGCAAAGAATATGATGCGAACACCACCAGTATATTTGCGATGAACAAGTGCGAAGAAAAAGAGGTAACTGCCGCATGACAAAGCCTATATTAGGTTCCACCGCTGCACCCGATCATATTATGCTTAGTCTGAACGGTTGTGCAAGCACTTGCCGTGCCATCACCTGGCGCACCTGCGAGCAAGTGCAGGCAGGCTATGTGCTTTATTGGGCGAGTGATGCCCCTGCGCAGGTGATGCGGCAAAACAGCGAAACCGCTTTGTTTGTGAGTGACATTGACCGCAGCACCATGCATTGGGCGCACCTGCAAACGCTCAAACCAGGCACATGCTATACCTACACTTGCGGTGATGATGAGCATCGCAGTGCGGCGTTTAGCTTCACCACGGCACCTGCAAAGATTGACAAGTTCAAGTTCATTTGCATTGCAGACCACCAAAAGGGCGAGCCTTTTGAGGTGAGTGACTACAGCGTGCTCAATGGCTTTTTGAAGCAAATGCTGCGTGAACATCCCGACTGTGCGTTTATGCTCACCGGGGGCGACAACACTGATTGCGGTCAGCATGAGCAACAATGGAATGCGTACTTCCACAGTGGCATGGCAGGTGTTTGCGAAAGCATGCCGCTGATGATGAACATGGGCAACCACGACAACCGCGGCTTTCGCGAAAGCTACAAAGAGGGCAGGGGACGCTACTACAGCGAGCCGGGCGAGTTTTGGCAAAAGCAGTTCTGGGGCGCATATCCGCTCAATGGGCCTGCCGGCTGGGAATGCGAAAACTACCACTTTACCTATGGCAATGTGCAAATTAACGTCATTGGCTTGACGGATGATATTCGCAATGATTGGCTGTTGGACACGGTGGGTAATTCCACTGCGCAGTGGAAGTTGGGCGTGTGGCATTTTCCCGTGTGCTACACTGGTGCCGACATGGAATGCAATGACCACCCGCCGCTGCAAGAGGGCCTGGAGTGCCTTGATATCCTGTTTGCTGGGCACGAGCACGCCTTTGGCCGCAGCTTTCCCATGAAAGATGGCGCGCTTTTTGAGCGGCCATCGCAGGGGACAATACACTATGAATTGCCCAACAGCCACCGCAATCCGCCGCCGCCGGGCCAAACCGTGCCCAAAGTGTGGAACGCCGCCTACTACCCGCACGAAGAAAAGCTGTGCGCGGCAACAATCGTTGAAGTGGAAGGGCCGCGAATCACGCTCACCAGCGTGCTGGAAGACGGCCGTGTGATGGATCAATGCGTGGTTGATCAATCACTTGATCAAGTGACACCGCGCCAACTGCCGCCGTTTTTCCGCAGCACGCGCATGATGTTCAAGGGTGCAGACTTGGGTTTGATTGCCCAAGACGCCGCCTGCGAGTTGCATGACGGCGTGTGGTTTGCACCGCTGGGTACCCTTGTTGCGGCCATTGGCGGCACAGTGACAAAAACGCCCGGCCAAGTGCGTGTGGAAGTTTACGACTGCTGGGCGCAGTTTGTTGAAGGAAGTGACATCGCGCAAACGGATTTCCGCCCGATGAAGCTGCCAGCGGCGGTGTATCGCGGCGCAAAGGGGCAGCTGTTCATTCCCGTGCAGGGTTGCGAGCCGCTGCAAATGACCTGGAAATATATCGCACACAACAACTTCATGAGCTTTGAACATCCCGGCGAAGATCATCCGATGACAGTGCAGCCTTAGTGAAATGATTGGTGCGTTATCGATGCGTTCGTGTAGGGGCGGTATTGCCCGCCCGTGGATTTTTATGGCAGTGCGAGAAGCGCGGGCGGCAGATTGCCGCCCCTACAATCGCCCCGCGAGCCTTCCTCAGTCACGCCCGAGGCGTGCCAGCTCCTTCCCGAGGAAGGAGCCGAGGCTTGCTTTTTCAAATCACATAAATAATTCACCGCGAAGCGGCTAAAGTTTTTTGCGCTACTTTTTTTCAAAAAAGTAGCAAAATCAATCCACATCAATCCACGCATTTTTTGATGCGATCAATCGCACCTTTTTCCAGGCGCGACACTTGTGCCTGCGAAATACCGATTTCCTGTGCAACTTCCATCTGCGTGCGGCCAACCATGAAACGCAGGTGGAGGATTTTTTTTTCGCGCGCGCTGAGCGATTGCATGGATTGGCGGATCATCATTTCGGAAAGCCAGCTGTCTTCGTTGTTGCGGTCGCCCACTTGGTCCATCACATAGATGGTGTCGCTGCCGTCGGAATACACTGGCTCGTGCAGCGAAATGGGATCAACGATGCTTTCCAGGGCGAGCACTACATCTTTTTTCTTCACGCCCATTTCCGCAGCGATTTCCTCCACCGTGGGTTCGCGTTGCAAGGCGATGCCGAGGCGCTCGCGGGCTTGCATGGCGTGATAGGCAGTGTCGCGCATGCTGCGGCTGACACGGATTGCATTGTTGTCACGCAAATAACGCCGGATTTCACCGATAATCATCGGCACGGCATAGGTGGAAAAACGCACATTATGCGCCAAGTCAAAGTTATCAATGGCTTTCATTAGGCCAATGCAGCCCACCTGAAACAGGTCGTCCATGTTTTCGTCGCGGTTGGTGAAGCGTTGCAATACGCTGAGCACCAGCCGCAGGTTGCCGTTGACCATTTCCTCGCGGGCTTGCTTGTCACCTACACGCACGCGCTCGAGCAGTGCACGCTTTTCAGCCTCCTTGAGCACCTTGAGCTTGGCCGTGTTTACCCCGCAAATTTCCACTTTGTTAAAATACATGGCAATCCTCCCACATTTTTTTCATATGCATAGTTAAAGTATGGGGATTTTCTCTTGCTTTCATGCACAAGGTGTGTTATAATGAATAGAAATAAGCAGGAGGGCACGCAATGGGATTGAAAGAACAGGTGCGAAACAACAAAATTGTTGCCAAGGCCATGGTTGTGGTGGATGAAATTCGCGACAACGAAAAAGACCCCGAAAAAATGAAGCTGAAAGAATATATCAGCTTTGCGTTGGGGCGATTGAGTTTTGGCTTGATTCGAACGTTGTCGCAAGGATATCGCCAGGAGTTTTATATGGCTGCTGGCATGCAGCCGGAGCGAGCCGGTTTGCTGGTGTTTTTGCAAACGATGTTTGATGCAGTTGCGGATCCCATCGTTGGCTCGTTTATTGACAAACGCAAAAACACAGGCAAAGGTCGCTTTAAACCTTACATTGCGCCATTGGTGCCGGTGCTTGGCGTGCTTTCGATTTTCATGTTTTTCTTGCCCGGCTTTGTTGGAGCGGGGCAGATATTCGCTTGGTTTTTCATCAGTTATGCGATATGGGAAGTTGTGAACACGGCATCGGGTGTTTCGTTTGACGCCATTGAAATGGTGATGAGTGCCGACAAACGCGAGCGCACGTTAAACACCACTATTGGTAGCTTTGGCTTTCAGCTGTCGGGTATGGTGCCTGGCTTTATTCCTGCATTTTTGGCGTGGTTTGCCATTAGCAACGAGGAAGGCGTTTATTCTGCGGTGTCGCAGCAGACGTTTTTCACGCTCACGGCGTTGCTGTTTGCGGTGATGGGCATCGCATCCGGCATGTTCACCATTAACCTGAAAGAGCGCGTTGCGCCTGCAAAGAAAACTGAAAGCTATTTTGACAACCTGCGCATGTTCTTCAAAAACAAAGATTTGTTGCTGCTTTGGACGACTGACATTCCCCAACTGATTTCTTCTGCCGCAGGCCCTGCCAGCGCACAATTCTATACCCACAGCGTAGGCAGACGCTACATTCAATCCATTCAGTGGACGGTAGCGGGGATTCCGCATTTTTTGGCGCATGGTTTGGCGCCGTTTTTCCTCAAGCGCTTCCGTCCCAGCCGTATTATTTTGTTTGCCACGTGGGCAAACGGCATTAGCTTTATTTTGCTGTTTATCATTGGCCGCATCATCGGGTATGAAAGCTGGCCGGGTATCATCAATATTTTGATTTTCGCCTCCATCGGCTGGATACCCAGCGGCATTGCGGGCATTGCCCGCCGCATATTGCAAATGAACACCTTTGACTACATGGCGGCCAAAACCGGCAAACGCGCCGAGGCAACTTCTCTGGCAGCCTTCAATGCAGGCAGCAAAATGCTGTGGGCAACGGCGGCACTGCTGGGCGGGTTTGCGCTTGCTTACATCGGTTTTGTGCAAGACATTGACGGCGTGATGCAAGTGCAAACGCAGGCCACGCGTGACGGCTTGTTCACGATTTTTGCGTTGTTCCCGGCCATTGGCAACCTGCTTGGGCCGCTGCCGCTGTTGTTCTATAAGCTGGAGGGCCAGGAGTTTGACCGCCGCATGGCCGAACTTGCCGCCGTGCAGCAAGAAAAAGAGATGATTGAACACTAAGTTTTTGTGCGATATGTCAATTCTCATGTTGGGAATTGACAGTCGCACTTTTTTGATGTATAATGTATTGTTAGAGAACGCGAAAGGAGATTCACACTGATGACTGCGGCAAATAGATATTTGGTATTGGAAAATGGCAGCGTATTTGCGGGCCAAGCGTTTGGCTCCCCGGTTTCGACTTGTGCGGGTGGTGAAATTGTTTTTTCCACAAACATGACGGGCTTCACCGAAACGGTGAGCGACCCTTCGCATTGCGGCCAAATCGTGGTGCAAACCTTCCCCTTGGTGGGCAATTACGGCGTTAATCCCGCCGATGTTCAGGCCACCCCAAAATGTGCTGGCTATGTGGTTAGCCAATTGTGTCAAACCCCCTCTCACTTTCAGAGCCAGGGAACGTTTGACGCTTTTTTTGTGCAACATGGCATCCCAGGCCTTGCGGGTGTTGACACCCGCGCGCTGACGAAAATGATTCGCAATGCGGGGCAACTGCGCGGCGTGCTGGCGGACAACCCCGCCGATGCGATGTTCCGCGCAACGATAGATGATTTCATCGCGCAAGTGACGGTGAGTGAGCCAAAACTCGCGCCTGCTGATGCGGCGAAACATAACGTGGTGCTGTGGGATTTTGGCGTGAAAGCAAGCGAGCTGCGAGAACTAAACGCGCGTGGCTGCAACGTGACGGTGATGCCTGCAAGCAGCACTGCCGAGCAAATGCTTGCGCAACAGCCGCAGGGCGTGTTGCTGAGCGCAGGCCCCGGCAATCCCGCGCAATATGCTGCCATTGCAGAAGAAATCGCAAAGGTAGCAAAAACTGGCGTGCCGGTGTTCGCTTGGGGCATGGGTCACCAGCTTCTCGCGATGGCTTGCGGCGGCAAAACCGAGCGTCTGCCCTATGGTCACCGTGGCGGTTATTCGGTGTTTGATCACGCGGCAAACAAAACGGTGATATACCACCAAAACCATGGCTATGCTGTGGCGATGAACGGCCTGCCCGCCAATGCGGTGGCAAGCCACACCAACGTGAATGATAAAACCTGCGCCGGACTGGACTACACGGGCATCAACGCGTTTTCGGTGCAGTTTGAGCCTGCTGCTGCACAATTCGATCGCTTTGTTAGCATGATGGGAGGGAAATAGGATGCCATTAAATCTTAACTTGAAAAAAGTGCTGGTGATTGGCTCCGGACCAATCGTGATTGGTCAAGCCGCCGAGTTTGACTATGCCGGCACACAGGCCTGCCGCGCACTGCGCGAAGAAGGCTTGGAAATCGTGTTGATTAACTCCAATCCCGCCACAATCATGACAGACGCGGGCATGGCCGACAAAATCTATATTGAACCGCTGACGCTCGAAACCATCAAGCGGGTGATTCGCAAAGAAAAACCCGACAGTGTGCTGAGCACTCTGGGCGGGCAAACGGGACTGACACTTTCAATGCAACTGGCGAAAGAGGGCTTTCTTGAAAAGCATGGCGTGAAGCTGTTGGGTGCCAAGCCAGAGACAATTGACCGTGCGGAAGATCGCCAAATCTTCAAAGACACCATGGAGAGCATCAACCAGCCCTGCATTCCCTCAGTGGTGGTAACAGATGTTGAGGAAGCCGTGGCGTTTGCTAACGAAATTGGTTACCCCATGATTGTGCGTCCGGCGTTTACGCTAGGCGGTAGTGGTGGTGGCAGCTGTGCCGACGAAGCTGAGCTGCGTGAAATTTGTGCGGGCGGGCTGCGGCTTTCGCCCATTACCCAGTGCCTGATTGAGAAGAGCATCGCGGGCTGGAAAGAAATTGAGTTTGAAGTGGTGCGCGACGCCAGCGGCAGTGCCATTGCTGTGTGCAGCATGGAAAACTTGGACCCCGTGGGTGTGCACACTGGTGACAGCATCGTGGTTGCGCCCTGCGTGACGCTTGCAAAAAAAGAGTTCGACATGATGCGCCAGGCCTCGCTGGACATTGTGCACAGCCTTGAAGTGGAAGGCGGCTGCAATGTGCAGCTTGCATTGCATCCCACCAGTTATGAATACGCGGTGATTGAGGTGAACCCGCGCGTGTCGCGTTCATCGGCACTGGCGAGCAAGGCGACGGGTTTCCCCATTGCGAAAGTGGCCACGAAAATTGCCATTGGCTATAACCTGCATGAAATCGCCAATGCAGTGACGGGCAAAACCATGGCTTGCTTTGAGCCAACATTGGACTACGTTGCGCTGAAGTTCCCCAAGTGGCCGTTTGACAAGTTTGTGTATGCCAGCCGCACGCTGGGCACGCAAATGAAAGCCACCGGCGAGGTAATGAGCCTTGGCGTGGACTTTGAAGATGCCCTGCGCAAAGCTGTGCGCGGTGCGGAAATCGGCCGAAATGATTTGTTTACGCCCGCGTGGTATGACATGCCGACAGAGCAGCTGCTGGAGAAAATTGAGACCCCCACGGACGAGCGCTTGTTCCAAGTGTTTGAATTGCTGCGCCGCGGCGTGAGCGTGGATGAGATTCACGACATCACGTGGATTGATCGTTGGTTCTTGTGGAAGCTGCAAGCGATGTCGCAAGAAGAAACCCCTGCCGTGGGGCAACGCGTCTTCCGCACGGTGGACACTTGCGCAGGTGAGTTCGACACCGCAACGCCTTATCTGTATAGCGTGCCAAGCAGCGAAGAAGACGAGGCAGCCAAGTTCATTGCGCAAGGCAGCGGCAAAGAAAAAGTGGTGGTGCTGGGCTCTGGTCCCATTCGCATTGGCCAAGGCATTGAGTTTGACTATGCCAGCGTGCACTGCGTGCAGGCATTGCGCAAGCTCGGCTATGAGACCGTGATCATCAACAACAACCCTGAAACTGTGTCGACCGACTTTGATACGGCTGATAGGCTTTATTTTGATCCATTGACCGCTGACGACGTGGACACCATCCTCAAGCTGGAAAAACCCATGGGCGTGGTGTGCGCGTTCGGCGGGCAAACGGCGATTAAACTGGCGAAGTTTTTGCACGAGAACAACTATCCTATTTTGGGTACGCAGTTTGAGGGTATCGACCGCGCCGAAGACCGCGACCGCTTTGATGAACTGCTCGAAAAAGTGCAGGTGAAACGCCCCGCAGGCACCACGGTGATGACCATGGAAGAAGCTGTGGCTGTGGGTAACCAGCTGGGCTACCCTGTGCTGGTGCGGCCGAGTTATGTGCTGGGCGGACAAAACATGGCCATTGCCAACAACGACGACGAAATGCGCGAGTTCATGAAGATTATCCTCGACGGCGGCGTGGAGAATCCCGTGCTTGTGGATAAATATCTGATGGGCTTTGAGCTTGAAGTGGATGCTATCTGCGACGGCGAAGATATTCTCATCCCGGGCATTATGGAGCACATTGAGCGCACTGGCGTGCACAGCGGCGATAGCATTGCCGTGTACCCTGCTATTCACATTGATGACGACATGATTGAGGAAATCGTGGGAGCAACAAAGCGCATTTCTGCAGAACTTGACATCAAGGGCATTGTGAACATTCAATATCTCATCTGGGAAGGTGAGCTGTATGTCATTGAAGTGAACCCGCGCGCCAGCCGCACCGTGCCTTACATCAGCAAGGTGACCGGTGTGCCGGTGGCGGAGCTATGCACCCGCTGCATGCTGGGTGAAAAACTCGTGGACATCGACTTTGCTCCGCCAGAACATCGCACCGGGCTTTATCCCACCACGCCTTACCATGCGGTGAAAGTGCCTGTATTCTCCTTCCAAAAGCTGCATGGCGTAGATACCCAGCTTGGGCCCGAGATGAAATCCACCGGCGAAGCGTTGGGCATCGGCAAAACCTTGGAAGAAGCGCTATATAAAGGCTTGCTGGCTGCTGGCTTTAAGATGCACACCAAGGGCGGCGTGCTCATCACCGTGCGCAAGCAAGACAAACCGGAAATTCCCGCCATTGCGAAGAAATTCGCCGACCTAGGCTTTACGCTTTATGCCACCGAAGGCAATGCACAAGTGCTGCGCGAAGCCGGTCTGCAAGTGGAAGCTGTGCCAAAAATTCAAGACAACCCAGAGCACAACACTGCCACACTCATCGACAGCGGCAAGGTGCAATATGTGGTATCCACCAGCGCAAAAGGCCGCGATCCCGAGCGCGCCAGCGTGCAAATTCGCTTGCTGTGCAGCAAACTGGGCGTGCCTTGCTTGACCTCCATCGACACTGCCAATGCGCTGGCCGACAGCCTGCAAAGCCGCTACAGCGAAATCAACACAGAGCTGGTGGACATCAACGCCATGCGCACCCAGCGGCAAACGCTGCACTTTACCAAGCTGCAAACCGGCGGCAACGATTATCTGTACTTCAACTGCTTTGATCAACAGCAGGTGGCAAGCCCCGAAAGCCTTGCGATTGCGCTTTGTAATCGTGACTACGGCGTGGGTGCGGATGGCATTGTGCTGATTTTGCAAAGCAAAGTTGCCGACGCGAAAATGCGCATGTTTAACCTAGACGGCAGCGAAGGCCAAGCTTGCGGCAATGGCTTGCGCTGCGTGGCGAAATATCTGCACGACAATAACATTGCCCGCAAGCGCGACATCACCATTGAAACCGCAACCGGCACAGTGAACGTGCGCGTGAAAACCGTTGAGGGTGTGGTGACCGGTGCGGAAGTGAGCATGGGCAAGCCCAACTGCGTGCGCGAAAGCATCACCCTGGCAGGCGAGCAATTTGACATCGCGCGGGTGAACATGGGCAACTTGTATGCCGTGTTATTCCCCAGCGAGCAGCTGGAGGGCTATGATGTGCAGCGCGTGGGCAAGCTGTTGGAAAACGCACGGGAGCATTTCCCTGAGCGCACGAATGTGGCCTTTGCGCAGCTGGCCAATGAAGGCACCATCAACTTGCGGGTGTGGGAGCGCGGCCAGGGCGAAACGCTCAGCTGTGGCACAGGCGCATGCGCAGCCGTGGTTGCGGCAGTTGACGCAGGCTTGCTGGCCAAAGGCCGCAGCATCTGCGCAAAGCTGCCCGGTGGCGAGCAGTTTGTGTGTGTGAGCGACGAGAGCGTAACGCTCACGGGCGACGCGAAAAAAGTCTTTGATGGGACATTGCAGATTTAGGTCGCGCGAGCCGTTTTGCAAGTTGAAAAATCACGGGCGGCAGGTTGCCGCCCCTACACGCGGCTTGCTACGATATTAAGTGTTTGAGAGGAGTGATGTCATGATTAACGTTTATGATTTTGATCACACCATCGCTGACTTCGACAGCGGCTTCGCGTTTTTTGGCTTTTGCTTTCGGCGGCATCCGTTGCGTGTGCTGCGCTGGTTGCCGAGGCAAGTGGTTGAGCTGCTGCGCTTTGCTGCCAAACGTAAACGCGGCAGCCCTAAAGGAAATTTCTATCGTTTTGTGCGCAGCTTGCCCAACTGGCAGGCGGAGGTGGCGGCTTTTTGGGCGCGCTATGCCGATGAAAAACTCAAAGCCTTTTATCTTGCGCAAAAGCGCGGGGATGACATCATCATTTCGTGCACGGCGGAGTTTTTGCTGCGGCCGATATGCGACGAACTTGGCGTGCGCTTGATTGCCACGACACTTGACGATAACTTTAACTTGGTGGGTTGCTCTTGCTATGGTCAAGAGAAAGTGCGCAGATTGCGTGAGGAGTTTGGTGACGTGCAGGTGGCAGAATTTTACTCGGACTCTCACGCGGATGACCCCTTGGCGCGCATTGCGCAACAAGCATTTTTTGTGCAGGGTGACGAGATTTCGCCTTGGAAATTCAGCTGATTCACCAAAAATAATCCCAAATGATTGCTGCCCTGTTCTGCAGGGCGGCATTTTGCTTTAACGCACAAAAAACTTTGTGAAAATTATTAATTTTTTGTTGACAAACAAGCTTGAGCGTGCTATAATGATGGTAACTAATTTTGGAGGAGTGTTTTTGCGATGAAAAAGAAGGGTACGTATTTTCGGCGCAGCCTGAGTGTTTTACTTTCGCTGGTGCTGGTATTCACCATGCTGCTCATTGGGTTGACCAGTGCAGCTGGAGCTCCGCATAGCCTGGATTTTGTGCCGGGTGAACCCCCGGCGGCAACCGAAGGCGTAGTGTTTCTTGCGCCTGAGGTCATCTATCTGCAGCCTTCAACGGCGGATGTGGGCGCGCAAGTGAACTGGCATCGCTTTGCCGACCAATACCTTGATGGGTCGCCGCGTGCAAACGTTGCGGCACGCACAGTGGGTACATTGTACTTCAACTACGCGAATGCGGACTCAGTTGTGATTGAACTTGTGAATAACCCCGCAGGCGTGACCGTAAACCATAGTGCGATTCCAACCGGAACGACCACGGTGAATACTAACCTGACCGGCACCTCTTCGCAGCCGGCACGGGTTGGTACTGCACCTACGTATCTCGGCGGTGGCTATTTGCTGACGTGGCGCGCCACCTATGTAGTAGATGGCGTTGCGCACACAGCCTATACATTCAGCTATGTATACCGTCCAATTTACACGCCAACGGCATTGTTTGCAACAATTAATCGTGGTGAAAGAGGCTCACGATACATGACTGCCATGTGGACCAATGGTTTGCATCGCAATTTTTCGGGCCCGCACAGCTTGTGGCCGCATTCCTATCATGGCACGGCTCTTCCGGGCTTTAACGCGAATGCCTATAACCAGCGTCAATCGCTGCACACCTTGCTTGGTGCAGGGCTGCCGAACAACAGCCAAAATGCCGGCGGTGACGCAGGCCTTCAGCTGAGACGCCAACGGTGGTTTCTGCGCAACACGGCTGACAACGCGGCAGGGCACAATCATCCCGGCACGGCACACTTGGTTCATTTCCGGGGATTTGCTGACACGTCTTTGCACACCACTACCAGAACCGACCACCATATGCAAGATTTCTATGGCAATGCTATGACGGAGAGTAATACCCCATATTTTTGGGCGTGGAATGATAGCGTTAATACGCCGCACTTATTTGTGGATACTTCGCGCCATGCCAGCTTTGACCAAATCCCTAACCTTTCCTCCTATATGATTCAAGTGCAAGAACACAGGGGCTGGGGTGAACGCGGTGGTTCGTATGATTTCATTGGTTGGAATGCACGCACCACCACGAACAACCTATCGGCACCTGGTTCCACAGGCACCAGAGACTTCTACCCATGGGGCGATAATAACCTGCCGACTGCAAACACAGACCGTGGTGCCCAAACACGCGGGCTTGGTGTGGGCGGTAATAATGCTGCTCGTGCGAACAACGAGAATGCATTCATCACCGGTGCTGCGGCCACCAGCGCGCACCACTTCGGTGGAACCGGGCGGATTATGACTAACACTGCTGGTCTGCGCGGCGGTGCGTGGAATATTCCTGTTCAGTGGGATAACACTAATCCTGCATTCCCGACTGTTGCTGCTGCAGAACGCCCAACCACAACCATTCAACCTAATCCGGTAATGCGCTCTGCGCGCTTTGCTAGCGCAGGTGGTAATAACTCTTTCTCTGACACCGCGCATTTCCGCGCACAAATGAACATTATCCATGCGCACACCAACAGACAACCGCTGCGTGATGCATTCAACGAAACCATTGCGTTGGGCTTGCAACGAGACATGTTCCGCCCGCAAGATTGGGATATCTACTTCACGGCATTGACCAACGTAGCCATGGGGCTGATGCGTGTTGACCACACCCCGAATGTAACCGCTTTGGTGGGTGCCCTGAACAGTGCAGTTGATGTGTTGCTTGAGGAACTGCTTGGCTTCACGCTGTCGACCACAGTGTTGGCATCGGCACGCCACATGAACATTCGCAGCACAGCCACACCAATTTTCACCGAAAACCTGACACCCGTGCGCAATGTGGGCGATTTCATCATTGGTCGTCAACAAGCGAATGCTGCTGGCAACCCAAATTCTTTCCTCAATAACCCCACTAGCACGTTTAACGATGTGCTCATCCGAACTGCTGCCGACGGCGGAGTATACAGTTGGGTGTATGTTGAACAGTTTGACCCAACCTATGCCGACAGGCGATTTGTGCCAGCGGGCACTACCTTCCATGCCACGCATGAAAATTTGCGTGTTCCTCACCCCATGAATACCGGCAATGTTACCCTCACCTGGCGGTTCTATTACACCCCGCGTGTTCGCGTGCAATACTTGGCGAATGGCGGTGTGTTTGCAGGTGGCGGCACAACAAACAATGTTTTCTATGTGTTGCCGGCAGATAACACTGCAACGCTGCCAATCTATAACGCACCTGAAGCCAGTCAGGGCACTTATCTGCGTCCAACGCGTGCTGGCTATGCCTTTGCCGGCTGGCGTTTGGTGGCACCGGGCTGTGCTTGCGACGATTGCGAATGCAGCGACTGTGACTGTGCAGATGACGTAGCCGGTGCTGTGGTAGACACAGCTGGTGCTCTGCAGCAAGGCACTAACCATCGCTTGATTGCGCAATGGGTGCCCGCGTTTGAACTGCGCTATGTGCTCAACAGCGGCGTGTTAGCCCCCGGTGTCTATCGCCCGGTGCAGATGGTTATCATTGATGGCAACTGTGATATTCCTGATACCCCTGAATGGGATGATGAAATTTCGCGCATTAACAGCATACTGATCGGCTGGGATGTATATTTCCTCAACCATGAAACAGGCGAATTTGAGTTTAGTCATCACCTGTTAGGCCCCGAAGCGCATAGCATACCCAACGATCTTGGTGAGCACCACGATGTGATTGAACTGCGCGCAGTTTGGGAATCTACGCCGCACAATATCCGCTTTGTGCATAACGATGGAACAACCAACTTTACCGATGAACGCCGCGATTATGGCGAGGAGTTGGGTCCCTTCCCAACCTTAACTAGAGCGGGCTTCCAACTGGTGGGCTGGTATGACACGCCGACCTTTGATGTAGAAGTGTTTGCAGACGATGTAGTGCAGGCTGGCTTGGTTGGTTTTGACTATGAAATTTTATACGACGAAATTGCTGCAAGATTCTATGCACGCTGGGAAGCCAGTAATTTCACTGTGACCTTCGACGCTAACGTTGATGATGATGCAGATGGCGATGATTACCCCGACCATGTGGTGACGGGAACCACGGCATCTCCGCAAACATTCACTTATGGTGCTCCTCCAGCACCACTCAACAGTAATGGCTTTGTACGCGTAGGCTTCACATTTGAGGGCTGGGCAACGTCGCCTGAAGGCGCAATTGCTGGCGTTGTTGATTTTGAAGATGAAGAAGAAGTGCAAGACCTCACCAATGAGCACAACGGCAATATTCCTCTATATGCCGTTTGGGCCCCCATCCAATATACCGTAACGTATAACATTGACCCGGCGCATGTTGCGAGTGTAACAGGCGACATGTCTGACGATTACACCGAACACTACTTTAATGTGCCGAAAAACCTGCGTGCAAACGCCTTTGCGCGCCCGGGCTTTGCGTTCTATGGCTGGACACTCGACCCTGACCCGGCAGTGGGAGATGTTGTTCGCGACTTCACAAATTCGCAATCCGTAGTTCGCTTGACCGCCGAGCCAGATGACATCATTCCATTGTTTGCCATGTGGACTCCGCTGCCGTTCACTGTCAACTTCATGGATGGCGATGAGTTGATTAGCAGCGAAACCGAGTACTATGGCGACGATGCAGAAATACCTGATTACACCACGCTTACTCCGCCAACACCTGGCTATGTGTTTGGCGGCTGGTGGACCTATGTCACTGAGTTCTGCGATGTCGAAGATGATTATGTCACCATTGAGACGCGCTGGCCTGATAGCGGCGATTTGCTGGTTGACAGCGCTCTGCTTAGCGCGGCTTCGCTAGCCAACAACACCGTGCCCACCAATGTTTATATCCGTTGGGTTGGGCGACAGTTGCCCGTGCACTGGAACCTCGCTGGTGGGCACTACTACGATGATGCGACCAACACGGCGAATATCGAAACAGAGCAAACGTATAGCAGCACGTTTGAGTTGCCAAACCAACCCCTGCATCCCACTCCGGGTGTTGTGTTTGTGCGTTGGGTGCGCTATTATGAACGCTCTCAGCCGATTAGCGGCACCACAGTGGTTAACGCAAACTCCTTGGATGAGCTAACAATTGAAACAGGAACTATCCCCACCATGATGATTGCAGTGTGGGCGTGGGATGGCGTGCATCATATTGAATATCATCTTGAGGGTGGCAATGTGGACGGCAACACCGGCCCGATCCTCTTTGACATGGAAGTTGGCGATGAGTTCAGAACAGTCGATGTAGAGCTTTGTGGAGAGCTGAATTGCGAATGTGAGCTTCTTGAGCAAAACATGCCGCAAGATCCGGTGAAAACAGGCCATAGATTCCTTGGTTGGTTCAGCTTGCCGCAGCATTGCCAGGAAGACGAAGAGAATTGCGACTGCTTGATTTGCGAAAACGAAGCAGTGCAAGTTGCAGAAGGCGATATTCTCACCGAAGGCTTGGTAGTCGACCTGATGGACGGCACAGAAGTTACTGTGTTTTTCGCGCACTGGGCGCGGGTTAATTACAACATTGTGTTTGACCTCAACGGCGGCAACATTGCTGACGACACTGAAAACCCGACAGATTCGCTATATTTCGGCGATGAAATTGAACTGCCGACCGAACCCACCCGCGACGGCTTCATTTTTGACGGCTGGTGGTTCGACGATGACGAGGAAATTGTTGACGGTAGAGAACTGGATCACCTGATTTTGAGCGTGGAAAGCCTGGAAGATCCAGACGTCGCGACAGTTTATGTTGCGCGGTGGATTCCGATTGACTTCACCGTGATATTCGACGCGCAAGGCGGTGAGTTTGATACCGCGCCTTATGACCACAGAACTGACACGGTACAGCTTGAAGACTATTTTGTGCTGCCTAACCCAGAGCCCACCAAGTATGGCTACGACTTTATGGGTTGGCATAGACAACCGGGCGGCATTGGTGGTGAAATCACAAGTAACACTGTGGCGAGTACAGACAACATCAACATGACTGATGGTGACTACGTGTTGTGCACTTGTCCCGAGTGTCCATATGACTGCGCATGTGAATTCGAATGCACGTACAACTGTGCATGTCCTCCAGACTGTCCGTACGACTGTGCATGCCCAATCAATTGCTTGTACGATTGCACAACATGCCCAGATCCCCTTGATTGTCAGTACAATTGCTTGTGCGAACCTGATTGCTCGTATTACTGTGAGTGCGCGCCCGATTGTTTGTACTACTGTGACTGTGAACTCGAGTGTTCGTATGACTGTGTATGCAGTGAAGAATGCGAGCCGGTGTGGACATTTGAGCCCACAGTGTTCTTTGCACATTGGATGCCGCGTTCGTTCACACTGACCTTTGACCCGCAAGGCGGCACGCAAAACCGCGATAATCAAAGCATCACATTTGGTGAAACACTGGGTGCATCGCAAAACGGCACATTCGCCACGGCAACCCGCGCTGGCTTCACGTTCGCTGGTTGGCACGATATGCCGCAAGATCACGCTGATGCAGCTGATGCTGTGCTGGTAGTGCCCAGCGATGTGCTGGAAGCTGCAACAAACATGACCGTGTATGCATGGTGGACGCCGCGGGCGTTCCAGCTGCACTTTGGCTGCGCGCATGCAACGCCCAGTGTGCCGAGCATTGACACCTTGTTCGGCGAAGCATTTGGAACCTTGGCAACTATTGAGCGCAGCGGCCATGAATTCGTGGGCTGGTTTGTGGGCGATGACTTGATCGACGAAAATTCGATTCACAACGTGCCTCGCAACATGAACGCAGTCGCACGCTGGACGACACGTGACTTTGTGTTCGACTTTATCGGCAACGGTGGCACCCCCAACACTTATGGTGTGCCGCAAACGTATGGCGTAACGGTGAATCGCCCGGCGAATGCAAACCTGCCTACGCGCCTCGGCTACACGTTTACTGGTTGGAACACGGAGCCTGATGGCAGCGGCATTGCGGTTGGCAACGCCACCATCGTCAATGCAGATATTATCAACCCGCTTGCCCTTGCAGACAACATGGTTAGCAGCGACATTCCCACGCGTATCTATGCACAGTGGGCGCGCGACACCTTTAACCTGAGATTTGACTTGCAAGGCGGCAACATTGGCGGCAACGCCAGCCACATCAACACAACGGTGGAATTAGAGCAGCGCTATGAGCAAGCACTGCTGTGGCCAGGCGAAGATCCAGCCGTGATTGTGCGCGATGGCTATGTTTTCTTGGGCTGGTATACCACGCCTCTCACCGGCGGCAGCCGCATTGTTGGCACGATGTATGTGCCGCATGACCTTGTTCCGCCGCCTGGCGTAACCACGCTGTTTGCCCGCTGGTTCCCGGCTGGTCATTATGCTTACCATGTGCATGTGTATCTGGAAAACACAGACGGCACATTTACGCGCTACGCCTCGCAGCAATACTATGCGCACATTGACAGCATCGTAACGCGCACCGGCGATTACTGGGGCGATGCGTACTTTGTGTTTGATGCTGGCAATCCCGGCAACGTGTTGTCAGCTGCCATGACAAACGACGGTTCAACGGAACTGATCTTGCATTATCGCCGTGCGATGGTGAGTTTGTATGTGGACCTTAATGGTGAGAACGCCGTTATCGCAACAAACCCGGCAGGCGAATACCGCTGGGGTCAACAGTTGACGGTAGTAGAGCCCACACGTCCGGGTTGGGTATTCCAAGGCTGGCGAGTGATCGGTGCAGGTTCAGAAATGACCGACGACGTGCTCACCTTGGGCCGCGTGGACACCACAATCGTTGCGCAATGGCAAACTGCACCAATCGCCGTGGTACGGCAGGTAGATAATCATGCTTACTACGACACGTTGATTGTGGAGCTTGGCATGCCGCTGAACACGCACGGCGAACCAACTGATCCCACGTTGCCCGGCTGGCACTTCATTGGCTGGTCGCAAGATTTGGGTGAAACCTTCCTCAGCGCAACCTGCCGCATTACACGTCTTGATCCGATTGACGCAATCTTTGTGCGCGTGTATACGGTGACCTATGATGCAACCTATGGTGCAATTGCGGACGAAGGCGGTCAGACCTCCCTGCGTCAAGTATGGTACAGCGGCACATTCGGCCAAGGTTTGGGCGGCAGCTTGCCGGTGCCTGGTGCTGAGCGTCTGGGCTACCACCATGTTGGCTGGTTCTTGCAGCACAACGGTGAAGAGATTCAGGTGTTCACCAATACTGTGGTGCCGCGTCTGAATGCTTTGCCCACGCACAACCCCTCCGGCGTGCTTGCACTCAGTGGTGAAGTGATTGATACGGATTCTGTCATCGAGGCGCGTTGGGAACTCCTGCGTGACCCCAACCATCCTGAAGATCCCGATTTGTTCCCATGGTGGATATTGTTGCTGATTGGCATTCCCGCTGCACTTGTGGTCGTCATTGGGCTTGTCCTCGCACCAGTGCTAATGATTTTGGCATCGTTGGTGCCCGGTCGCCTGCTGTGTTGGTATTGGGAGAATTGTGACCCTGCCACGCAAACCGTACAATTGCAGCAACCGTTGCAAGGCGCAGTAGAGCAGTTGATTGAAGTGACACAAACCAACAGCGTAGTTTGGGGTCTTTCCCTGCTGGTGCTGCTGATTGCTGGCGGTGCACTGACTTGGCTGCTGCTGCAACGCCGCAAACAAAGTAAAGTCGTTGGTGAGTAACCCATGCGAAAACTCGTTTTGATTATGCTTACGCTTGCCCTGGCTGCGAGTCTAACCGCTTGCAGCCGGGCAGGTGATCCCTTTACTCCGCAATTTGATGGAGAAATCATTGAAGTACAGCGGTCAAACGTGCTGCAAAGTCGCACGGTAACCCACGAAGATTTCATGCAGATGCTGCAGCGCATGTCGGATTATCAACCGGTTTCGCGAAGTTATATCGTGCAGCGGCAGCAGGTTTTTCGTGACCACTTCAGCCGGATAGTATACTATGCCTATCCACGATTTACGACCGGTTCGCTGGAAAACCCTGCACGCAGCCAAATCAACCGTTATTATCGTGCGCGGCAGCGTGAAAACAACGCACTGCGCGACTTTGAATGGCTGCGCGAATTGCAGGAAATCACCGACACCACTGACCAAGTGATGCGCTATCGTTTGCAGGTATACACCGTGCAGCTGTTAGAGGATTACGTGGCGGTGCGTTTCCGACGCGATAGTCACACAGGCGGTGGCGTGGTGAATATCACGTTGCTGGGCGATGTATTTTGTCGTCACACAGGCGAAAAGTTGATGCTAGAAGAAATCATCGACGTGGATGCACGCGCAGCAGAAATTAACCTTGTTGTGGCAGACTACCTGCGTGTGCGTGATATTCATGCCAGCAGGCCGTTTGACCTGCTGGATTGGGATGATTTGCAATTCACCCTTGTGCCGCAGGGCGTTGTGCTGCTGTTTTCGCCTGGCGAATTGGCACCGCGTGCGACAGGCGTGATTGAAGTGACTATCCCCTGGTAAAAATATTTTTGCGAACATGTAGGGCGACCATCCCCGGTCGCCCATTTATTATGATTTTTGGAGGAAACATGAAAGTTCTTTTGCTCAACGGCAGCCCAAATCCTGCAGGTTGCACGTTCACCTCGCTCAATATCATCAAGGAACAACTGGCTGCGCACGGCGTGGCGGCAGAAATTCATCACATTGGCAGCGAACCCGTGCAGGGCTGCACCAACTGCAAAGCCTGTTTTAAGCTAAAGCAATGCGTGTTCAACGACCAAGTGAACGAACTAGCCTGCAAGCTCAACGATGCTGATGGCATAATCATCGGTTCGCCGGTGTATTATGCGGCGGCAAATGGTGCGCTCACCGCGTTGCTTGACCGCTTGTTTTTCAGCACGCCGGTGAATGTGAAGCGCATGAAATTTGGGGCTTGTGTAGTGAATTGTCGCCGCGGTGGCAACAGTGCAGCGTTTGACCAGCTCAACAAATACTTCACGATTTCCGAAATGCCAGTGGTGTCGTCGTGCTATTGGAACGGCACGCATGGCTTTGTGCCCGAGGAATTGCTGCGCGACGCCGAAGGGGTTCGCATTCTCAAAGCGCTGGCGAACAATATGGCGTATTTAATTCAATGCAAGCATACGGCCGCGCTTCTGCTGCCCGAAAAAGAGCCATTCGTCATGACGCATTTCATCAGCTGAGCACCTGCGGCGCGGCTCCCTCAGGGAAAAGAAAAGAAGGACTTCATGATTAAAGCATACTGGTTCAACAATCAACAAACTGAGGCCGAAATTTTGCAGCCAGATTTTTTCACTCCCAAAACTTTATTGCGCTTGGATGCTGAATTACCTTGTATCGAATTTCCCATCAAAATCAATGTTTCTGCGTCGTATCAAAATTTAGCTGTGTTCAATAAGTCATACGTTATTAAGAGGCTTGAAGCGACGCGCGGCTTTGCGTTTGAGGTTCGCGCCAATGGCAAAGCGATGATGCTGAAAGACATTGTGGATACTTTGGAAAATAGCCCAGATCAAATAGACGTGGAAATTCAAAGTGGAAACATCACGCTTTCTCAAACTATCGCTTGTGAATATGCGACGATATCGGGTAACATAACGGATTTCAACGGGAATCCGTTCTCAGCAGCAGTGGTTTGCCACCTTGAGCGAGGTGAAAGCGGCGTGTGGAGCGACATGGCGGGTAATTATTCCATCACGCTGCCCAAGGGAGAGTACAACTCTATTTTTGTTGATGATGAAAGTTACGGCAAAACTTCGCTGGAAGCCTGGGGTTGGAAAATGATTGTGGACAAGGACGAGGTTCACGATTTCAAAATAGGCAATGGCGAGGTGTATTCGCTGGATGTGTGGGCGAATAATGGTGGCTATCGCAGCTTGTTTGTGGCGTTTAGACCAATGGCGCTTAGTTATTGTTTGCAGCAAGCAACGCACGGAGTAGCGGTAAACAGCAAAAATTATACAGTGGTTGAGGTCTGCCCTGATCTTAATATCAGCGACATATCTGTAGAGATAAATGGCTGCAAAGCAACGAATATATCATTGCAAAAAATATTAGAAACCGGACAAGATGGCACAGCAATCCCCATGTATATCCTGCAAATTGAACGAATTGCCGACGTTGGCAAGCAAACGCTGATTTTGGAGTATGATTTTGTGGATGCAAGCGGGGAAACAATACAAAGCCAAGGAAGAACGCAATTTTATTATTCAAACTTACTTGGCTGGTCAGTGAGATAAATAAAAAACTCGGTTGTTAAACAGCCGAGTTTAAATTTTTGTGAGGAATTTCGCTTGCGCCAGCGACTGAATGGATAGAAAGCAAGAAAGAAGGGCGTGTATGAAAAAATTGTTTGTTGCGGTGGTGTTGCTGGTTGTGTTTGCGTTGCCAACGGCGGCATGTTGGTTGCCTCCTGAATCATTTACTGTGCAGGTGCAAGAGCAAGACCGCGTGTTCACCTTTGAGCCTGCGGCTTGGGAACCCTATGCGACTGCCAGTGTGAGCCTGAGCGAAGCGGATGGCAGCGAAATTTGGCGTATTGACGATTTCCCCAGCTTGGCTTTTGAGGAGAGCTTTGCGTTTTCGTCTAATATGAACGAGTTCGCCTTTTTTGTGGCGGATACACATGTTTATGCACTGAAGCTTTATGCGGATGGCCAGCTGCAGTTTGTGTATCGTGTGGATGACTTCATTGAAATTGATGAAGATGGACCTGTGCTTTCCATTGGCCACCACTGGCTGGAGGAGTATGAGCTTGACGTTGAAACTAACCTGCTGACCCTCACCACCACGCAAGGCGATGTGCATGTGATAGACTTGTCGCGGCGTGCAGATACGCATATTGAGCTTATCCAGGAGATTTGCGAACTGGGGAACTACGCCACTGGTGAGCGTATGCTAGTGCTTGATGCCACCCCACGAGGCGTTGTGTATTTACTTCTGGCCATCACAACGATTATGCTTGTGATGCTTGCGCTGCGCGATAAAATAAAAAGAAAAATAAAAAAAGAGATGCGGGTGAGGAAAATTAAACCTGCGAGCGACAAATAAATAGAAGCATGACGTGAAAAGTTGTGGTGCGCGGCGATTACGTTGCGCAGAAAAGCCCCCTTCAGTTTTGAAGGGGGTTTGTTTGTCGCTTTGCTGTGCACTAACTCAATTACTTACAGCGCAGATAAATCGAAGGGCGTTTGTTGGTACACACAGAAGTTTAGCCAGTTGGAAAATAACAGGTGCGCCGCTGCCCGCCAGGTCATTTGCGGGGGCAGGGCAGGGTTATTGTCGGGGTAGTAATGGCAGGGCAGGGTAGCATCCAAGCCGCGTTGCAGGTCGCGGGCATATTCAAGTGCAAGCGTATCGCGGTCGTATTCTGCATGGCCGGTGGCGAAGAACTGCCGCCCGGCGTGGTCGCACACCAGCGAAACACCAGCCACAGGCGAGACACTCAGCAGTTGCAGCGCGGACACTGCGGCAATGTCTTCACGGGTGACGGTGGTGTGACGCGAATGCGGCAGCAAGAAGGGGTCATCTAGGCCACGCAGCAGCGGGTGTGTGGGGTCGGCAACATCGTGCGCAAACACACCAGAGCACTTGCCGGGCAGCGGCTGTTTATCAATGCCGTAGTGATAATATAACCCGGCCTGCGCACCCCAGCAAATATGAAACGTTGACCACACGTGTGTTTTCGTCCAAGCGAGAATGTCGCACAGTTCGGGCCAGTAGTCCACTTGCTCAAATGGCAGGTGTTCCACGGGTGCGCCGGTGATAATCATGCCGTCGAAGCGTTGGTGCTTGATGTCATGGAAGGTTTTGTAAAATTGCAGCAGATGTTCTTTCGCTGTGTTTTTTGATTCATGCGTGGCCATTTGCACAAGCTCAATATCCACCTGTAAAGGCGTATTACTTAACAGGCGCAACAGCTGCGTTTCGGTTTCGATTTTGGTGGGCATGAGGTTCAAAATGGCAATGCGCAGCGGGCGAATGTCTTGCTGCTGGGCGCGGTCGCGGCACATGACAAAAATATTCTCCTGCTCCAGCACGCTGCGTGCGGGCAGTTGTGGGTCAATGTTAATGGGCATGATTTCACCTCCACCTGCGGTGAGCAGGTCGCTTTGCTGTGTTCTAATTGTCTCACTTCTATACTTTAGTGTCTGAGCCTAATATAACACGCCTGCGGCGAGCATGTCGCTTCGCTGTGCGTTAATCGCGTTACATTAAGGCGCAACGCTCTGTGTCTATTATAACACAGAAATTGGCTTCATGCAAGCAAAAAATTCTTCTTGCAATTGATACAAAATTATGATACAATGAAAGCATAATTTTTGTGGAGGTAGTGCTTTGGATGAACGCGAACTAAGAACCGGCTTGCGCGGGCGAATTTTAAACAGTAAGTTGGTTGTTAACAAGGTGCCAGAAACCGGGCAAGAGGAGCTTGCACACGTACTTTATACTCCGCGGGCATGGTTGAAAGGCGAACATATGTCCGAGGGGGGGCAAGAGAGGTTGTTCCCCTGGGAGAAACTGCTGTGGGGCACTGCGGCGTTTTTGCGCAACACCTCCGGCCAGTTTGACGGCCGCGATAGGCTGTGGCGCACGGTGTTTGGCGTGCAACCAACGATGATAATGGTGCAAAATGTTGCAAACACCCTTTGGGATGGTATTAACGACCCCATTGTGGGGCACTTCATGGACCGCCACCCGTTCAAAGATAACACCTACCGCTGGTTCATGCGGATTAATCATATTATTGGCCAGTTTCTAACGTTGTTCTTCATGCTGGATTTGGGGCTGACGCCATTGCAGCGCGTGGTGATGTTTGGCGTGATTCAGGCTGCACGCAATGTGTTTGGCACCATGAGTGACATTGCGGGTGAGAAATTTCATGCAGGCATTACGCCGCTTTCCGAAGAACGCGCAAAGCTGGAGGTTTGGCAGCACACCTTTCACAAAATTGCCTATCCCATTGCCAACATGCCGCAATATTTGCAGGGCTTCATCGTTGGCGAGAACCGTTATGTTTGGACAGACAAAAGAATTTTCATCACAGGCTTTACTGTGCTCATTCCCTTGGCGCTTGCAGGTGGCATCATCCACACCTTTGTGCGCAACCGCGTGCAGTTTGACCACGCAAAAAATGCCGCGCACACAAAAGAAAACGCACAAATGGATAAAGCGGAAAAACTCACCGTGCGTGAAATGCTCGCGGTGTTTAGGCACAACAAATATCTGCTGTATTGGATGATTGCAAACTTCTTCCGCACCTTCTTGCCGAGCTACGACTCCTGGTTCTATTGGCGCTATATGGTGCCGAACACGCACTGGCCGCTGATTGGTGAAGTGGCGGGGCCAGGTCTCTCTGCGGTGATGGGGCAGTTCACAGGCATGCCCATTACGTTTTTGGTGCCGTTTATGCGCCAAATTATGCATGCGGTGGGCGGGCCGAAGAACACGCTCATCATGCAAGAGGGCGGCGGTATTTTGGTGCGCCTTGCGCAATATTTCATTGGGCTATCAAGCCGCGGGCGAATAGTAGGTTTTTTTGCGCTAGACACCTATCGAGAAACTGTGTGGCCGATTGCGAACATGGGTGCGCGTGTGCTAAACTTTGAAATGCTGGACTACGTAGAATATAAAACTGGCATACGCAGCGAGGGCATCACCCGTGCGATCACAGGTTTTATTGACAAAATGATTAAAAGCAACATCAACACCGCCTCTGGTGAGCTGTTTCAGCAGTGGGCGCGCGTGTACGAAATTGACGGCAACTTGCCCCATCCGCCAATCCCCGAGCGTTTTGCGCGCTGGGCTTGGCCAGTGTGGATACTCGGTGATGTGGTGGCAGGATCGTTTTTCCTCATTGCACGCATTGCGTTCCCGTATCAATACGGCCAGAACGTGGAAATTGAAGCCGAACTTGCTGCTCGCCGTGCTGCGGAAGCGCAAGTGCGCGCAGAAATGGAAGATGAAACCGCCACGGTGTAACGAAGACTTTACAATGTTGAACAAGCCCCCACCTGTTTGTTGGTGGGGGTTGTATTTTTTTGCAGGCTGTGTTATAATGATGAAAACATGACAAAAAGGAGAAAGCAATGAACATTCCACGCCCGGAACACCCCAACCCGCAATGGCAGCGCAATCGCTGGCAAAACCTCAATGGCATATGGCAGTTTGGGCTCGATAACCCCAAGCTTGACCGTGAGATTCTCGTGCCCTTTTGCCCCGAAAGCCAGCTGAGCGGCATTGGTCACACCGACTTCATTAGCGATGTATATTATCAGCGCGAGTTTGCACTCACTGCCGAGCAATTGGCAGGGCGTGTGTTCTTGCACGTCGGCGCGGCGGATTACCTAACCACCGTGACCGTGAATGGGCAGCTAGCCGGGCAGCACGAAGGCGGCTACACCAGCTTTAGTTTTGATATTACCGACCATGTGAACGAAGGCGCAAACACGCTGCATGTGCATTGCAACGACGACACACGCAACCGATTGTGGTGCAGCGGCAAGCAGAGTGACCGCTTTGTATCTTATAGTTGTCTGTATACCCGCACCACCGGCATTTGGCAAACCGTTTGGCTGGAGTTTCGTCCGAATGAACATATCGTGTCGGCGGTATATCACCCTGATGCGGAAAACAGTTGCATGCTTATTGAGGCGCAGGTAGAGGGCAACGCGGATTTTAGTGCCACAGCAACTTGGCAGGGAAAACAAGTTGGTCAAGCCAAAGCAAAACCCTGCGGTGGCTTTGTGCGGCTAATGTTGCCGCTGAGTGAAACGCATTTGTGGGAAGTTGGCAAAGGCGGTCTTTATGACTTGAAGTTGCAGTTTGGCGACGATATTGTCAACAGTTATTTCGGGCTGCGCAGCGTGCAGCTGGATGGATTTAAGTTCTTGATTAATGGCAAAAGTGTGTTTCAGCGGTTGATTCTTGACCAGGGTTTTTATCCCGATGGGATTTACACTGCACCGACCAAAGAAGCCCTGGAGCAGGACATTCTGCTGGCCAAAGAGGCCGGGTTCAATGGCGCGCGCCTGCACATGAAGGTGTTCGAGCCGCTTACGCTGTACTACGCTGACCTGCACGGCTACATCACTTGGGGTGAGTTTGCCAACTGGGGTGTAGACGACAGCGATCCGAAAGTGCTGGGCAAGTTTCTGCCGCAATGGTTAGAGGCGGTGGCGCGCGATAGGAATCATCCCAGCATCGTGGGTTGGTGTCCCTACAACGAAACCAGTGAAGAACAATATAACGATAATATTTCAGTCGTGTATGAGGTCACCAAGGCGCTTGATCCAAGCCGTCCGTGCATCGACACCAGCGGCTATGTGCACGTGAAAACCGACATCTATTGCGTGCATGAGTATGGCCAAGATGCTGAGCAGTTTGCCAGCCGCTACGCGCCGTTTATCAATGGCGACACCTTTTTTGACCACAAACAGGATGACCGAAAAGTGCAGAGATATAATGGCGAAGCGATGTTCGTGAGTGAATATGGCGGCATTGCCTGGAACGCCGTGGATGGCTGGGGCTATGGCGAAGCACCGAAGACCGAAGAAGAATACAAGGCGCGATACACGGCACTGACCACCACGCTGCTTGATCATCCGAAGATGTTTGGCTTTTGCTACACGCAGCTTACCGATGTGGAACAAGAAAAAAATGGCGTGTTCACCTATGACCGCCAGCCGAAGTTTGACCTAAGCTTCTTCCGTGAGGTGAACAGCAAAAAGGCCGCGATTGAGGATTGACTTAATTGCAATGTGTTATAGCTCCGGGCGGATTCGCATCCGCCCCTACATGTTGCGGCACGCAGAGAACATTCGGGGGAGCATCTACCGGTAGGGGCGGATGCGAATCCGCCCGCGCGCTTAACAGAATCACGCAACGCGCCGCCCTGCATGCGCAAGGCGGCGTAGGTTATTATTTGTGCTTCGTATCCCAGTATTTTAATTCACAATTTCCCATAAAGAAGCTAGAAAACTCAAGGGGAGACATATCTCGGTGATATGTTTCAATCATTCGGCAAACGCCTCCGTGAGATATAATCAGCACATTTTGGCCGTTATATTTTTCTTTGACATCATCAATGGCTGCGTAAACTCGATGCGCTAACTGAAACAGTGATTCTCCAGTTTTGCCGATTCTCACGGCAAAATTCAGCTTCGCGTCTTGGAAGGTTGGCAACCCGTCAACGGAGGCATGATGACGGTCTAAGCCTTCATATTTACCATAATCCCATTCAATCAGGCGATGGTCAACAATAACTTTTTTACCTGTTTTTTGAGCAACAATTTTTGCTGTTTCCAAGGCTCGAAGCAAAGGTGAACTTAAAATAACATCAATATCTCCGGCAGCAAAAACGTTGTCGGCAAGGTAAGCAGCTTGCTCAATTCCCTGTCGATTAAGCGGAATATCACTGATACCGCAAATCCTGTTTTCCGTGTTCCATTGTGTTTTTCCATGCCGGGTATAGTAAATCTTCAGCGCAATTTCCCCCTATACAATCAACATGCAATCGCCAAACGAGTAAAAGCGATATTCCTCCGCCACAGCAGTGCGATAGGCATGCATGGTTTTTTCGTGGCCATAGATGGCACTCACGAGCATAATCAGCGTGCTTTCAGGCAGGTGAAAGTTCGTCAGCAGGCCATCAAGACCTTTAAATTCAAACCCGGGATAGATGAAGATGTCCGTCCAGCCTTCGCAGGCTTGCATGCTGCCATGCTGCGCCATCACGCTCTCGAGCGTGCGCACGCAGGTTGTACCCACGGCAATCACACGGCCGCCGCGCGTACGGGTTTCGCGCAGCAATTGCGCCGTTTCTTCCGGCATGGCATAGTGCTCGGCGTGCATCACATGGTCGGCGATGTTTTCGCTTTTCACCGGGCGGAACGTGCCCAGCCCCACATGCAGGGTCACATAACCGAGCTTCACGCCGCTGTCTTCAATGCGCTGCAACAGCTCGGGCGTGAAGTGCAAACCCGCCGTGGGTGCCGCCGCGCTGCCTGCATGCTCAGCATAGACCGTGTTGTAGCGATCGGGGTCTTCAAGCTCCTCGGTGATGTAATGCGGCAGCGGCATTTCGCCAATTTGGTCCAGCACGGCATAGAAACTCGGCGCGTCATAGCTAAAGCGCACCACGCGGTTGCCGTCATCGCGCACTTCGATAACCTCGCCATGCAAAATGCCTTCGCCAAAGCTAAACTTGCTGCCTGCTTTGGCCTTTTTGCCAGGGCCAGCTAGGCATTCCCACACAGGGCTGTCGCGTTCGTCCAATTGGTTGAGCAGCAGAAATTCCACGCGTGCACCTGTTTCGCTGATGCCATACAAACGCGCGGGCAACACTTTGGTGTTGTTGAGAATCAGGCAATCGCCCGGTTGCAGCACGTCGCCAATGTCGCGAAAAATCTGGTGGTCGATTTGCTCGCTATCGCGGTGCAGCACCATCATGCGGCTGCTGTCGCGGGGCTCAACGGGCGTTTGGGCGATGAGGGATTCGGGCAGGTCATAGTAAAAATCACTTGTTTTCATGGGTCATCCTTTATTATAATAATTTTGTCAAGAAATAAATGTTAGCTCCCCCGGAGGTGAGCACTAGGAAATGCATCGCATGCAACCAGAAATATAATAGGCGCGATAAGTAGCACAAATAATTTCTTCATGCAGACCCTTTCAATCTTCCATATCCGTAATGGCCATAAAGCTTGCTTCGTCATATCGCTTAAACCCGCAGGTTTCATAGAAGCCTACCTGCGTGTTATAAGCGCCCAACACAATACGTGTATAGTTGGCATAGTGCTCGCGCATCTGTTCAATCAGCTGCCTGCCAATGCCTTGCTTTTGATAGGCTGGGTCAACCAGCAAGTAATGCACATAAGCTGTCATCACGCCATCATCCATTGTGCAAATCATGCCGACTAAGCGGTCGCCGTCCCATGCAGAAAAAACACTGCCGTAGTTACGCATGGCTGCAACCAACTTGTCCGGGCTCTTGCCGCTGGCCCATGCAACAGATAAAAACAGAGACTGCAAGGCATGCGCAGTGAATTCCTTTGTGGTTTGGTAAGTAATCATAGTGTCTCTTTCTGTTTTGCTAGCAGCAAGTGCGCTTGCATGTGCACACGGTGTTGTTGTCCGCGTCAAGCAATGTGCCTATTATAACGCAACATGATGAATTTGTCAACAAAAAATCCCCTCATTGAGGGGATTTCTTTGCTCGTTAAACTGGCACAAACCACTGGAATGCCATCACAGTGTGGTCTTCGTTGAAGAAAAACCGTGCGCCAAGTGCGCCCCATTCATCGGCAAAGCCGCCCCATGTGTTGTCTGCATAGGTATACAAATAGGAGAAAGAGAATGTGTCGTCATAATCACGCCGCCCGCCTGCAAAGCCAAAGTGTGCCACCACATCGTCGTAGGTTGAGCCAATGGTTAGGCCATCGAAGTGAAAACCCACAGCGTCAATGCCAACCCAGATGCTAGACAACGCTTCCACTAAGGTTCCATCGTCATTCTCCAGCCAGCCATAGCTATTCAGGGTCACCCCTGAATCAAATTCATATGACGCAGTCATGTCTTCATCATGGCGTTGCACCAAGTTGCCGAAAAATTGCTGTGCCTCGGCAAAAGGCAGCCCCAAAAGTGGCCGAATGTTGATGCCAGTGACTTCGTCGGCCTGGGTAGTGCGAGTTGTTGTTTCGCCGGGTGTTGTTTCCTGCGCCACTGTGCCGCACGCGGCCAGCAGCAATGCAAACGCTGCGAATAGAATCAGTAATTTTTTCATAAGCAATACCTCCTTAATAACCTGGCTCAATATCTATCCCCTCATCCCAAAACACTTCTGTTGCGCTGCCGTCCAGTCTTGTGCGCGCAATCGCAATGTTTCGGTCATCGGGATGGTAAATCCAATTGCCCACCACGGTGAAGGGAAACGCAGCCTCAACACGCCTTGCTTGAGTGCCGTCTATGCGCAGGGTATATAATTGCATCTGCCATGGACACATGAAGAATAGCCAATCTTCAACCACTTGTATATTGCCGAACAAAGGGAAAGGCGCATCTTCGTCCACGGTGAATTCATGTATGCGTGTCAGTGCATCACTGTTTGGACGCATGCGATATAGCCCAAGCCCATGTCGTGGTACAAAATATACCCAATTTTCATGCACAACAAAATAGCGCACTTGCTCCATGCCAGGTAGTGTTTCCACCTGCCCTGTGCCATCGGCACGAATACGCCGTATCGGCCAAGAAGTCCAATCGAATGAAGTGAAATACAACCACCCATCCACCACATCCACAATATGATGGTTGTCATCGGAGTCAAGCTCAAAGGGAATGGGCGTGCCACCTTGTATTGGCATACGATAAATTTGGTGCTCACTACGGTGGCGATATATCTGATAATAAATCCAATCGTCAATCACTAGCATGCGTGCGACGTGCTCATGTTGCAACAACACTTGCTGGTTTGATCCGTCAATGCGCATGCGGTGAATGCCCAGCGAATCGCCCCAAAGTGCCGCAATCCAGTATACCCAGCCGTCCAACACGTTGATGCCTGTTGTGTAAGTGTTATCTACCAGCGTAGTGCGCTCACTGCCATCCTCGCGCATTTTATCAAGCCGATTGCCGTAGCGCGCTTCCGAAAGAAATAGCCAGCCATCGGCATAAACGATATTACCATAAGCGTATGCGTTGTGCGGCGTTCCCCTGCGGTTTTGTGCGGGCAATATTGGCGCATTATTTGTGATTTGTGTTGTGGTGATCTCCGTAGTCGTTTCATCGTGCTGCGTTTCAACAGGTGCACCGCACGCTGTCAGCAGCACTAACACCAAACAAGCAATCCATATTTTTTTCATAAGTAATTCCTCCTGTCCATACTATACCACACCTGCGGAATAAAATCAAGTTACAATGTTGTAACTATTTTTGGGCATGAAAAAGAGATGCCGAAGCACCTCTCATTCTTCATGACGCTAGCAACAGGTTCGTTTGCATGTGCACACACAGCGGCAGCAACAGGTTCGCGGGCGCGGTTTGGGGCGACAACGCGGCTGGCAGCGCGGGCCGGCAAGCAGCGAGTTACCCATGCCAGTGAGCACATCCAGCCCACAGCAAACGCCCTTGCCAAAGCCGCCAATTACGCATTGCAGACCTTTGCAAACATCTTGCACGCCATTGTCGCGGCAACGAGGGGTTTTGCAGCGGCCGCAGGAACTAGAGCAACAGGAACTGGAACTGTTGCAGCACGAGCTATTGCAGCAGCACGAGCCGCCACCGGGAATATCCATCATCGTAAAAACTCCTTCCATGGCTATGTTCATGCCATTATATGCGGAAGGGGTTAAAGTGGTTATTGCATAGTTGATTAGCTTGAAAAAGTGTGTGATTTATAGCGACAGCAAACTTTTCGGTTTACACCCGCGGCAGCACGCGCATTTGCTTGCGTCGGCGTTTGTTGCGCCGCTGCAACAGCAGCAAAATCGCCAGCCCAACAGCCGCCAGCAAAATTAAACCCATGATGATTTGAAACAGCAGTGACCCTGCCACACGCCGCGCCACCTGCACCATATATTGCGTGCTGGAAAGCGCAATGTCTTCGGCTGCAATTAGGTCAACCTGTGCAAACTCCACGCCAGCAAACAGGATACGTGCCTGCCCCACCGGCTGTCCAGCCTGCACCGGTGCCGTAAGACTTTCGGGCATGGTGTCGGCGATGGGTTCAATCAGCACGTTGCCTGCATGCACGCCCTGCGGCACAAAAGCAAAGACCTCCCGTGCAGGCATCAATTGCACGTGATCCGTGCCGCGTGCAAGCTCCACGGGAATTTCCGCCACGGCGCGGTCGGTTTCGGCCACCTGCTGCATGCGGATATTCGCAAAGGCCCAGTTGATGAGCACACGAGCATCGATGAATGCACTGTTGCGCACGGGGCTGCCGCCATCTTGCCCTTGTAACACCACCGCAAGGTAGCGAAAGCCCGCCTGCTGTGCAGCAACGATGACACAACGCCCGGCTGCAGCGGTGTGCCCGCTTTTGCCTGCAAAGCTTTGCGGCATGAAGTAATGCGGGCGATAGCGATTGCTGATGTGGTTGAAGTTCACCAGATGACGCGGGCCACGCAGGTTGCTTTCGGAGATAGTGTGCCGCAAACTGCCGCTGATGCGCTCGAGCACCGCACTGCCAGGAAAATCACGTCGCAGTGCATGGCGCACCATCAACGCCAAATCATAGGCGGTGGTGTAGTGATTGTCTTCGTCTAGGCCATGAACATTGGCGAAGTTGGTGTTTTCTGCACCTGCACGTTGCGCAAAGTCGTTCATCAGCGGCACGAAATCTTCTGCGCTGCCTGCGATGTGCGCCGCCAAGGCTTGCGCGGCATCATTGGCATTGTGCAGCAGCATGGCCGCGATGAGGCTTTCTGCGCTGAGTTGCTCGCCATCGCGCAGGTCAGCATGTGCAGTGCCGCGCACGGGAGCCAGGTCATCAGCGTGCACGGTAACGAGCTCGTTGATGTCCTCGAGTTGCTCCAATGTCACTGCAGCGGTGATGAATTTGGTGAGCGACGCAGGTGCCGTGCGCGTGTGCTCGTTTTGGCTGAAGATCACGCTGCCGTCATCCAAGCTCACCAACAGAAAGATCTCTGACCGCCCGGTGAGACCGGTTACGTCGCGCAGTAAGTTGTTGAATACCGCGCTGGTTGGCATGGCGAAGCCCGCACACAGCGCAGCTGTTACGCACATGGCAAAAATTTTTTTCGCAAATTTGCGTTTACCCATTTACACACACCCCAAGATATAGTATAATACATAGTATACGCCCGCGGCGGGCAAGTCGCTTCGCTTTGTCCTAATCCTCAAGCATATAAAATCTAATGTCTAGTGTCTATTATACTACAACTGCATGAAAAAAGTCAATGGCAAGGAGTGAGAAATCATGGTTTATGTTACCGGCGATATGCACGGCGATGCCGACCGCCTGAAATCCAGCGAAATGCGCCGCCTGAAAAAAGGCGACACCCTGCTGGTGTGCGGCGACTTCGGCTTTGTGTGGGACGGCAGCAAGGGCGAGCAGGCCTTGTTGAAAAAGCTGGGCAAGCAAAAATTCCACATTGCGTTTGTGGACGGCGTGCATGAAAACTTTGCACTGCTGGAGCAATACCCCGTGGTGAACTGGAACGGTGGCCGCACGCGGCAAATCAGCGGGAATTTGTATCATCTAATGCGCGGCGAATTGTTCACCATTGAGGGCAACACCTACCTAACCATCGGCGGCGGTGTTTGCCCCGACGATGATTATCGCACACACGATGATGCCCGCATGGCGCGCGAAACACCCAGCTATGAAGAGATGGAAAACGCCGCTGCCAATCTGCAAACCACCAATGGTCACGTGGATTACGTCATCACGCATGAGCCGCCCATTCGCATCAAGGCGTTTTTGCAGCTGAAAAAACAGCACAACGAAAGCGTGGAATCCACTGGGTTGCACAACTTTTTTGATGAAATGCTGGCCAAGTGTACCTTTAAGCGGTGGTTTTTTGGCTCCATGCATGTGGACAAACGCATTTCCGCATCGCACATGGCATTGTTTCGCAAAGTGGTTGCGGTTGATCAACAAGAGTAGTGGTTAGATACCACAATTGAATATTCAATTTAGGAGAAAAAACATGAAAATCGGCGTTAGCAGCTATAGCTTTTCAAAGCTGAAAAAAGAAGCCACAGAGCTTATCACACTGGCAAAGGAACTGGACTTTGCCGCCATTGAGTACACCGACATGGACTGCCCCGACAGCGACACGGCCAAAGCCCTTGCCGAAGAAAGCGCACGCGTGGGCTTGCCCATCATTTGCTATACCATCGGCGCAGACTTTTTGCAGGCCGACAGCGTGGACGCGGAAATCACCCGCCTGAAAGACATGGTAGACATCGCGGAAATCTTGGGCGTGAAACTCATGCGCCATGATGTTACTCGCGGCTTTAGTGAAGGCGAAAATACACACAACAGCTGGGCACAAGCACTGCCCGTGTTGGCGAAAGCTTGCCGTGAAGTGACTGAATATGCCGCCACGAAGGGTATTGCCACCATGGTGGAAAACCACGGTTTCTTCTGCCAAGACAGCGTGCGCGTGGCAGAGCTTGTGGGTGAAGTGAATCATCCCAACTTTGGCGTGCTAGCGGACATGGGCAACTTCTGCTGCGCTGACGAAAACCCCGCTATCGCTTGCGGCAACGTGGCGGCCATGACAAAACACGTGCATGCGAAAGATTTCCACATCAAAGCTGGCGACACTGACCACCCCGGCGAGGGCTGGTTCAACAGCCGCGGCGGCAACTATCTGCGTGGCGCAGTCATCGGCCATGGCAATGTGCCCATTCGCCAGTGTCTAGGCAACTTCAGCCGCGCGGGCTACGACGGCTATGTGTCCATCGAATTCGAAGGCATGGAAGACCCCATGCTCGCCTTGCGCGTTGGCCGCAATAATCTGGAGCGCTTCTGCGAATAGCGCGATGTTCTTTTTTGAAAAAAAGAACCACACCTGCGGTGAGCAGTCGCTTCGCGGTGTCCTATCATGCTTGCGTTAAGGTTGTTGCCAAGGCCTCCCCCACCGGGGTCCCCGCAAATGCTTGCATTTGTGGGGTGGGTCATTGGGGGAGGAAAGCACGTCGCTAGGCGTGCAGGTGGGGGTTCGCGAAAACATCAAACACGCACTCACGCTTGTGGGTGTGTGTTTTTTCGTCATTTTTCACAAACTTGCCGAAAACGAACAAATTAGCCTTGACAAATGGGGGGGGGGGGGGGGGGGGGAAAAGCGATTTTTTTTTTTTTTATTTATGAGGGAGGAGTGAGGAATAACTTATACGAAACACAACCGTAAGGGGGGCGGAAGCTATTTTTTTGGGC
>Ga0123355_10000548_pt1 | contig 50204 bp, 51 predicted proteins | sample TergutEmb28metaG_3_FD_89872 | JGI IMG/M metagenome (GOLD analysis project Ga0123355, IMG submission 89872) | Embiratermes neotenicus P1 segment gut microbial communities from Petit-Saut dam, French Guiana - Emb289 P1 | ecosystem: Host-associated > Arthropoda: Insects > Digestive system > Gut ...
ACTCCCAGGATTTAGGAGCTTACAATAAGCGAGCTATAAGCATTTTTAAGTGTAAAAGACAAACAATGGCTTGTTTGCTGGGTTTGTCCGTCATTTTCGCTTACAGTAGTGGGGTATCTCAGTCTCACGGATAGAAAAAAAGGCGCTGGGGCGCCTAAGTAACGAGATGCAGGACTAAAATGCAACAAAAAATTCATGTTCCCCGGCTTGGGCTGTAACGCTCTCTTGCCCGGGCAGTAGAATAGTGGCGGATGTCCCCGGCGGTATGCCTACCGTTAGGGCATATCCGTCATTTTTTTGTTCCCATCTGCTGTGTATGCGACCATGCTGTGTATCGTAATGGCCTTCTGCATACGCCAGTTCGCCAAAACATGGTGCTATAATAAAATTTTTATATCCGCCACCTTCTCCGGGGCGTATGCCCAGCACACGGCTGTACAGCCACGCACCAACCGCGCCTAAAGAGTAGTGGTTGAAGGAGTTCATATTGTTATGTTCGCCAAAACCGTCTTTGTGGGTTTGGGAGTTCCAGCGTTCCCAAATAGTTGTTGCACCCTGGGTGATTGGATATAGCCAGGATGGATATTCTTCCTGTTGCAGCAGTTTGTATGCGGTGTTGGCGTAGCCGTTGTCGCTTAGGGCGGCGGCAATGCACTGTGTACCAAGAAAGCCTGTAGTTAGCAGGTAGCCCAGTTCTTCTGTTTTGCGATTTAGGTGGGCAGCCGCCTGGGATGGATTGTTAAAAATGCCGTAGTACAGTGGCAGCGCGTATGAAGTTTGGGTATCGTTAATTTCACCTGTGCGGTTGCGAGTTTTACCTGTATGCGGGCATACAAATGTTTTATTCCAGGTCTGCTTTATGGACGAATACAAAGCGTCCAGTTTTGCAAAGGTAGCGGTATCGCCCAGGACTTTTGCTGTGTCGGCAACAATGCGGGTGTCGTAGGCGAAGATAGCGTTCCATATTAACTCGTCGTCGGTGGTCATATCATAGGCCAGCCAGTCACCTAGGCCGCCTATCCCTGGGTCAAGCAAAAAATTGGCAGAGTTTTGCTGTAGATATTCTATATATTTCTGCATGGCGGAATAATTTTCTTCCAATATCTCGCGGTTGCCATATTGGCGATACAGAGTCCATGGCACGATTATGCCTGCGCTACCCCATGGTATGCCGCCCCATGCTCCATCTTGGGGCGCAATGTCGGGAAAGCAGCCGTTTGGCCGCTGTAAATCCCTCACGGAAACAAGAAAACGGCGGAAGAAGTCCTGCACATTTGCATTATAAGTGGCAGTTTCGGCAAAAACCTGTGCATCGCCCATCCAGCCCATTCGCTCGTTGCGCTGGGGGCAGTCCGTTGGAATGGAAATAAAATTGGCACGTTGCGACCAGCGGATGTTTTCAAAAAGACGATTGACCATTTGGCTACTGCATTCGAAATGACCTGTTTCTTCTAATATACTAGACAGCACCACGCCCTCTACCTCGTGCAGGGCGGGCGGGGTGTCCAGGCCACTGATTTCAATATAGCGGTAGCCATGGAAGGTGAAGCGAGGGGCGATTGTTTCCCCGCCAGAGTCTCCTTTACAGATGTAAATATCTGTACAGTCCGCGTCCCGCAGATTTTCTGTAAAGATGCAGCCCTGCAAATTGCCGTATCGTGGAAGTGGTGGATACAGTGCCTCTGCATAGCGTAGAGTGATTTGCTGGCCTGGTTCGCCCTTCACTTTTATGCGGGGTACGCCCACCATGTTTTGACCCATATCATAAATAAAACAGTCGAGTTTTGTGGTTAGGCTTTGGGCGCGCAAAATGACGGCTTCGCCCACGGGGTTGCCAAGGTGTGGGGTCATTTCTGGTTGGGTGACATTCAAATCAGGCGCGTTAATGTACTCGCCCGCTTCATAAATTGGCGTTGGCTCTATAATGGCGCACGGCTGCCAATTTTTTTCTGCGTTTTCTAGCCGCGCGTCGTAGGTTTCGCCATGGAAATGGGATGCGTAACGGATGGGGCCGTTTGTTGCGCACCGCCATGTTTCGTCGGTTGAAATTATTTCTATGTGCCCGCTTGTGTAGGTTATGATTAACTCCATGCAAAGGGAAGGGTTATCGCCCCAGAAATTATATTTGAACAGCATGAAATTTTGCGCGTCACTCCACCAGCCGCTGGTTATGGTAAATTCCAGACAGTTTTCTCCCTGTTGCAGCAGTGGGGCTACATTGTAGGTGTGGAAGAAAAGGTGGCGGTCGAAATGAGACGCGCCAGGGGTGAAGTAATCTTTATTACCTACATTTAATTCCTGGCCGTTTAATGTGCCACAGTATGTACCGCGGGCAGTTATGTGGGCGGTGGCAGTTGCTATTTCGCCTTTTATATTAAATGTACGAGATAGTAACGCTGTGCCGCCGTGGGTTGGGTCGGTCAAGCTGCCGATTAGACTAGCGCACTCTTCTTTGTTTGCGTTAAAAAGAACGCCATGGGGTGGGCGTAGATTGAAAATTGTCAAACTGCCGTATACCCCGCCGGGCATAAGGCCAATTTTGTTTAGGCGTGGGAAGGTTATTACATCGGATTCGCCCAGGGGGTTTAGCTGGCGGCCAGTTAGCTGTGGTTTTTCGAAGAAGAAATGGGGCTTTACATCGCCGTCGATTACCTGGCCGTTTAGTAAAGTAGCGGCGGTGTTGCCGAATACTTTTATTGTTAACGTATTGGTGTCTTGTAGCAACGCAGGTGGAAATTGTACCGTGGCAAGGGGTTTGTCTGGGGTATCGCCTTCGGCATAGCCAACACGGATTATGATTAGTTGCGCAGCGGATGTATCCAGATAATAGGAAATGTAGTTTTCACCTGATTGATTTTGCACATTACGCCGAAAAGTCTTTAGTCGAATGTCGTCTGCGCCAAAAATTATCCCGCCGCTGCCTGTGAATGTGGCTTCCAGCCCAAATATGCCTTTACGGGCGGCATCTAATGGCAGGATGGGTGAACCGATAAATGTTTTTGTTTTCATGATTATTGCCTCCTTATGGATTCATATCTTCCAAACCAACAAATATAGACTGCGCCAAGCGCAAGCCCGTACAGGTACACGAGAATTTCAAACACCGCATTAAACGACAATGCCTGCAGATACCCGGTGTAAAACCCAAACATCAGCCCATTAAGTCCATGGAAAATTAGGCCACCTGCCAGAACCAGTGCTGTTACCGCTGCCGGTTTCTCGCGCTTTTTCCACAAAAACCATATTAGTAGCCACGCAATCAGAGTAAAAACCGTATTCGGCAGCGCGAAGGACATAAACCATGGCACATAGCCGTAGACCACGTCTTCAGGGGGCAGAATGCCAAAAAAGCGTACAAGGTACAGAGAGTTTGTCACTGCGTGAAAAATTGTCAACCAAAAAATATATTTCACTATAAAACCTCCCCAACCGCCGTGGCTACAACCTTTGTGCCAAGGTGCACAATGCCGTCCCTGGCGGGGGCTTCGCTTTTTATCATTTCGTAGGTAACGGCCAAGTCGCCTGTTAAAACGCCGCGCCGCCGTGCTTCTTCCAGTGCTTGTTTTTTTGTATCTTCTATGGCGAAGTTTTCGGCTTCTTCCAATGTTTTAAACTCAGCCGTGTTTGTGCCAAACACTTTGTAGCCAGTGGTAACAGTGGAATCGTTTACTGGACGAATTTCGGCCGTGGCTGTGGCGTATACATTACCCACAATTGCGCCCAAGGCGTTTGCAACTTCGCAGTGGGGCGGGGTGGTGGCGGTTGTGCCCAGGCGAGCGGCCACGTCGTGGAGGAAAATTTTTATTGGCGCGCCAACACCTGTTAAGGTGAAGTTTGTGGAAAAAACCGCGGCCAGTGTAGCATTTTGCGGATTATCGAAGGTATCGGACAAAAACTGCAATATATCGGTTGGGACTGGTTTTTTGGTCTTGTGCTCCAGCAAAACTTTTGCGATATTTACATATAATTTGCGCTTTATCTGGTGGTACACTTGCGTGCAAAGTTGCTCTACTGTCCAGCCCAGATTTTCGGCCACAAAGCGCGCGCCAAGCCAGGACGCCTCCGATGGAAATTTTGCAAAATCCCCCTTTATGTGCATGATATCCGTAGGGGTTAGGCCGCATATCTGTACAATTCCTTCCTTTATAAGGCGGTCGGGAAAGAAATTGTAAATATCGCGACCGGGAACGATTTCTGCCGCCTCTTGTAAAGATAGCGCATCGTTTTTTAATGCGGCGCACAGCAGTTTTTCGTCATGGGAAAAACGGGGGTTGTCAGTTATGTCTTTCACAAGAATAAAAAATTCGTGCAAGTTGTGGGTATGCTTATCCCTTGGCAGGTTTTTTAGTTTGTCAATTATCTGCGGAAATTTGGCAGCAGCGGTGCATAGTGGCACAATGCGATAGTCTTCCAATACCACACTAATGCCGTTAGTATGAATGGCTGTATCGCCCCCCAGGCCAAATGTGTTAATGTATAGTCCGTTTACAAATGTCTTCCATTTACCAATGCTCACGCCGTCGGTTACGGTAACTGGCGCACCTTTCTCGACTATTGCAATATCTGTGGTTGTACCGCCCATGTCCACCACTATGGCGTTCTCTTGCTTGGCCAAAAACGAACTGCCAAGCACACTGGCCGCTGGGCCGCACAGTAGTGTTTCCACTGGGCGAATATGGGCGAAGTCTTCCGACATAAGGCCGCCATCGCTGCGCACTATTACTACCTTTGCGGTAATGTCGCGCTGTGCCATTGCGTGTTTGATAGCAACTAAAAATTCGCGAATTACGGGCACTAAACGGGCGTTTAGCAATGTGCTTGCGCCCCGTTGTAGGCAGTTTAGCTCGTTAAATAACTCGTGGGAGCATATTAGTGGTATGTTGTGGCGGGTCTCAAAAATTTCCTTTGCCCGTTTTTCTACTACCGCGCCGTTGCGCATGGCGTTTATTTCAATTATCCCTGCACCGTCCAAGGCTTCGTAGCCATTTTCAATTTCCTGGGAAAACTCCACCCAGTCCATTTCCCGCTCTATTTCGCCGGAAAATTTTGTGAAACTTGGCTGTATATACATATCCTCGGCTGACGGAAGGCCGTAGTTTTTGCCATTTTGGTCGATAACTTTTGCGTCACCGCCTAGGAAAATTAACTTAGCCTGGCCGCCGCGGTCTTCTACACAGGCGTTAGTGGCTAGAGTGGTTGAAAGAGAGATATTTTCCGCGGATTTTAACGAGTCATGAGGCAGGCCATCTAATGCTTCCAATATGCCTATGGACAAGTCTTCCTTTGTGGTTAGTGCCTTTGCTGTTGCCACAATTTCCTTGGTGGTAAAATTGTAAATAACCGCGTCGGTGTATGCGCCGCCAGTGTCTATTCCAATGCCTAGTTGCATGTAAATTCTCCTTGTAACATAACGTCTTTTGTAATAGTATAGCAACAGAAATTAAAAATTCAACTGGTTGGATTTGGTTACCAGTTGAATTTTGACAATCTCGAAAACAAAAGGATGATGAGCGTGTATTACACAGTAAATCAAATCTACCCGTGGTTGTACAGCATCCACGACCCCCAGGAAGTTTTTTGCTACTTGTTAGTGGGCAGCGAAAAAGCACTCTTATACGACACTTGTTACGGCATTGCCCCCCTGGATGTGGTAGTGGGTTCCGTTACAAACCTGCCATTTGAGGTGGTACTAAGCCACGGCCATATAGACCATGTAAATGGCGCGTACCAATTTCCCGAAGTGTGGTTGCACCCAGCCGACCGCGAGCTGTGCCTGCGCCACACATCCAAAACCGCCCGCCGCAAAATTGCGGAAAATCTGGGCGCGCAACATACAGTGCAAGACCCCGACCCGCTAAAAGAGCCCCTGCCACTGGATATGGTAAACGAGAACAACACACCCACAGCCTTCGATGCCAATGCATGGGTGCCCCTGGGCGCAGGTAACTTGAAAGACCTGCCCCATGGCAAAATCTTCGACCTGGGCGGCTTGACAGTGGAAGTTGTGGCAATGGAAGGTCACACCCCTGGCTCGGTAGGGCTGCTGATACACGAGCACCGCGTGCTGCTGGACAGCGACGCCGCAAACCACCATATATGGATGTTTTTAGAAGAAAGCCTGGGCATGGATGTGTATATAAATATGTTGCGGCGTGTAAAGGAACTGCCATTTGACACATTTTTTGTTGGCCACCAAGATAACCCGCGACCGAAAGCGGATTTTGACAAATACATTCACGCGGCGGAAAATATTGATATAGAAAAATCCACACCCTATCCTGCTATGGTTGAACTTGGCGGGTTGTTGTATAGCGAAGGGGAAGTATCCGTTGTATTTAACCCCAAACGGGTGAAGCAGTAAAAACCTTAATTGACAAACCCACAGCCGCCAGTTATTATTATTACAGTAATATTACATCTCGGATTCTATCCATTTGAAAGGAAAATCCCACATGAGTATTGTACGTGATCTTTCCCTAGCCCCAGAGGGCCTACGCAAAATCGCATGGGTAAAAAGCCATATGCCTGTTCTGCGCCAAATCGAGGAGCAATTCAAAAAAGACAAGCCATTCGCAGGCTTGCGCATTGCCGTTAGCGTTCACCTAGAGGCTAAAACCGCCTACCTAGGGCAGGTGCTGGCCTCTGGCGGTGCAGACGTAGCGATTACAGGCAGTAACACACTAAGCACAAAAGACGAAATTTGCGCCGCATTAGCCAGCGAAGGCTACAAAGTGTACGCTTGGCACGGCGCAACGGAAGAAGAATATTGGAGTCATCTAAAGAAAACCCTAGAGTTTAAGCCCCATATCATAATCGACGACGGCGGCGACTTTGTGGGTCTTCTTCACGGCGAATGCAAGGAATATGCCGAAAACCTAATAGGCGGTTGCGAAGAAACAACAACAGGCATAACCCGCCTAAAAGCCCGCGAAAAGGAAGGCAGTCTAAAATTTCCAATGATGCGCGTAAACGACGCGGATAGCAAGCATCTTTTCGACAATGTCCACGGCACAGGCCAGTCTGTTTGGGATAGCATTATGTACACAACCAACGTTATGCTAACAGGCCGCGACGTGGTTGTTGCAGGCTATGGTTTCTGCGGAAAAGGCATAGCCATGCGCGCCCGCGGCCTTGGCGCTCGCGTTATTGTAACGGAAATTAACCCATGGCGCGCTATGGAGGCTGTAATGGACGGTTTCCGCGTTATGCCAATGGATGAAGCGGCCAAAATCGGCGAGTTCTTTGTGACCGTTACCGGCTGTAACGACGTTATCACCGCCCGCCATTTTGAAGTTATGCGCCACAACGCCTTCCTTGCCAATGCAGGGCATTTCGACTGCGAAGTTAACATTAAAGAGCTGGCGAAAATGGCCACAAAAGTGGAAGCGCGCCGCAATTTTATAGACGGCTATCATATGAAAGACGGCCGCATTTTAAACCTGCTGGCAGAAGGCAAACTGGTTAACATAGTAGCAGGCAACGGCCACCCAGCAGATATTATGGACATGAGTTTTGCCCTGCAAGCCATGGGCTGCAAATACCTGGCCGAAAACGGCAAAACCCTTGAGCCAAAACTGTACTTTATGCCCGAGGAAGTAGACCGCCAAATTTCGGAAATGAAATGTAAAGCAATGGGACTAACACTTGATACATTAACCCCTGCCCAAACAGAATACTACTACGGTACGGGGGAATAAAAATGAAGGCTTCAATTTTCGTGGCCACGTTTGCTATCATACTAATGATGGCAAGCGTGGCCTTGTACGCAAGCACTGATATTACCGTAACCGTTGACGGACAAGCCATAGGCTTTGACGGGCAAACCCCTATTCTAGTGGAAGACCGCACCCTTGTGCCTGTCCGCGGCGTTTTCGAACAAATGGGCTTTGTGGTAAGCTGGAACAGCGAGTACCGCCAGGCGATACTTGCCAGTGATTTGTACACTGTGGTACTAAGCATAGATAGCCAACATTTCACAATAAACGACACGTTGTATATCCTGGACGTACCTGCACAAATTATTGGCGATTCTACAATGATCCCCCTGCGAGCCGTAATGGAAGGTGTCGGTTACACCCTAAATTGGCAGCAGGGCGCGATAGCAATTACATCGCCAATAAGCCAAATACCCGAGTATATCACCATTCGCGGCCAAGTATTCAGCACCGATTTAACGTACTTATCCCTGGTTGGCCGTGGGCTTACCAATGCATGCATACACCCGCTGCGTTATATGCGCCAGTTGGAAGAGCTAAACCTTGGGTTTAACCCAGCCATAACAGACATTTCCCCTTTAACGGGAATAACCAGCATTACAAAACTAATTTTAAGCATGAGCCAGATAACCGATATTTCGCCATTGGCCACTTTGCCATACCTAAATTGGATGCATTTTGACAATAGCCCCCTTACAGATATTTCGCCACTGGCAGGGCATATTTATCTGGAGCAGTTGATTATGTTTAACAACCAGATAGCGGATATTTCGCCACTGGCAGGTCTAACAAACCTGCACCGCCTGGTGCTTGCAGACAATGAAATTGAAGACATAACACCCCTTGAAGGCCTTACCAACCTTAGAGTACTTGGCCTTTCTCGCAACAAAATAACTGATATTTCTGTACTGGCAGGGCTGTATAATCTCCATGAAATTAGCCTAAATGGCAACGAGATAGCGGACTTTTCACCGCTGGGCGGACTAGAATATTTGCAATCGATATACACGGATTATCCAGACACAGACATAGAAGGAGAATACCGATGAAAACCATAACATTACACAACACCAATCTAATCCTATCCAATATATGCCTAGGCACAGGCAATTTTGGCACAGCCACAGAAGACGCTACTGCATTTGAAATTCTGGACGCCTTCGCAGCTGCGGGGGGCAATTTCCTGGACACAGCCAATGTTTATGGCAAATGGATACCAAATGCCGGCAACGCCAGCGAACAAACAATTGGCAAGTGGCTGAAATCCCGCAATGCTTACAAAACTATGATTGTGGCCACAAAAGCCGCTCACTATCCGCTGGAAGACGCAAGCATTTCTCGCGTTACACCTGCCGCCATTGCCGAAGACCTGGACGAAAGCCGCAAAGCCCTTGGCCTAGACACCATAGACTTCCTGTGGCTGCACCGAGACGATGAAAACCAACCGATAGAAGCAATCATCGACGCAATGGAAAAATTCGTAGCCGCGGGCGACATCCGCTACTACGGCGCAAGCAATTTCAAATTGCATCGTATGCAAAACGCATGGGAATACGCCAGAAAAAATAATTTGCAAGGCTTCTCCGGCGTGCAAAACCAATGGGCACTTGCAGAGCCAGACCCCACCGCCCCAAAATACGGCGACCCAACCATGGTGCATAACGATGACGCGTTTTATAACTGGCACGCTGAAACAAAAATGCCCGCAATCCCGTATTCATCTACTGCGGCTGGCTTTTTTAGTAAAATCCATAGCCTAAACCCTGTGATTGATGAAAACGGTAATGTAACCCCAGAAGAAAAGCAGCGGCTTAACCAAAAAGTGCACCAGGATTATCTTGTGCCGAGAAATTTTAGGGTATACAAAAAGCTGACGGAAATGTCTAAAGAAATGAATGTAGACATCCACCAACTAACCCTGGCGTATTTTTTCAATCTGCCGTTTAATGCTATACCGATAACCAGCGTGCGTAATTTGGAGCAGTTGGAGGATTTGGTGGCGGCTAGCAATTTATCAATGCCAGGTGTAGATATTTAGTTTAGTGTGCTGAATAAAAAAACGAGGCGGCAAAAGGGTGCGCAATGCGTCCTTTTGCCGCCTTAAATATTTCATTTTAGGAGGGCGTTCAAATGGACAGTAGAACTATAAAAATAAAAGAAAAGTGGGATAAACTTTCCGACGACTGGAACAGATTTCGAACAGAGCCGATTATTGAAAAAATCATAAATGAGCCATATTCGTACTTTCGTGCTGAACTTCAAGCACTTTTCAAGAGGTTTGTTGGTGATTTTGCAGACAAAAACGTCCTCGTTATAGGCAGTGGTTCTGGTCGTGCCGCTTTTGTTTTTCATCTTTTAGGGGCAAAGGTAACGGTGTCTGATTTATCGGAAAAGCAGCTTGAATATTCTGCTGAAGTTGCCAAGCGACATAATTGGGATATGGATTTTATATGTGATGATGCAGTTACTCTATCAAAAATAGAACCCGACAAATATGACTTTGTTTATATCCCAAACGGTGTGATGTTTTGGATAAAAGACTTACAATCCATGTACGCAAGCGTTAGGCGTGTGCTAAAAGATGATGGCATTTATATGATGTATGATATGCACCCATTCATGCCACCCTTTGAATTTGACAACACAGAAAAACTTGTGTTTAAGAAAGATTATGATGCAGTCGGGCCTTTTGGTGATATGGAAGTATACAACTGGCGTATGCAAGATTTTCTTAACTCTATGGTTTCTTCGGGTTTGAACTTTGTTCATATGGAAGAAATGAAAGCCGCATACGGTACATTTTGGGTTGACGAGGATAAGGCTGATGATATGCCAAAAGATGAGTTAGCAAAGTTTTATGATAGCAAAACCAACCCAATATATGCGCTTCCACAGTGCTTGTCGATTGTGGCTAGGAAAAGCATAGTATAATGGAATAGGGGCTGTCTTATTAAGCGATTCGACTTAGTGAGACAGCCCCATTATTTTTTTGTTGACATATAGTGCGTAACACACTATAATAATCCCACCAACAACGCGGAGGTGACACTATTGCCAAACACCGAAACACTATCCGGCTTCATACAAGAAATGCGACGGGGCACAATAATCTTGTGCGTTCTAGCCAAGCTACGCCAAGCAGCCTACGGTTACAACTTAATCGCAGAGTTATCCCAAACAGGCATTCCAATCGAAGCCAACACCCTATATCCCCTACTGCGCCGCCTAGAGTCACAAGGGCTTCTCGAAAGCACATGGAATACAACCGACGGCGCGAAACCACGCAAGTACTACGCCACAACTGCACTGGGCAAGGAAATTTTAACTGAACTAAAAAAGCACTGGCAAGAGTCAGTGCAAAACATGAATAATATTTTGGAGGATTGCTAACATGGAAAACAACCTAAAAAACCGCTACATCTACGCCGTTGTACGCCACTTACCCTTGCGAATGCAAGCCGATGTAGAGCAGGAATTGGACAGCATAATATCCGAAATGCTGGACGAGCGCAGAGGCAACAGCAATGCCCCAAGCGAGCAAGACCTAAAAGATGTACTTGCAGAACTTGGCGCACCGGAAGAGTTGGCCCTAAAATACGGCGGTAACGAGCGCAAAGCACTAATCAGTGGCGTGTATTTCCTTATGTACAAACGCGTGCTGGCTATTGTACTGCCAATTGTTGCATCTGTTCTGGCGGTGTTAACGACTATCCAATTTTTTGTAGGCGACGAGCCATCGCTGTCCATAATAGTCATCGGGTTCGCAAGCGTAAACTATCTCTCCCACGCGATTCAAATATTTACCGTAATGGCAGGCGGCGTTGTGCAGGCATTTGCGGCTATCACAGTTATATTCGCAGTACTCGACTACAAAAAAGTAAACATAAACGCAGGTGAATTTTTCGACCTACCTGAAATACCAGAAGCCAGTATGAAGATTTCGCCATTTGAGCCGATTTTTTGGATTGCCTTTTCCATCGTCTCAACGGTTGCATTCCTTGGGTTTCCACACGTGATAGCCGGGTACTTTGATGGCGGTTGGGTAACCGTTCTTAATGTAGACGTTATCCGCGGGCTGTGGCTTCCTGTACTAATATGGATGATAATTGAAATTGTTGCAGAGGCCATAAAGCTGGTTGAAGGACAATACAATATGCGACTCTTGGCCGTGACGGTAGTCACAAGCATTCTGCAAATGGTATGCGCAATTATCGTTTTTGGTAACAGCAATATAATGAACCCTGAATTTGTAACCCGCGCAGAAAATTGGAGCGCAGGTATTTTAGCGGGCAGCGGCTGGTTTAGCGTACCGATATCGCGTCCTAACTTGGTTGTATTAGTTGTAATCTTCGGCATTCTAGTATGGGAAGTTGCCGAAGTTGCATACAAAGTTTTTCAAGCTAAACGATATTAAAAGTATGTAGAAGAACAAAGCGCGCTTGCACGCGCGTTTTGTGCCAGACCAATTTCCTAGAGCAGTACAAAAGCTCCGTCACCCTGAACTTGTTTCAGGGTGACGGAGCTTTTGTAGTTACATCATACGTCATAAGGAACAATCGGCTTCATATCATACGTAGATGTGTGAATATATCTATTTTCAAATTGCTGCCAAAAATCCAGCAACTCTATTTTCTGAAAATCCGCCCTCTCAAATTTGTGACGGTTAAATCTAATGGAAAAAACATAATCATCCTGCAAGTCATCACTTTTTTTATTGCGCCTGCCCACGTAGCCAGACACTGTAATATTCTTAATACATGGGCTAATATTAAGTAAATTGCTTGAAAAAAACACGGCCAGCCCAAGGACGCAGTTCATGTATTCGTATTTTATTTCTTTTTGCGTTTTCGCCTTCCGCTTTACCTGCCCCTTTGCTGTTTCGGTGGATTTTTCACTTGGCATATCTTCTAGCCTTGGCAGCACCATGTCAACCAGCAGGTCGTTTGTGCCATTCACAAAATCGTAGCTGATATCAAAATCTACAGGCAGTTCCACCGTAGACAGCCAGTCGTCAATTTCGGCCTGTATATGCTCTGTGTCTCCTTCAATGGCTTTTTCCAGGCCTTCTTTTTTTAGCTCAAATTCAAATTCGTATAACTCATTTGCTTTTATTTCTTCTTCCTGCTGCAAATTTTCGTGCTCGTCTTTTCTGTTCTTCCATGCAAGCTGCAAGCCAGGTAAGCGAGACGCCATTTCATCCTCTACATACTTTTGGCGCAACTTGCGCTTTCGCCAAAATGCAAAAGTCTTTATTTTTTCGATGGCTTCTTGCTCTAGTTGGGGTTTTATTGCAACCTCTGATGGCTCTGTTTCTGCAAATGGAACTTTTTCGTATTGTTGTGGTTCTAGTTGGTTAAAAACCTTTTTAAAATCGCTAAGAGACATGACAGACGGTGCGAGTTTGTATATTTCGACAAACTCCCGCGTCTCGTTTTCGATTTCCTCTTTATATAACCGCATAGCAAAGTTGAGTTTGCCTTTATACATATCGGTTTTCTTTAATCTTCTAAGCATGGTTTCATCGTTGATTAGTATATTAAATTCGTCCAAAACAACTATCGCGCCATCTGGTTGTACATGAATGCTTATGTTATTTGGCATTTGGCTAGCTAGATACGCACCCTTCTTGCCTGTGTTAACAGAAGCTCCTCGTGGGCCAAGTGTCGCGCTAAGACCAGTTTTTGAGAAATTTATTCGTACGCCTTTGGCGATTTTTATACTTCTTCTGAACCGCATTTTGATCCCTCATTTCACCCTAATAATTAACAATAATAAACCAAGGCAAAACATCTTGCAACTCTCTAACCTGCTCCATACAAACAGGATTGTCGTGCAAGTCCAACTGTTGCAAATTCTTCAATTCCCATAGTGGCGAAATATCAACAATTCTATTGCCACCGAGTGCTAACCGCTCTAAATTGGTCAAATAGCGCAAAGGAGCAACATCCGAGATATAGTTCCCCCACACAAACAACTCCGTCAAATTTATCAGGTAGCAAAGGTAAAGGGTTGAAAGATCAGAGATACCACTATGCTGCAAATCAAGAGACACCAGATTGGTAAAATACTTCAAAGGAGAAAAATCCTGTATATTCACGCCATTAAGCGTAAGGTGTGTTATGTTTCCTGGATTTGTGAAAATCGAAAAGTCGGTAAAAGCAGTTCCGCCCCAAAGTCGAAAGCGTTCCAGGTTTGTCAAACTTTCGATGGGCGTCAAGTCGTAGCTAAACATTAACGTCCCGCCCGATAAGCCAAGATCCGTCAAGTTTACAAAATATCTTAAAACAGAAAAATCGCCATTAAACGCCCAATTATCCCCAAGGTTAAAAGAACGCAAGTTAACGAGAGTGTTTAGCGAAGATATTTCCGCAAAATTATTTCCCCACAATTGTAGTTCTGTTAGGTTTGTAAGGGCGGCAAGGGGCGCAACGTTGGTAATATAGTTTCCCGACAAATCCAAATGTGTTACATTTGCGGGAATTGCACCGCTAGCCAACAGTTCTTTAAGCTGCTGATCGGTAATGTTTTGCCCAGCCAAGTTAACAATTAAACCCTCACCAGGCACGGCGGCCGGCCCAACAAAGATGGGTGGCTCGATAATAACAGGGGTAGCGGCGGCGTTGCCATATTCCCCATCATATATTGGTGGGCTAAATATCGCAAAAATATCACGCCATACCAAAAAAAGCATCGATGCCAATAGAAGAACGGTTAGCACTTGCACGAGTCTTTTCATTTGAAAATCCCCTTTCATTGCCTTGCCTGGAGCTACTACGCAACACTATCACGAAAGGGTAAGACCGTCAACAATATTTATAGTGAAATGAAAACAGTCCAAGGCGAAACCTTGTGATGTTTTCGTTTCAATTGAACGCCCGCACCGACGCAGCGAAGCGAAGGAGGTGGAACAGGCAGCGCATGCTGGCAATGGTCTGTCATATAAATGGACGGTTTTCCATTTATATGACTTTACAACACAAGGGACGGCCAGATAATGGCCACCCCTTGTATTGGCAAGCTATTGATTTGATCCAAACTCCTTATTGACAATAATCTGCACCCAGCAGTCACCAATTTCTTCTGTATATTTTTTCTTCAACCTCTTATCCATGAGTGGGACATTTAGCCAGAGTTGGTTTATGTGACCCTCGTGTACTCGGGTAAGGCTAACCTCATAATTTTTATCTTTCTTGTTAAACGCCAAGAGGTCATCTATGCTATATTTTTCGGACTGTATAAGCGTTCTGCCGACGAATCCCATTTTGGCATAAAATTCTTCCGCTCCATCTAAAATCCCCAAGACGAGACCAAAATAGCCGCGCTGCTTTGCGCGTTTTTCTAATTCGACCAGCAACGCTTCATGAATGCCTTTATTTTTGTATTCTGGCGAAACACCGTCCATTGCGATATTCACATATTGCCCCAGAGCTCCATAACCCCAAGCAAACCCACAAAATTTTTCGCCCTCTTTTGCGTACAACAATAACGCTGAATCATTTTTCCACCGCTCTATCCACTCCTCGCGAGAACCCTCATGGTCAATCGGGAAGCTAGAAACTTCCGGCCAAAACGCTAAAATAGCGTCTAATTCTTCAATGCTTTTTACGTGGTCAATAAACATATTAACTCCTTCTTTCTTGATGTTATTTTTAAACGCGCTTGGTGAACAACCATGCACCGATTTGAAGGCTTTGTAAAAACCAGCGGGCGTTTCAAACCCATAATCTAAAGCTATGTCGTACAACTTGCGTCCCGTATACATTTCACCGGCGGCGCAATATAGCCTTCTCCTGCGGATATATTCCATAATAGGTTGTGATGAATACACACTAAATAACTTGTAAACATGATTGGCGGAATACCCAACCATGTCAGCTATCTCCGTAATGCTAATTTCGTCTTTTATATGCATATCGATGTACTGAATGATTTTGTAGTAAACCGCTGTCATTTCCCCACCTCCGTGTATTGCGTTTTCGGCCGTGTACATATCATAGCAGAAATTAGAATAAAAACTTTTCCGTTTTAATCAACATATCATATATAAAACAAAACCAGTTGGTAGCAATCTGTTACCAACTGGTTTTGTTTTTAATGGTAGATTTAAGATAGTTAAGTCTATGGCAAAGCGAAAAGTATTTAGAGTGCTGGTGGTGCTGGTATTGTAAAAATTGGGCGCGCAAATTCGGCGAGTGGCCGTATACGGAATTGACCGCCAGCCCATGTAATGATGTCACCCGTTGCCGACAGCGCAAGGCTCATGCTGTTACAAATGAAAGCGGTAATGTCAAGTGGTGTAGGTACAGGTGCATATGGCGGCGCAAGTTTAATATCTTCATGCCCTGTAAACAGCGTGCCCCACATCAAGGACGTTCCGTCCTCCATTGTGGCGTGTGCACCATCTATCCCTGCCCATATTGCACTGACATTCTCCAAGAGTGGTGTGAAAATTCCCAAACCAATAGAGCTGTACGGTATCATTTCGTATGCCATGTTGCCATACCCACATAAAGTACCATCGTCTCTTATAATGAACATAGTAGCAATAAAATTGCTGGATTGTGCGGCATAGCGCACCCCGTGCATTACCCGCATCGGAGATGTTACATAATAATTGCCACCCCCGGGATGGCTGGCATTATTCCAACCCCATACATACAAATTTCCGGCCGCTGTTACAGCCCAGGCACGGCTACTGCTCGTTCCTGCTTGAACAACATTATTCATAATAGCTACAGGTGTGCTACGAAACCTTGTTGTGCCATCGCCTAGTTGCCCGCGGTCGTTAACGCCCCACGCCCACAATCGCCCATCTGTAGTAATAGCGTGAGAATGAGCCATGCCACCGACAACAAAAGCTACGTTTTCCTTGAGCGCCACAGGCGGCTCGTGTATTGTAATGCCCGTTCCGGTGAAGTAGGAGTGATAAACAACTTCCCCAGTAATAGGCATAATGCCCCTGTTTGTGAAGTGGCGCATATCGTTGCCCCACCTCCAAAGTACCCCGTCGCTGGTTATTGCATACAAGTACCCCAGGTAATCATTTGACAAAGTACCCGAACTAACGGCGACAGATACAACGTTTTCTTTAATCATATATGTTCGAGTTGTTTCCGGCCTCCACCACTCTGTATCGTCAACTGGAATTTCTACCACCCAAAGGTTGCCGTCGTCGCGTATTACAGCGATATATGTCATACTGCTGCTTCTAATTATTCTAGCGGCTGTTTGTGGCGTTGCCACCGGCGTTGTGCGTCGTCTTGGTGCATTAGCGTACACGGTTGTAGCGTTGAAGATTGTTGCCACAGCAAGTACGGCAAAAAGAACCCATGCGAAAGCGCGATGTGTTTTCATTTGATTTTCCCCTTTCGTTGTCCTCTTGTTTTTGAGAGGATATGTAAAGCGTTCGGGGTATGAAGTCCGAACTATGGGCGAAGCGGATATTGCGCTCCGCAAAGAGTTGATATGAGCCATTGCTTACTAAAATTTATCCGATAAGTGCTATTAGTGCTCCTGAAAGTAATGGAAGTGCTTGTTCCATATTTTTAACAAATGAAATGGCAGTATTAAAATCGCGCATTTTCCCGAAAAAGAGTTGGATTATCCTTGTTTTTTCTTCCGTAGCATCAGTTTGCATTCCTTCAAATATTGATTCATTTGTTTTTAGAGTTCTCCTGTAATATATGCAAAAATTCTTCAGCTTTTTTTACATTCGAGGAATATAAAAGAGTATTGAATCCATGCTCAGTTTTAAGGGAAAGTGTTCCATACAAACATACTGGTAATTGCCTATTATCCTTAAATCGTTTATCGGGTGTGCCATTTTTATTTACATACTGCCACGTATAATCAACAATTTGTGCATCTTTAGGGGCAGTGTTTTCAACAAAGCGTACGCTTCCAACTGTTATATTTAAGTCAGCAATGTCTATGGCACCGACTTTTCTTCCAGAAAGTACGAGTATTTTATCGGGCAGCACATAGAGTTGCTCTTTCTTTAAGTTGATGCGATAGCAAATTGCATTTGTCCTTAAAAAAGGGGGTTTCTTTTTCTTAATGCTTATTTTATGTTTTGCTACAGATGTTGCTGCGCCTGCATTGGTACGCTTTTGAGTTGTACGAAAAACATCACTCACTTGCCACAAAATAGTATTTGCACGGAGAATAACTATTAACTGATTTATTAGGTCAATACGATTTTCGCCATATTCATCATATTCATACTGCACATGAATTTTAGCAATAAATTTATATATGATTCTTGTTAACACTAGAATTGGAAATAGCAGAAATAGTGCAATCGAGATTCCGTCCTTCTCCAACACGAGTGCTACAATCCATGAACTAAGAACAAAAAACAAGCTCCATGAAATCAATCTGCTAACAAGGCGATAGCGTTTGATAGCTCCAACAAAATCTTGAAGCTGCGCAGGAACAAGTTCTGTCGCATCTGCATTTTCTATCGTGTATAGGTGTGAAGAATCCGAAGCACTGCCCGAATGATTAGGAGTAAGTTTGTTATCTGCCTCCCTGCGCTTTCGGCTTCCACTACTTTCTTCTACCCAGGCCATACCCGTTCCAGGAATACTTGCTGTCGTCCTTGTCCTACCAGTAGCAGTTTTTGTAAGGCGATAGCCTTTTACACCCCAGCTATATCCGACACCAGTTTTACTTAAATTCACTCGAAATCCAAGCCCTAAGTTGATGCTCCTTCGCAACCGAAACCCCATGTTTATCCACTCCTCTGTGCAACTATTTCTTTTTAGGCCGTGTTATTCCGTCTTTTTCGTGTTAACCATAGCATTTTTACAAGGTTTGTGCAACTTTACGTGCAACTATTGAAATGAAAAAGCCGCCCAATCCAGTGATTAAGCGGCTTTAATTTTTGGAGATGAGGGGAGTCGAACCCCTGTCCGAAGACCAATCAACAAGAACTTCTACCATCATAGTCGGTTATTAAGTTTCCCTTGGGCGCCCCGAACCGACACGGGGGTGCCCTTGGTATCCTTTTAGTCTTTTACCGCTGCAAGGCTACTGGCGGAAAAGTTCCCCACATAATCGGCGCCGGCTTACAGCTATGCGGGACTCGCTGGGCCGACGGCGGCTTTAATTAAGCCGCAAATGCTAAATTATTATTGTCGTTTCTTTTTTAAGGTTGGCTTTTTAACGAAGTCTCCCCTTCGGATGGCTATCCAAGTTTTCAAAATCCCCGTCGAGACCATTACATCCCCGCGGTTGTAGTTCTACACACCTATAATAACCTATTATTGCCAATTTTACAATACTTATTTGCGCAAGCTATTGACATATGTAATCAAAATATGCTAACCTACACACTGGTGCTGCTATAGCTCAGCAGGTAGAGCGCGTCCTTGGTAAGGACGAGGTCACGGGTTCAAATCCCGTTAGTAGCTTTTGAAATGGACACTCTTCGGAGTGTCTTTCTTATAGCCACATTTGCAAACAAATCCAGTTGGTATCAGATTGCTACCAACTGGATTTGTTTTTTTATTTTACTACTGCGCTTACCCTGCCACCACGCTTATGTTACAATTACTGGTGTCGGAACTCTAAATAACGAGAGCAATCTGCACAGGCAAAAAAATATTGACAATGGGAATGGCATTACTCATACTGTATATATCTACACCGAAAAGGAGATACAATCATGCAAAAAACTATCTTCAGTGGCATAAAGGCCACTGGCATCCCAACTTTAGGCAGTTTTCTTGGCGCAATAAAACATTGGGAACGCCTAAGCACCGACTACAACTGTCTGTACTGCGTGGTGGATCTACATTCCATTACCATCCGCCAGGACCCGAAAATATTGCGCCAGTTTTCACATGAGATGCTAGCCTGGTTTATTGCCCTCGGCCTTGACCCGACAAAAAACACATTATACTACCAGTCGCAAGTGCCTGCCCATGCAGAGCTTTCGTGGATATTAAATTGCTTCACATACGTGGGCGAGCTAAACCGCATGACCCAGTTTAAGGACAAGTCTGCCAAGCACGAGGATAATATTAACGCTGGGCTGTATACCTACCCGGTGCTTATGGCGGCGGATATTTTGCTGTTCCAAACAGACCTTGTTCCTGTGGGCGAAGACCAAAAGCAGCATCTCGAATTAGCGCGGGACGTGGCAGAGCGTTTCAATAAAGTTTATGGCGATATTTTTACCGTGCCCGAAGCATATATTGCGCCCGTTGGCGCGCGGATAATGGGGCTGCAATACCCAGATAGGAAAATGTCCAAGTCTGACGACGATAACGAGAACGATTGTATTTTGCTAAGCGACGAGCCTGCAAAAATATTAAAGAAATTCAAACGGGCAGTTACGGACTCTGGTAGCGAAATAAAAGTTGCGCCAGACAAGCCCGGGGTTAGCAACTTATTGTCGATTTATTCTTGCATTACCGGGAAATCGCTAAAGGAATGCGAAGCCGAGTTTGAAGGCAAGATGTATGGCCACCTAAAAACCACCGTTGGCGAGGCCGTGGTGGAAACGCTAAAACCATACCAAGAAGAACAAGCCCGCCTTATGGCAGACATGGCGTATTTGAACCAAGTAGCGGCGGACGGCGCAAAAAAAGCGGCCGAAATGGCCGCTGATACTCTTGCAAAGGTTAAAAAAGCTGTTGGGTTTGTGGTTTAATCTACACCAGCCTATTTATCTCACGGATTTTTGCTGTGTCCACTTTCGGCTGCCTGTCGTAGGTTAACAGGCCGTTAACTTCCTGTTCCACATCTGTAATTTGCGTATAGCATAACCCCGCAATAATGCTTGACGCCGCAACGGCTTCTATTATTCTGCGGTAATCATCCAAAAATTCTTCTTCCGTTTGGACGGTAGTGTAGCCCCAGCCTTCACTGCCGTCTTTTTTATATGCAATGCCGCCAAACTCTGTTAGTAGTACAGGCTCGCCGCGGTGGCTGTAGCCGTTTGCGTAAGCATCGCGGTAGCCTGATTGGGCTTTTAGCATACCATCCATGGTAGTAAGGCCATCTTTGTAGGCGTTGTAGCGGGCGGTTTCGTGCTTTTGGCCGTGGCCGTAGTTGTGTATGGCGCAAATATCGGTAATCGTCTGTTCCCATCCATCGTTGGAAACTACCAGGCGAGTGGTGTCTAGGGATTTTATTGTATAGTACAGTCCTAGGGTGTGGTGCTGCTCTTGCTGACTTCGCATTACATTGGGGATACCCCAGCTTTCGTTGAACGGTACCCAGGTTACGATACTTGGGTGGTTGTAGTCTCGCTCAATAATTTCAAGCCATTCCCGTGTTAGGCGTGTTACGCTGTCTGGGGTAAAACTTGGGCAAGCACCACATTCGCCCCATACGAGAAAGCCCATGGTGTCGGCATGGTACATAAAGCGCGGGTCTTCTACTTTTTGGTGTTTTCGCGCGCCGTTAAAGCCCATTTCCTTCGCAAGGCGAATGTCGGTTGCAAAGTCTTCGTCTTTTGGAGCAGTTAAAAGGCCACCTGGCCAATAGCCTTGGTCCAGCACTAATTTTTGGTAGTATGGGCGATTGTTTAGATACACGCGGCCGTTTTCGGTATGGATTTTGCGCAGGCCGAAGTAGGATGCAACCTCGTCTGTGCCGCCTGGGGCGGTTAGTTTTAGCGATATGTCGAAAAGGTTGGGGTTTTCCGGCGTCCAGCAAATTCCTGCATGGTGAAAAGATGTGTCGAATATTTTCTTATTATATAGCTCAAATTCTACAGAAATGTAGCTGCGAGAAGTTTGGATGGAATTTTGCAGTACCTCTTCACCTTTATAGGAAATGCCAATATCCAAGCTCAAGCCCTTTGTGCAACCAGCAATTTCCGCCTCTATGCGAATTGTGCCACGGTCTACATCGGGGGTAAGGCGTAGTTTTTTTATATGGGTTTTTTCCACGGCCTCTAGCCACACGGTTTGCCAAATGCCGCTGGTGGGGGTATACCAAATGGCGTGGGCTTTGTCCAGCCAGGTTTGCTTGCCCCGTGGGATTGTTTCGTCTTTTAAGGGGTCGAAAACTCGCAGGGTAATGGATTGCTCGCCGTCTATTAGATAAGGTGTAATGTTAAAGTTGAAGGCTGTATGGCCGCCCTCGTGGCTGCCAACCATACGGCCATTCACATACACCCAAGCCTGGTAGTCTACCGCGCCGAAGTGCAGAATAATTTCCTTGCCCGCCATGTTTGGTTGCAGGGTAAACTTGCGGTTGTACCAAAGATAGTCGGATGGGGTTTTGTCGGTTGCTTGGCTGTACTCTGCCTGTTGGGCGAAGGGTACTTGAATTGTGCCTGAAAAATTTGGGGCTTCGTGCCATTTTTTGTCCAGGCCTTCATTTAAAGGGTCTGTGGCGAAGTTCCATTTGCCGTTTAGGTTTTGCCATAGTTGGCGCACCAGTTGGGGGCGCGGATATTCTTGCCGCGCAGGGTAAGATAGGGTCATGAGAAATCTCTCCTTTTGTTTTAACGGTAGCAACTATAATTTACCACATTTTTGATGAAGATGTAATAGTAAGTATTTTACATAAAGATGCTGGACAATTTGCACAGTTTTTTACTGGAATAGAGGCGAAGCATATGATAATATAAGTTCACATGGACAAGCCTTTGTCTAAAGTGCTTGGATATAACACAAAAATAACCTAAAAGGATGACAAACATGGAAATGACGATTATTATCGCACTTGGAGTCGCACTGCTTATAGCACTGGGATGTATCATATTTATCCTGCTAAGAAAAGGCAAAAGCGGAGCATTAGGCGATACAGGCGAAAGAGTAAACGAACATATTAGCACCAGCGCAGGGGCTTGCCGTGCTATAGGCAAAAAGAACAAGTTTGAAATAAATTTTGAGGGCGAGTCGGTCAGTTTCTTGGTTGAAAATGGCGTTATCACCCAGTACAAATCAAAAAACAAGCCGAAATTCACAAAATACGGAAGAGGGGCATAGATATGTTTGGATGGGATTTAACAAAAAAGCAGGAGTTAAATGACCTACAGGCGAAAGTAGAATATGAATTTGAAGAGTTTGTATCTGAAATGAAGGAAATAGCAGAAAAGACCATTGCCGCATTCCGCAAGCTAGAGCCTAAAATTAACGTAATTAACAGCGAAAAAGCATCGCTGCGGCATGAGATTTATGCCCTCCACAAATTTCTCTCTACATATGAGGATATGGGCGTTCGCATATCGACTTTCGATTTTATAGAAGAGGAATTTTTAGATTTTGGCAGCGATAAACTGGAAGAACTGAATTACGAATCCCTAAAATTTGAACGCGATAATTTCACAAATATTTCAGGGATTATTGCCGCTGGGGGTGCAGTTATCGCTGGCGGAGGTATTGCTGGTGCAGGAGTTGCAGGCGCAGCAGGTGTTAAAGGTGCATTTGCCGCATTTGGCGGAGCCGCCGCGCTAAAGGGGGCGGGTGTTGCAGGGCTTGCCGCCGCAGGTGCTGGCGCGGCTATGGTTGGTGGTGTCGTGCTTGCACCCATTGGCGTTGGCATTGGTATCTTTCAAAGGAGTAAAAACAAGAAAAAAATCACAGAACTTACCAAGCTAATGGAAGACCTCCGCTTCGACTGGTGGAATAAACTGACCCAGGCTAAGGATGCACTAAATTTTGCAAAAGACACCATCCCGCAAATTGTAGATTTATATTGGAACTGCATTTCCATGGTTGGGGATGCGGTTAAATATAGTATTCTGCCGGAATTAAAGGGCGTACAATGTTTTTTTGTTGCAGACGCAATAAAAGAAGGCATTAAATACGACAAAAGCACAGACAGCATCCGCCCCAACCCCGTTTCTATGTACAAGGACACGCCATATCACAAGCACTATCAATTTGTGAAAAATGCATTTGACTTTTATACCATTATTTGCAAGTTTTTCACAACCGCTGTGCTGGCCGACCTTTTGGATGATATTTCCCTGTCTAAAGACGTGCAGGATAAACTGGAAATTGGCATAGCGGAAATACGAGAAAGCCTGGTATCTGTCCAAGATAATATGCAATTTACGGAGGTGTAATAATGGCTGGTAATGTAAACTTAAAAGACGCGATACAAATGCGAAACGCCCTAGCAAATTACAGGGACGAAAAATATCTAAACATAATTGCACAGTTAAATACACAATGCGAAGAGATTATGAAGGAAGACCTTGGCAGTCAGTTTGTGCGCTCTTGTGGTAGGGACTTGGCTGGGGAGTTAGTGCGTGGCTTTTTTAACACAGGGGATTTTCATATAACTATAGACCAGCTTGCGTTACGCATTTTGGAGTTTGACTATGAAAATGACTACGACCCGTTGAAAGAAAGCGGGCAGGTTCACAAAAACGTGTACAATTACAACGACCATAAGCAAACATCGACACGGTTGCAGGCAATTGCTGGCGATATACAGGCAAGTCAGAAAAAGTTGTTTGAAAAAGAGGGTGAAAAGTATAAAGATGATAAAATAATCAGAAAGGAAATGGCTGCGTATCGCTCAAGCAGGGCAAGTAGGGATGGCAAACTTGTAGACGATTATACTGGCGTAGCCGAGGAGATGCTCGTTCGCGATAATGGAGTTGAATACACCAGCCTTCAGGTCGAGCATACACAATCACTTGCATCAGCAACATATAATGAAAAGTATATCAAGGAAGGCGGAATTGAGCGAATAAAGCAAATCTATAACTCGGAAGCAAACTTCACTATGATACACGAAAGAGCTAATGCAGTAAAAAACGACGTGCGTATTATTGTAAATGGTAAAGGCGAAACTGAATATCTAGTTTCGTCCCAAATATTAAAGAGGGAGGAAAAGGGCGAGACGTTTACAGACATTACACATACAGCAACCCCCGAGCAGTATGCCGATGCTGTTGCCCTCACATTGGAGGGAAAGCACACGAAATCAAGAAAACATACCAAGCCTGAGACAACACAAGTCATTAAAGATGCGGGTTATTTGGATGAGGACGGCAATACACAAAAGCACATAAAGAAGACACTGGCTAAGGAAGCTAAGCGGTCCCAAAATGCCGAAAGCATGGGGATACTACAAGAAACAGACTATGTTGCCGTAGGCAAAGATGCAGCGGGTCACGCTGCCGCATCTCTGGGCAAAATTTTCGCTGGACAAATAATATACTATTCTGCGCCACCGCTGGTTTTCGAGCTAAAGCGCATAATGCAAAATAAGCCATCCTCACTAGAGCAAGCTCTGGACGATTTAGGCAAGGCCGCAAAGCGTATTGGCAAATATATTATAAGCAACCTGAAGGAAATTTTTGCTAAAACGATATTCAGCGGTATGAAAAATTTCGTAAAAATATTTTTAGATATCTTAATCGGCATTGTAAAAGCAACGGTTAAAAAGTTACTTCGCCTTGCAAAAAATCTGGTGCTTGCCACGGTAGATGCGGCTCGGGTTATCGTGCAAAAAGGTTCAACCGCCGCACAAAAGGCAGATGCGGTTACTACTTTATTTGCAACCACCGTAACCACCTTTGCTGTAGACGCTCTTTTTGATGCAATTGGCGCAGGGCTATATATCCCAGATATGCTGCTAATGCCATTGCAAATTTTGGCAACGATAATATGTACAAACCTCACATTACTAATACTGCAAAAGGCAGACCTGTTTGACATACGCTTTAATTTTAAACTTAACGAAATCAAAGAACTGTTTGCCACAGCACGAGAAGATTTTGCAAATGAAATGGAGCTTGCAGCAAACTATAGTGCAAGTGAAATTGATGCAATGCTTGCCATGGCGCAAAATGAATGTAGAGAAATATATGCAAACATTGTAGAGTTTAACCCCTTCGAAACAGAAGCGAGGGAAGACTTACAAAAAATTAGCACCATGTTTAATATGGGAATTGACTTTGATAAGAAGTGGCAAGAATTTTTAGGTGCAGAACTACCTGTTGCAATTTAAGCCAGAGGAGACCACACCATGCCAATAGTATTCCAACTAGAAAAACCAAACAATATCCCCGAGACTTTGCGCAAACTTAAGGCCAGGCTAGCAAAAGAAGGCGGCACTATATCCGGCAATGAAGTAAAGGGCATTATAGAATACAGCGGCGTAGAAGGTATCTATATTGTAAAGCAAAACTGCATTGAAGTTGGCATTACAAAATGCCCGCTGCTGCACCGCCTCGTTGTAGAGAGGTATATCAGAAACATCTTTGGCGAAATAAAGTCATAGTTCACTCGAGTATAACTTTAAGGCAGGGGAAGAATGATGAACTAAGGAGTTTTCATGAAAGACATAAAACCAACCCGCACTGTCGCGGTTATGATGGGCATTACAATAATAGGCAAACTACTTGGCCTACTGCGCGACCGAATGCAAACGACCGAGTTTGGCGCGTATTCTGCCGAGGGTATTGCCTTTATGCAAGCCAGCGCGTTGCCGCGCAATTTTTTGGACATAATGTTTGCGGCGGCGTTTTCCGCCAGCTTTATCCCTGTGTTTTCTTCTTATATGGAAACAAAGGGCAAGGAAGCCGCGTTTGACCTGGCGGCGCGTTTTATTAGCGTTGTAATGGTGCTATCCGCCGCAGTGGTGGTATTGGGCGTTATTTTTGCGCGCCCAATTTTTATGCTGTCGCTGGATGGCGACGCTTTGCCATATGGCACGGTTTCCCTTGGCGTTACATTGCTGCGCCACATGCTTCCGCTTATGATACTTAGCGGATTGGCGTTTTCATTTACAGGAATTTTGCAATCCCTGGGCGAGTTCCGTATGCCTGCGGCCATGAGCATTGTTTCCAACGGCATAATTTTGGCGTATTACTTCTTTTTTATAGACCGCTTTGGCGTGTATGGACTGGCGGTTGCGTTTCTCATTGGCTGGGGCGCGCAGGGGGTTATTCAACTGCCGTTTTTGGTGCGGCACAAGTTCCGCTTTCGGTTTAGCCTTAACTTGCGTGACCCAGGGCTAAGGCAAATTGGCGCGTTGGCGTTGCCAGTACTGGTTAGCTCTTGGATTGTGCCAATAAATAATTTGGTGAACGCCCGCGCCGCTTCGCCACTATACGGCGGCGAATTTGGTGTTGTAGGAATTTACATGGCGCACGCTTTATTTACCATTGCAACAGGTGTTTTTGTCCTTAGTATTGCGAATGTAATTTTCCCAAAACTATCGCGGCTTGCGGCGGTAGAAGATAAGGCGGGCTTTGGCAAAACAGTAAATGATACGGTGCGCGTGCTGTTGTTTTTTTTGGTTCCGCTAACCCTTGGATTGATGGCATTAAGCCACCCGTTGGTAGAACTTGTATACGGCGGTGGACGTTTTGACGCTATGGCCATTGATGTCACCAGCACCGCGCTGTTTTATTTGGCCATTGGCGCGGTGGGGTATGGGTTGCTTATTGTGTTAAGCCGCGCCTGTTATGCTACATTTGATGGGCGAACGCCTATTATGGCCGCTGTGGTGGCCATTGGTGCAAATGCTGTGCTTAGTTTTGCCCTTGCGCCTTATTTAGATGTGGCAGGACCAGCTATAGCGGCGGCAGTTTCGCAAATATTGGGCGCGGCAATTTTAGTTGTGGCTTTAACGCGTAAAGGTGTGCTAAAGTGGCCGCGTGCTATGATTTTTGATATTGTAAAAATATTGGGTTGTGCTGGTGTTATGTATGTAGCGGTGGTGTTTGTTTTGCGTCAGGTGGATAATGCCCATGTTTTCGTGCAAGTTGCGCTGGCAGGTGCGGTTGGGTTGGGGTTGTATTTCGGGCTGGCGTGGGTTGTTGGTATGAAAAAAATCAGTTGGTAACATTTTGTTACCAACTGATTTTTGCGTGTGGCTTTCATATTACTCCATAGACTCAGCAATTCTAACCAAATCATACAGCGTTACCGTGTTTGGGCTCATTGCTTGAAGAGAATGGGCTGTATCCCCAATTACCATTGTAAGGAACGGAAAATCCCTTTCGCCACTGATACCATCGTTTGTACCATGGGTTAAAATGGTTCGTTCCAGTCTTGAATATTCATCAGCACTAAGGCTTCCAGAGAGCACCGCTTCATTCCCATTTATCATAACGCCTTGTTGTCCCCACTCATAACTTGGGGCAACTCTTGAGCCACCAAGATAACTCAGTTGCAAAAGAATTGTATCATTCCCGTTGGAGAAATAAACAAAAGCAATTTGGGCAGAAGATATAGTCCCCAGCTTATATTGATGATTATTGGGATTTACAGGGAATGTGAACCTGCTAAAATTAAAGCCATCTGGTAAATATGTTGGCAATGCTATATTTTCCAGTTGCAACAACTCCAGACCGTCTTCTATACTGTTGAAATGAAGTTCGTCGCGATATATCCATTCTTCGCCATCAACTTCAAGTACAATAGGCTCGCCGCCAGATGCCCCAAATGCTTCGTAGTCGATGTTAATGTCTATTACATCCGATGTCGTGCCGTCTGGAAGGTCGATTTCGGCTACAATAAATTCATTCACAAATTCTTTACCATGTACAACACCCGTGTCAAAATGCCGCCAAATTATTGGCACAGCAGCATAAGCGACAACAGAAAGGGATATTACGCCTGCCAGCAACGCAGCCGCAACAGCGGGTATTCTTGTTTTTTTAGTATTCAGCATAACCGATTGCTCCTTTTCATTTGATAAACGATTTTGCATTGCTTCTAGGTTTTTTCTACGGTCAACCTCTACCGAGGGGTTAATGCTTCTGCATTTTGCCAAAAAATCGTCATTACTCATGTAGCGTCCTCCTCCATAAATTTTTTTAGTTTGTTAATTGCTCTGTGAACCACCACACCTACATGGGATTCACTAATCTTCATTATTACAGCAATTTCGCTATGTTTAAGTTCCGTGGCAAATTTCATAGATAAAATTTGTCGCTCTTTATCTCTTAATTTTGCCATGGCCACCATCAGCTTTTTGCTTCCTTCGTTTATAACCACAATTTCTTCAGGCTGCCTATCAGAAGAAACAAGTTCCAATAAGCTGTCAAAAGTCAAAAATTTTCTGCCCATTGTTTTTCGCAGATAGTCTGTGACTGTATTTTTTGCTATGCCAATTAACCACCCTTCCATTGGAAGCGCGTGGTTATAACTTTTCCATCCCTTAATTGCCTTAACAAATACATCATTTGCAAGTTCTTCTGCATCGTGATGATTGTTAATGCGAAAGGCAATGTAGTTATACACATTTTTGTGGTATTGGTCGTACATTGCTTCCAGCGAGCAAGTTGCAGTGGCCACGGCAACTTGCTTTTTTCTTCCCAGAATTTCTACCATAAATGCCTCCTTTCTTAAATATGTTTGTAAGCCTTACAACATGGTATACGTTTTAGAGCGATTTCCATTAACAATATCCTATTGACATTAACACAATGTTAAGGTGTATCCTGTACTTGAGGTGAGTTCAAATGTTCTAAATTGGCGAGTTTTCAAAATTGGTGCGGGTATCGCCGCGTATGCTTAGGCATTACGAGCAAAGCGGCCTTCTTCGCCCTGCGGAAGTGGATAGCTTTACAGGTTATCGCCTGTATGCCTCTGGGCAAATTCCGCTGTTGGCGCGTATTACAGAGCTACGTGACATGGGTTTTGGCATAGATGAAATAAAAGCACTATTGCCAAACTACAACAACCGTACTGCTATGCAAAATGCGCTGCGCCAAAAGCAGCAGAGCACGCCATAGCATTTTCTATACGTGCGGCGGAGCAGAAGCATACATCCTTGCTTGTAAACACAATTATGGATACTGTGGAAAACTCCAGCACAAGTGACGAGAGGAACGCCGCATGGCATTTGAAAATGTGGATAGAGGATACATTCTCATCTACGCTAACTGATAGCCGCGTAGTGGAAATTCTCAAAAGCCTTGCACAATACGCGAACTAGACAAAAAGCGGCAACTGGTAAGAAACTCTTACCAGTTGCCGCTTTCAATTACTTATATAGCCGCCACAGCCTCTATCATTTCATCTGACAGCGATAACAGATCAACGCTTACATTTACCAAAATAGATAGCACACTTTCATTTCCAGGAAAATAAGCTGTGCAAAAACCTACTCCATAATCGCCACCATCATGCCAATAGACCTTCTTTCCATCCTTCTCTGAAACAAAAATGCCTAGCCCAAAATGTCCTCCGATATCCTCAAAAACTCCGCGTGGTGTTAAAACTTCTTCCAGCATTTTCGAAGAATACAATTTCCCACCAAGCAGCGCAGTCCAGAATTTTTCCAAATCGCCAGCAGTGGTATACAGTCCACCATCTGCCGCTCCAATAATCGGCAAGCGGAAGTAATTGCCAACATACACTTCGGCTTTGCTATCCCAGGCATACCCAACTGCGGTATTGGCAGGCAGATTGTTTGTGGCGTGGAAGCCAGTGCGTGTTAGCCCTAGCGGCTTGATTATATTTTCCATTACATATTCGCGATACCCCATGCCAGAAACAGCTTCTATTATCAGACCCAGCAGAATAAAGTTAGAGTTCGAGTAGTCAGCCCCTTCCCCCAACGCGAATGCGGGCGGCTTGTTGCTAAACAATGGAAGATAATACTCGTTACTTGTCCACAAGTTTACGGGGTGGGTGTCGAAAAATTGGATTTTTTCCTCTTTACTATTAAAATCCAGGTAATCCGCAATACCGCTGGAATGAGATAACAAGTGCAGCACTGTCACTTCCTTGGGAATGTTGCCCAAGTCGTGCGTTAACAGGTCATGCAGTTTGCTTTCCAGTGATATTTTCCCTTGGTCGATTAGCTGACAAATAGCGGTAGAAGTAAAAAGTTTTGTGCCTGATGCAATGCCAAAGGCTGTGTCTATTTGATTCGGCAGTTCTTCGCCACGGTTGCGGAAGCCGTCAACTTTTTCGTACACGGTCGTGCCTTTTTGCGTGATGGAAATTACGCCAGAAAAATCATCTGCGTCATCCCACTCTGTAAAAATCTTTTCAAGTTTGTCCATATCTATTCTCCTTTGCGGTTTTCCTCTATTTTATCGCCTATGCTGGAACGCGCAAGAGAAAAGTTGATTATAGCCGTACTATATTTCATAAACATTATCATCCGAATTTAACCACGATTGCTCCAAACTCTCTACATAAACAGACCCAGCCCCCGAATGGATATCAAAACCCCAGTCGGTGAAATTAAATACCGCGTTCATAAACGCGTCTCGTGCCGCGGCATCTTTTTTCTCGTTAACCGCCTTGGCCAGCTCTATTATGCCGTCTGGTTTCTCCTTCAACCGTTCGGCATATTTCACCAAATTTTTATGGCTGGGGAAGAACACTTCGTTATGGGCGTAAAGCATTCGCAGGCCTGCGTATACAATTTCAAAACAAGACTTGTCCAGCAGGTATTGGTTGCCACTGGCGGTGGCATCATTAAAAAAATACCAGCCCGATAGCTGTAGAATACTATTGAACAGTTTTATACGCGCCAGTTTTTTCTCATGGGGGTACACTTGTATTTTTTCCACCAATTCTTCAATTGTTGGGTCGCTGGAAAAAATCACTTGCGCTTTAATAAACGAGTTGCGGGTCGGGTCGCTGCCCCGTTCTACGGCCGCTTCCAGGTACGCCTTGTTGAGATATTTCACATCAAAATATCCTTCTGGGTACGTGCATTTGTCTAAAATACATTCCGCAAGAATGCCTTTTTGCCGTTGTATTTCATACGCATGGTCGGTTAAAATTATCATACCATCTAGGTCAGAGTCGGGGCGTTCTTCTCCTTTGGCCACCGAACCGCCGAATATGAATGCAATAACCTCTGGATTGCTGGCAAAGTGCTCCGTCATAATTTGTAAAGACTCTGCGTGGTGCTTTAGCATTTTTAGTCACTCCTTTCAAAATAATATACTACAAACACCTATCCATTTCCATCCCCACGGCACTATATAAGTGAAATCAATGAGAAAGGAGCGTGTAAAGAGCATGGACGAAATCGTAAAATTTGTCGAGCCAATTTTCAACTTCTGCGTGCGCCGCCTAAACAGCCGCCACGACGCGGAAGATTTGGCAAGCGAAATAATGGTGCATATTCTCAGCGGCGTAAAAAAATACGAAATAGAGTCGCTGGAAAAATGGGTGTGGCGTATTGCCCACAACCGCTATGCGCGCTTTATCGACAAACGCAACAAGCGGAATGAAGTGCCCCATGAGTACGACACAGTGCAAGACGATTACGATTTTGTAGACGCGCTGGTGATTACTGACGAGTATAGCCAAGTTTTCAAGTTTCTGCACACGCTGTCTTCGGAGTACCGTAATATTATGGTTGATTATTACATCGGGTCGCTACCGATAAAGGAAATCGCCAAAAATTACGGGCTGTCTCAAGCCACAGTAAAATGGCGGCTAAATATCAGCCGCCAAAAAATAAAAGCCAGGATTGGAGAAAACAAAATGGACAAAGTTTACAAACGTATCAATTGGAACACCGGCACCTGTAACGGAAACATAGACTCGGACCAATATCTACACAGCCAAATTGCGCGAGCTATTTGCGAAGCCGCATATGAAAAACCCCTCACAGTAGAAGAAATAAGCATAAAAACCGGCTTGCCAACTATGTATATCGAAGATGAACTGCCGCGCCTTATTTACGGCGACGCGATTGTAAAGGAAGGCAATAAGTACGCAACAAACTTTATCGTACTGCGCCTTTGCGACAAAAAAGTAATGGTAACAAAATTTGCGCCCATTGTAGACAAGGTAGCGGATTATTTTGCTAATGCGTTTGAACAGCACGCTGCCAGCGTTGCAAAAATGGATTTCTACGGCTCGGATTTCGGCATGGCAAGGCTTGGGTACATTGCGCTGTCCGGCGTTATCCGCGACAAAACCGAAAATGTAATGACGGAAGACCTTGGCCTGCAACGTGCCCCATTCCCTCCGCGCCTAGATGGTGGCTATGGCTGGTTTATTGTAGACGAAAAGGAAACACAGGACGAGTCTACCTTCACGACCGAAAGCGGACGCAATTCTTATTCCGGCAAAAATCATTTCATAAATTACTATTGGGTCGGCAGATATTTACGCCGCGATGTTTGTGATAGCATAGACATGGTAGCCGGCAAAAATTTAATTGACAAAACAGAAGATGGCATCTTCCCCAGCAGTGCGATAAGCGAAGATGACCTTGCGCGGCTGGCACAAGGTCATCTAGTGGTGAAGGATGGGGATAAATACAAGCTGAACTTTGCCATGTTTACACTCGAACAGTTTTATAGCTTCAGAAATCTGTTTGGCCAAGGCAGCGACAGCCTTGACAAACTGCTTGGCGAGTTGATATCCGACATACACAAGAGCTTTAAGGCATTTGTACCAAAGCGGTTGGACAGCCAGATTAACCAATATGTTTGTTGCTATATTCACAATATAATTGGATTTGTGGCGGAAGAACTGATAGCCCAGGGCGTGCTAGAAAAACCCGACGACACAAAGCCAATGACAAACGGCGTGTTTAGTGTTTTAGGTGAGCATGTAAATGTGTAGCACATGTTGGGTGCGCGGCCGCCGCGGCCAACGCCCTCATTTGCTTTTTGTCTTTCAAAAATTGGTCGATAAATTTATCTGCCGCAACCAGAACTACCAAACCGTATTCGATAGAAAGCAAATAACTGCGAAATCCGTAGTCTACAATTTCGCCAGCGTCTAAAAGCAACATAAGCCGCGATACCACAAGTGCAAACATATAAAATAGGTAAAGAGATGCCTTGAATGAAACAAAGTGCATCCTCTTTGCCTTTCTTTTTTTTGTTTTTATCCTGTGCAAATACAGCCTATCCGCAAACAATACTACTATTATAAGAATAAGATTCCAAACATAGGTGCGCAGTGCAAAGCCCTCTGCGCCACGGGAAAATATCCCGAAATATGTTAACAAGCCATATGCCGCCGCCATGATTATGGCGTACAGAGCATAAAAGAAATAATTTACAGCGGGTTTTACTGAATATGGCATTAGTGGCACGGTGTTTACCTCTTTTTCTGTTTAAGTCCCATGTATGACAATATTATGGGTATGTGCTGGATAATATGAATTATAACAAGTACCAAGCCAATTCTGGCGGTAATGCCATGTATGCGGCCTATGGTGGTTGTAACGCTCATATCGTTAAAAAATGGCGGGATGGCAATAAAGCCAGTGATTATGGATATTGTCCAAAAAATTAGCAAGAGAATATCTACGGCATACTTCCCGCGCAAGGTTTTACTTAGCTTTCCTGCAAAAAGAGACTTTGTGCAGGCCTTTATCCATTTGCGGTGTATAAAAACGTGTGCGGCGAAGAATAATGCGCAGGCAGTTCCCACGCTAAAGTGATACGCCGCCCCCCTTGTGCCATCCCATCTTATAAATGATAAAAGTAGGAAAATAGTCATGGATATATCTACGATTATTTTTGTCTGTTTGCTGTACATATAGGCCTTGCATCCCCTTCCGTTGTAGGCCTGTGATTATACCACACAGCGGCAAATATCACAATTTCAACTGGAATCTAAGCGGCCAGAGGCCGCGCATTTCGTACAGTGCAATTTCAACTGGTTGGATCTGGTTACCAGTTGAAATTTTTTGCCACACTTTTTTTGCGCTCACCCACCATATATGTTAATATCTACACATTCGAAAGGACTTGATAAAAATGAAAATTCTATCCGTATTCGGCACTCGCCCAGAGGCATTAAAAATGGCACCCCTCGTGCTGGAAATGGCAAAACACCCAGCCATAGACTCAAAAGTATGCGTTACCGCCCAGCACCGCGAACTTTTAGACCAAGTGCTAACCCCATTTAATATCGTGCCAGACTATGACCTAAACATTATGTCACACGGCCAGTCATTAGCCGACGTTACAACCCGCGTGCTACAAGGCCTTGCCCCTATTTTGGAAGAAGCAAAGCCCGATATGCTATTGGTGCACGGCGATACAAGCACAACATTTGTTGCGTCACTTGCAGCTTTTTACGCAAAAATTAGCGTCGGGCATGTGGAAGCGGGACTCCGCTCCTACGACAAATACCGCCCGTATCCAGAAGAGGTAAACCGCAAACTAACAACCGCCATTGCCGACCTGTATTTCGCACCCACAGAAGGTTCTCGCGACAACCTAATAAAGGAAAATATTTCGCCAGATTTAATTTCCGTTACAGGCAACACAATTATCGACATTTTGGCACACACCACAAAGGAAAATTACCACTTTGAAGAACCGTCACTAAACAACCTGGATTTTTCAAAGCGGATAATCATCCTAACCGCCCACCGCATGGAAAACCGCGGCAAGCCAATGGAAGCAATCTGTCGCGCCGCGCTTAGGCTTGTGCAAGATAACCCAGACGTGCAACTGGTATGGCCTGTTCACCCAGGCAAGGCCGTAACAGAACCAGCAAACGCAATTTTAGGCGGGCAAGAGCGCGTGCTGCTTATCCCGCCGCTGGGCGTGTTTGACCTGCACAACCTTATGCACCGCGCCTATTTAATGCTAACCGACTCTGGCGGCATACAAGAAGAAGCACCGTCATTCAACCTGCCAACAGTCGTACTGCGCGAGGTAACCGAACGCCCAGAAGGCCTACACGCAGGCACAATGGTTCTTGCCGGCGTAGATGAAAACAATATATATAATGAAGCAACGCGCCTGCTAACCGACACTGCCGCCCACGCAAAAATGGCCGCTGCTTCCAACCCATACGGCGACGGAAAAGCTAGCCAGCGCATTATCGAATCAATATTAAGGTGGGAACGCCCATGCTAACACTACAATGGTTTTTCGGCGACAGAGAGAGCCTAGCAGACGCCCACGCCATACGCCGCGTGGTATTTATAGAAGAACAAGGCGTGTCCGAAGCCGAAGAACACGACGGCACAGACCCCGCCTGCATTCACCTAGTAGCCTACGAAAATGACATACCCGTTTCCACAGGCCGAATAATGATAACTCGCGACGATTTCATAATCGGCCGCGTAGCAACCCTACCGTCACACCGCGGGCGCGGCATTGCCACAGGAATAATGCAAGCCCTAATAGACGCGTGCTGCACCATGGGCGGCGACCGCCAAATTCTACACGCCCAAACCCACGCCCGCGCCTTCTACGAAAAACTAGGTTTTACGGCTTATGGCGAAGAATTTATGGACGCGGGGATACCCCACATAGCAATGGAGCATTTCGGGACAGAGCGGAAATGTGCTAAGGAAGGATGACTAAATGCGACTTGATAAATATTTGAAGGTTAGCCGAATAATAAAACGGCGAACAGTAGCCAACGAGGCTTGTGACGCTGGACGTGTTGAAATCAACGGCAAGGTAGCCAAGGCGTCCGTAGACGTTAAGTTCGGCGATATCATCGCTATAAAATTTGGCGACAAGGTTACAAAAGTACAAGTCCTGGACATAAAAGAAAATGTACGCAAGGAAGATGCCCAGGCCATGTACAAAATGGTGGAGTAATATTCCACCAAACCACCCCATATAATGTTCCAAGGGGTGTTACATATGCCAATTTCTCAAATACAAGACGACCGCGCAAAAACTCGCGCACCGTCACGCCATGCAATTCAAATAGACAGGCGCGAAAACATTACCGTTTCCGGTGTTACCGACGTTATTTCCTTCGACGAAGAGTCCGTTATCTCTGAAACGGAGATGGGTATTGTGGTAATTAAAGGCGCGAACCTGCACGTAAAGCGCATCAACCTGGAAAACGGCGAACTGGTAGTAGCTGGCGAAATAGATGGGCTAAGCTACGAAAATGCAAGTGCTGGCACTAAGGCCAAGTCGTTTATGGGGCGGTTGTTTAAATGACAGCGGTCAACCCACTTTCCGAGCAGGGTACTTTATTTTTGGCCACCGTGCTTATTGGCGCGGGTATAGGCCTTTTTTTCGACTTGTTTCGAGTGTTGCGCAGGGTTTATGTTCATAGAGCAATAATTGTACAAGTCCAGGATTTTATTTTTTGGATATGCGCCACGGGTTTCCTGTTCTTCTTTTTTCTGGACACCAATTTTGGGGAAATACGGCCGTTTTCGATAATGGGTGCAGGGTGCGGGGCGGTGCTTTATTTTGCTACACTTTCGCCTTTCATAATCAAAATTCTTGAGGCAGTGCTGAAGTTTGCTATTCGCGTTATTATAGGCTTGGTGCGAATTATCATCGCGCCTATTCGATATATTTTTAGGCTAATTACACCGCCGTTACTATCATTCATAAAAAAACGCCACAAAAACTTGCGCACAGCCGCTAAATATGGCAAAATGCACATACGTAAAACAAAACGCAATTGGCAACAATATCTAAAACGCGTTTGAATGTGAAATAGGAGTGCATATAAATGCCAAAAGCGGCAGAGCGTACACGCACAAAAAGAAAAAAGCCCATATCCAAGACAGCATACCTGTATATTATTTTTTTGCTGTCCATTATAGGGCTTTCTTTTGTTTTGGTCGTAAACCAAGCCCGCCGCTATAACGAGCTTAGGCAGCAAGTAATTAACATAACCTATAACATAGATGCCCAAACCGCCATAAACGAAGAACTGGAACGTCAGCTAGATTTTTTCGATAGTGACACATATATTGAAAAACGCGCGCGAGAATGGCTGGGCATGGTAAGGCCAAACGAGATTTTGTTCCGCAATATAGCAGAATAGGGAGATTGTATGATAGATGTAGCACTGGTAGGCACAGGGGGTATGATGCCGCTGCCCGGACGTTTTTTGTCCAGTATGCTGTGCCGTGTAAATGGCAAAATGATACTTTTCGACTGCGGCGAAGGCACGCAGGTTAGCCTGCGTATGCTTGGCTGGGGTTTTAAGCAGATTGATATAATATGTTTTACCCACTACCATGGGGATCATGTTTCTGGCTTGCCTGGTCTGCTTTTAACTATGGCCAACGCCGAACGCACCGAACCCCTAAAGCTAATTGGCCCAAAGGGGCTACAGCACGTGGTAACAAGCCTGTGCGTTATCGCACAAGACCTGCCATTCGAGTTGGAATTTTACGAATGGGAAGGTCAAAACACCTACACAGAGGACATACTGTCTATCACAACTTTGCCTGTTAACCATCGTACGCCATGCTTTGCATATAGCGTAGAACTGGCACGCCGCGGCAAGTTTGACCCACAGCGGGCAAAGGAGCAAAATATTCCTTTGCAAATTTGGAGCAATTTACAGAAACTTTCCGACGAAACCATCGTATATAATGATATAACCTATACGCCAGACATGGTTTTAGGGCCGCCAAGGGCAGGCTTAAAACTGGTTTTTTGCACAGATACCCGCCCGGTACAAGCACTGCCAGATTTTGCCCAAGGCGCAAACCTGCTTATATGCGAAGGACTATACGGCGACCCAGAAAAGCATGAAAAAACCGTACAGCGCAAGCACATGACCTTCCAAGAAGCGGCAACTATTGCAAAAACAGCAAAGGCAAAAGAGTTGTGGCTAACCCATTTCTCGCCAGCCTTGCCAGACCCATATAACTACCTGCAATTCGCTACAGAAATTTTCCCAAACACAAAAGTTGGCAAAGACCGCAAGAATAAAACACTGGTGTATGAAGAATGATACCCCTGCGAAAGGAGAATAGAAGGGCATGAACACACGTACCGACATGGAACTTATTCAAGAATGCTTAGACACAGCCTGTGATTTCTCCTTTGAAGAGCTGGTTAACCGCTACAAAAATTTGGTTTACTCCATTATCCTGCGCCAAACAAACAACCGAGACGAAGCGGCGGACTTAGCCCAGGACATTTTCCTTAAAATATACAAAAACCTGGCTCGTTACACCCCTGAGTTTAAATTTAGCACATGGGTAATGCGCATAACCAGTAACCATATTATAGACCAGCACCGCAAAAAGAAAATGGAAACCGTGTCATACGAAGTGTATACCAGCGAAGGTGGTAGCGTGGGCACATCTGTTTCCAGCGAAACGATATATTTAAAACACGAGCAAACAGAAAGGCTGCAAAAAATCATTACCGGCCTGCCCGAGCAGTATCGCACTCCACTAATTCTGTTCCACGAACACGGGCTTAGCTACAACGAGATTTCAGAAAAAATTAACGAGCCAGTTTCCAAAATAAAAAACCGAATCTTTAGAGGCCGCAAAATGCTAAAAGGCCTTCTAGTGGAAGGGGAGACAACATGAACTGCGAATTAGCCGAAATTCTAGTAATGAAGCACATGGAGCAAACAATTTTACCAGGCGAAAAAGAAGTACTGCATACCCACATGACCGAGTGCGACAGCTGCCGCGAATACTATCTAGCCTTCGACGAGGTGCTGGAGTATGCCGCAAACGAAAACACATTGTGGATTGAAACACCGGCAAACTTTACCGCAAATGTTATGGGTGAGATTAAAAAAGCTCAACCAGCACTTGAAAATGAAAAAGTGCGCAGCTCAATCGGGCTGCATATTCTATGGGGTGCAAGCGCGATACTGCTTGGCGTGGCATTATTCTTTATGTATAACCCCGCATATTTTACAAACCTAACAGAGCTTTTCCCGACACTGGCTAATATTTCTGCCTGGGTGGCAAGGGTTTGGGCTGCCATCGCCCGCACAATGGACAGCATCTTGCAAAGCCAGCAAACAATCGAAACGAGCATTGGCGTTACTGCACTGGCAATGGTGTTGGTAATGGCAATCTTGCTGGTAGTACTACACCGCAGCGAAAAGGTGACACATTGATTATACTAGGCATAGAAACAAGTTGTGATGAAACCAGTGCCGCCGTGGTGCAAGACGGGCGGCGTGTTTTATCAAATATAATCGCGTCGCAGGTAGACGTGCACGCGCCATTTGGCGGCGTTGTGCCAGAGCTTGCGGCGCGTAAGCATATCGAGAGCATCGGTTTTATAGTAGATGAAGCACTGCGCGAGGCGGGTTTAACGGCAGACGAAGTAGACGCTTTTGCCGTGGCCAACGGGCCTGGTCTTGCAGGTGCGCTACTTGTGGGGCTTAACTACGCGAAAGGCTTAGCCTACGCGAAAAGCAAAACGCTAGTTGGTGTGCACCATATCGAGGCTCATGTTTGCGCAAATTTTTTGGGAATAGATGAAGGCGAGCTGCGGCCGCCTTTTTTGGCGTTGGTAGTAAGCGGCGGGCATACATCTATTTTGGCGGTGGAAGATTACGATACATATCGCATAGTAGGCGCAACGCGAGACGACGCGGCTGGCGAAGCCTTTGACAAAACCGCGCGAGTACTGGGCTTGCCATACCCCGGCGGCCCACAAATAGACAGGCTTGCAAAAATTGGTGACGAAAATGCTGTATCATTCACTCGTGCACGCATAGAAGGGTTAGACTTTAGCTTTAGTGGCGTGAAAACAGCAGTACTACAACTGCGCGCGAAGAACCCGGACATGAAAGTGGAGGACATTGCCGCGTCATTCCAAAAAGCGGTGGTGGATGTGTTGGTGGATAAAACCGTGGCGGCCTGCTTGCAAGAAGGTTTTGATACGGTTTTGTTAGCCGGAGGTGTTGCGTGCAACAATGGATTACGTGCCGCAATGGAAATTGAATGCAAAAAAAATAAGCTGCGGTTATATAAACCGCAACCTATTTACTGTACAGATAACGCCGCCATGATAGCGTGCAGGGGTTTTTACAAATTGCAAAACGGCCACGCCGATGGCTGGAATTTGAACGCATTCCCTGGACGTATGGTTTAAGAACGTGACTTTATTATTACATCAACATCATCTCGTGTAAATGTATGCAAATACTGCTCCATGTCCGGGCTTATCCATAATTCAATCAAATTGGGTAGTGCCGCTTCATCATTTAATAACGAAAAATCCTGCACGCCTGTGTTAGCTATAAACAATGCCCTAAGCATAGGGATATTTTGTACGCCGTCCAAGCTGATAAATCTAGGGCAATTCATTATTTCTAACGTGTTCAGCCTAGAAAGATCTCCCAGTTCACGCACACTTGTAATGCCAATATCCTGCCATCTCACAAAAAATCCGTATAGATTTTTCATATTCTCGATGGCGGAAAAATCTGTCACAAGGCTATCGCGCAGGCGAAACCTTTCTAGGCTAGCAAGCTGCGTCAGGGGCGAGATATCAGAGACATTGGTTCTATACAAATAGATGCAGGAAAGTTGTAAATTGTATACAAGAGGCGATAAATCATAAACTGGCTGCCGCCCTAAATACAAAGATTGTAGATTTGGCATAAATCTGAAATCTTCAAGGCTATGAATATTGCCGTATTGCAGTTCATATTCGTAATCTGCATAAATTATGCATGCTGGAAACATACTGAAAATGCGTATTTCCGTTACGGCTTCAAGTGTTTCGTAGGTTATTGGCTCATCTTCGCCAATGTTTAGTGCGCGGCGCACAGCAGCTTCTATTAGTGGCTCGTTAAATACATATATATCCAAACTGGCTTCTGTATACGTAAAATGGGCGTAAAGTGTATATGTTACCGCAAACATTAGCACCATAACCAACATTGCCGCAAAACGCAGCATCTTTTTCATTGTTCGCATCTTATGCCAGATAAGGGCTTTTTTTAATGCGTCCGCATTTTGGTAACGGCTGTTTGGGGCAAGTTCTGTGCATTTCTTTGTTATTTTCCCCCACCCACTAGGGATGGTCACGGTGTTTTTTGTGCCACCAGTAAGCAAATATCTTAACAAAATACCAAGAGAATAAACGTCTGTGCGGGTATCTGTTTGGGCAAAGCCAAACTGTTCTGGCGGGGCAAATTCCTGTGTTGCAAAAACGGTGGTGTCATTACTAGAGTTCGCGTTGTATTTTCTGGAAATGCCAAAGTCTATCAAGGTAACATGCTTGCTTTCCGGGTTAATAATAACATTTGATGGTTTAATGTCTCGGTGAATAATGGGTATAGGCTGCGAGTGCAAAACGCCCACAATATCGCAAAGTTCAACTAATACATCAATGGCAGTGGCCTCATCTAAAACACCGCGTTCGGTTACATATTCTTCCAGAGAAACCCCGTCTACATACTCACGCAAAGAAAATGAAATTTGGCCATATACAATTTTTTGCTCAAACCTTGGTAACCCTCTGTGCACCAGCCCATTTAGCAATTCAGACTCCGAAGAGTCATCATTAGAATAGCGGAAACTTTTTAGTACATATCTTTTGCCTCCAATTTTTTCGGACAAAAGAAAAGTCTCGCCCAGCTCGTTTCGGGCAAGAAGTTCCAACAAATTGAAGCGGCCGAATATTTTTTGTGGCAGGTCTGGCTCTTCAAAATTTTCCAAAACCATGCTTGTTAGCGAATTATTCATAGCGGCCCTCTTTGTCTATATCCGGAAGGTCTAGTTGATTTAATGTGTCCTGTACCATGCTAATAGGTAATTTGTGCTGTAGTGCTTTTATAATCACGGCATCGCGCATTACTTTGGGGTAAAGGGCGTTTTTTTTGGCTGCCCTTAACAGTTCTTGGGTTTCCTTGTAATCCATTTTGCAGCCAAAGGCAAGTAACAGAACTTTATCCCGAGACGGTTTTTTTCGCCCGCTGAATATGTGGTGTCCATAGGTTCTGTCTATGCCGGCATTTAGGATGGCTTGCGCGTTACTTAGCCCCTTTTTTTTACATTGTTCTGTTATGTAAATGTGAAAAGGGGTGTCTGTCATGTGGTGGTTGTAGCGTTTGATAAACCGCTGAACGCTGGTGGTATTTAGCAGCCGTTCTAAAAATTCAGTGGTTCTTATTGATTCTTCTGCCATTTTTGACACGCCCCTTTTGTGTAAATTAAGTCATTATTTCGGTTTTTTGTGGGTTTGTCAACAATTTTTTTTTAATTTGTGTTCTGGTAGCGCACCACATAATATTACAACTATGTGATAATTAGCAATAAGGGAGTGTGTTTTATGAAAAAATATGTATTGGGATTATTTTTATGCTTAGTTGGGCTGCTCGGTTATATCAGCATCTTTACGACGAATGTAGTATATGAAAGGCAATTTGGCAATCCAATATTTCGCCCCATTCAAATGGAGAATTATGAGGTTCTGTTTTTAGTAAACTATGACTTTAACACCCGCAAGATGTGTGATGATGTACGCATTACTATAAATGATCGTGCTGGTGTATGGAATATATATAACTATAATCGAAGAACAAGTGAAATAACAACAACTCAAATAACAGCCTCTACCGATTTTGAGGTAAAAGGGGCATTTAGTATAATTTATGATATGTATTTAAGGGAAGAAATAGCGGCATCGGAAGCTAGACGAACGCGTGAGATTATTATCAATCTGGTTTCTAGTGGGGTTACTGGGTCATTACTTTTACTTTCTGGAATTGCGGTATTGGTAATCAGTCCTAAAACAATGAACAAGATAAGCCCTAAGAAACGTAAATTAGCTGTTGTATTCGCGGCTATACCACTTACAGCCATGTTTGGGCTTGACCGCTTTTATCGGGGTTATATATGGTTGGGATTTGTGAAATTGTTCGTTATCAGTATGTTTTCTTTAACTACGTATCTGAATACCATGTACTATTTCGCTGTGAGAAATGAGTTATTACTTCAAGCAATTTATGCAGCCGTTTGGCTTTGGTATATTGGTGACATAGTAAGCGCGGCATTAAAATCCTCAACAGATGAAAAAGGGCGGGTCTTAGCTGGGAAGTATCTTGAGTAATAATTTGAGTTATCTTGTTTGTGGATGCAGCAATTTTGTCGATTGACAGAGATATGTACGAGACAAAAGGAGATGTGCATTATGATTTTTGGATGGAAAAGCTATGGCACTGAAGGATTTGCTGAATGTGTGGCAACAGTAGTATCAATGATGGGTTCAATAGCTATCACTATCGGAGTCCTAATTTTAGGTGGTCTTGTTGGGTCGATTCCTTCATATTTTGAATTGCCTCAAATTGTACGGATCATGGGATGGGGGCTTGGTATTGTTGTCGGTGTTGCGGCTTACTTGTTTTTTATGTTTTTGCTAAATATCGTCACCGAATTTATTTATCGTAAACTTCCATAGTCAAGGGCACTGTCAGTAGAAAATATTATTTTAAAAGGAGTATGTATATGAATGATTTTGCATATGGTCTGTTTGGAATTATCATACTTAGTTTTGTAATTTTTGCAGTTGGTGCAGTCATTACAAACTTTAAGCGTAAAAGACTACAATGGTTGCATAACAAGGCGAGGACTTTAGAATCTCCTGCAAGCATTACCTTCAGTCGCTCAAATGATGACGGGGAGCAAAAAGGGTATCCCACAGTACTTCTTGATGGTGCATCGTATACAATCAAAAATTTAGTTACGTATATATCCATAAACGGTTTAGCTGTCGCATCACTTAAACCAGGTGACACCACTAATATTGAGCATACGAAGGAAATGTGTATTATTACGGCATCTTTTGTTAACCCCGCTGACAATCATATAGTAGGAACAAAATTCCGAAAGCAATCCCTAACATTAACTGATGGCGAAAAAATTTGCGTCCAATTTGAAAGCACATATATGAGAGTAGTTAAAGATAACTAGAAAATTGCTAACTTAAGCAAGACACAGTGATAATTCGGCATCCTGAGATTTACATAGGATTGCGGATAGAATGTAGAGGATGGTAAACATGGAGCAAACACCAGATGTAAAATTGACACACAACGACCACTCAACCAAACCCCTCCGTGCCGTGTGGGTTTTTGTCGCAATTTGGTTAGGTATGTTATTCACTGTTTTTTTTACCGAAATTCTTATCTTGGCACAAGGGGATATCCAAGAGCAATTCCAAGTTTCCAGACAATTTTTGCAAATGTATGCCTATATGTATGAAATATACAGGCTTTTGCTATTGGCACTTATTGGCTGCACCATTTATATACTGGCAGCAAAGTTGCATATTGCGTTCAAGATTATAGCACCGTGGCTGGTTTTTGTTGCGCTTGTAATGTACAACATCATGCAATTTGGATACCGTATGTTTACCACCAGAATGATTCCTTTCGATTTCGTCACTGTGATGCAGCGTATGCGTGGTACTAGTACTATATTTGACTCTGTACTGCTTTTTAATTTGATAAGTGCTATAGTAATGATTGGATTAGGGGTTGGTATAATCAAAATCATCAAGGTGTCCGAGGGCAAAAAAATTGCAATTTCTGCCGCTTGTGTTGCAGTTGTGGCGTATGCTGCAAGTTTTTTTGGCAGGTTTATGCCACACTTTGTAGGTCATGCTGCGCGTGGTGGCATACGAGCAGAATGGACATGGTTTGGCCACAGAGCACATCCGATACTTGCGCTGGAGATTACTCTGCCAATGGCAGCACGTATCAATCTTCTTTTGTCGTACTTCGCGCTGGCGAGCCTTTTATTTTGCTCGGTTTTGTTTGTACACTCTATTTGCAACGCAAAGAGCAAAAAATTGGTCGTGGGCAGGGGAGCCGCTATATGGCTTACACTTGTCATCGTTATGAATATCGTCGTAAGCATTGTAGCTATGCTTAGTGGGTGGTCTGCCCTGGCATCGGTTTTTCTAACAGTTTTGATGCTGGTTGGTATTGTCATTATGTTTACTGGCAGGCGAGTTGGTTGGTATGTGTATTTATCCGGCGTTGGGCTTGCGCTTGTGTTTAGCATTACCTCGGTTGTGCTTGTGCAGAATGTTCGCGCCCCTTTTCAAGAGTACTTACTGTCTTTAATCTTTGTGATAAATCCAATTATCACATGGGTGCTTTTGCGCAAAAAATGGGGATTGGAACAATCGGAAGAGATTCTGGGTCAGAACATCTAAACAACAAGGAGGATTCCAATGCGCCCATGTATGAAGTGCGGCAAGCAAACCAGCAACGCCTATATTGTCTATTCCGGGAAGCGCATATACATCAATGCGAATGTATCAGGCACGTCCAGTGAAACCACAATGAAGGAGACGCTAGCAGATACAAAAAAGCATGAGAGGTTTATGTGTACTCGTTGCGCATTGAACAGTACGATATATGCTGTGGCGATTCCTATGCTCTTTTTTGCCGCACCAATAGTGCCGTTCGTTGTCATGTTTATCACTAGTTTCGGAACGGCGGATGACTTTGTGGCACATATTTCGACCTTTATTGGTGCAACACTTCTTTGTTGTACTATAAGCGGGGTGGCAACATGTTTTTTCGTGAAATATCAACGAATGTCTAAAGAGGACGTCTATCACCAAGAAGGCGAAATTACGGTAGCGGGGCTACTGGCGGCGCACGATACAGAGCGATTATATTACAGGCCAATGAATTATTTTGAGATTTTCCCAGAAAAAAAAGATAATGATGATACACCGTTAGAGTAATTAGTACTACACAAAAACAGAGTTTACTCTAAGCAACTAATGCAAACCGTGGAGGTTTTCCGCGATTTGCTATTGGAGCGTGAGAGTAAACTCTGTTTTTGGGCTTGCGCGATAACGCGTCACACTTTCTTCTTATTAAAAGCCGACGGCACTAGCCGGTAGGCTTCTTTTTTATCCATTTTTGTTACATATCTGGTGGCTATACGCGCGTTGCAGTTTGGGCAAAATATCGCGCCGTGGTATTCGCCAAAATCTAGCACCCCGTCGATAATTCTATCGTTGTACATTTTTACAAAGTTTGTCTCGCCTACCTTTTGGTAGTTGGCGATAAATGTTTTGCACGCGGCGCAGGAGACAGCCAGTACATGGCTGCCGCGCACTTTTTTGCAATTCGGGTTGGGTATTTTACTTAGCATCTGTGATTGCATTTATGTCACGCCTTCTGTAGCAGAGCAGCCCGACGGCTGTAATTGCGATTGCAATTGCCGTAAGTGCGGCCATTGTTAGCCAATTTATTTCGTCCATTGGCAGTTGAGGCACCCAGCCGTATGGCGTAAAACGTGCTAGCCACTCTGTTTGCGGCATCATTCTGCCGAACATCATTATCACAAATGAGAACCCGAAGTATGCCCATATCAAACCTGCGCGGCGTGGGAAGCGACCTACCAGCAGCACGGTTAATCCGCCCATTATCCACATGGCTGGCACATATACCAGTGCGGATTTCAGCAGGAAGCTAAGGGGCAAGTCGGCTGGGTTATCCAGCGCAGATTGCGCCAGGGAGAACAAGCCCAGTGCTTGCGCCGTTGGTATCAAAATGGCGGATACAAAGGCAATTGCTACCAAACCACTAAGGTACGTTATCTTGCAAACAGGCGTGGCAAAAAGCATTTCTGCTCTCGTGCTTTTTTCTTCGGACTTTGCCTTTGATATGAATAAAATTACAGGCACGGTGGCTATCATTGCCATAAAAAATCCTGTCACATTAGCAAAAAGTTGTACAATGCTAAGCCCTGCGTGGGCAAGCACGGCATTCATCTGCTCGGCAATTTCTTGGGTGGTTGCGCCCTCAATGTCCATTTGCTCTAGTAGCCCTGTGGGACCCAGCATCATATCGCGATAGAAGTCGTTACCCGCCACAAAATTTTCAATATCTTGCAGCACTACGGAGTACGATAGACCCATTACAAATAGCACTACTATCCAAGCGATTACCGCCACGCGAGTTAGACGAAAATTCAACCCAAACGCGCTTTTCAACAGCCAGCCGCCATGTGCGCGACCTGGGCGTGATGGAATCATCCCCTGGTCTATATCACGTATTCCGCAAGTCCAATACGCAAACGCTGTGGTTATGCCGCCCATTCCCAGTATCAAAAACAGCGGCCACCACACATTATTTACATAAGGCCAAGTGCGGGACATCATTCCCAGCGGGCTAAAGAATGCCAGAAAACCCATGTCGCTGGGGCTCATATCCGCACCGGCACGAATGAAGTAAAACAACCCCATTGCGATAAACGAATACGAAAGCGCGCTGCGTGAATTTGCGGATATTTGGCTAAACAGTGCGGCCACAGCGGCAAATACCAAGCCGATTGCGCCCATTGATATGCCCCAAATTGCCGCGGCCTGGAAGCCCATTGGGTCGCCAATCATTGCCATGCCAAGCCACATTGTTAGCGTAAACAGCACGCTGGCAGCCACATTTACCACCACTGCTGTAAGCATTGCGGCGTGTACTGTTGCCAAGCGGCCGCATGGTAGGCTGCGAAGTACTTCGTAGCGGCCTAGCTCTTCGTCCGCGCGGGTGTGGCGCACTACAAGGAAAATATTCATTATTCCCATGGTTATGCCCATGAAAACGAACATCATTAGCGTGTATAGTGCCCCCATAGTTGCCACATCCGTGCTATATAACGGGCCGACCATTGCCAGCAGCGCAGGGTTTTCCAGCATGGCAATAAACTCGGCGATACTTTCCGCGTCCGGCATTAGCGACAGCCCCATTAGAAGCAGAATGCCAAGGTTTAGCCCTACCATTGTAACAATCCATGCCGTGGATATGATTTTCTCGCGCCCCAGCATAAATTTCGTAAGTTTTAGAGAATTATAGAACATTTGCGGCCTCCTTACTTCTTATAGTGCTGCATGAACAAATCTTCCAGTGATGGTGGTGCGGACTCTAGCTTTTGGATGCCAAATTGCTGCAAATGCGCGATTACTGCGCCCATATGCTCGGTGTCTACATGGAACGCTATTTTTTCCGCTTCTTTTACTATGTCGAAAACGCCTGGCAGGTTGTCAAGCCCTTCGATTGCGCGCTCGGTATTTACCTTCATTATATAGCGGGTTAGGTGGCGCAGTTCGGCCAATGTGCCAACTTGCACTACTTCGCCGTCGCGTATTATGCCAACGCGGTCGCAAAGCCGCTCTACTTCCGACATTATATGGCTGGAAAGGAACACTCCTTTGCCTTTATTCTTTTGCTCTAACACGCACTCTTGGAAAACTTGCTCCATCAGTGGGTCTAGGCCACTTGTTGGCTCGTCTAAAATGTACAGATCGGCATCTGACGCGAACGCGGCGATGAGCGCGACTTTTTGGCGGTTGCCCTTGGAATATGTGCGACATTTTTTTGTCGGGTCTAAGTTGAAATCCTTTACCAGACGCTCACGCAGTGCTTTGTCGTGGTGGCCGCGCAGGTTTACGAACAGGTCGATAACTTCGCCGCCCGTTAGGTTTGGCCACAGGTTAACATCACCCGGTACATATGCGATTTTTTTATGAATTTCTACCGCGTCTTTCCAAGCGTCACGGCCGAACACTTTTGCTGTGCCTTCTGTAGCTTGCAAAATACCCAGCAACACACGAATTGTAGTACTTTTGCCCGCTCCGTTAGGGCCAATGTACGCAAAAACTTCGCCTTCTGCAATTTTCAGGTTAACGCCTTTAAGTGCGTTAAACTTACCGAATTTTTTTGTTACGTTTGATAACTCTACGCTGTAGTTCATTTTGTTATCCTCCTTTTTATTTTTGGGGACTCCGTCCCCAAGCCCCTGCAAGTTTTTGAAAAAACTTGACTAAAACTTTATTTTTGAAACGCGCTACCTGCGCGTTTCTGGATTTGCACTGTGTATGACTGGTGTATGATGTAAGTATGAGGGTGAAACCCCTCAAGGTTTATAGAAACACTTCCGCAAAGTACCCAGTATCACTTCAAATTCATCTAGGAACATGTCGTACTGCTCTCTAGCCGTCTGGCCTAACTCTGACTCTCCTGCTATTTGCAATTTCGACTGGCCGTAGCCTTGCAGTGTCCAGGTTATAATATCCATGGCAACTTTTGGGTCGATATCTTCGCGGAACAGGCTATGGTCTACACCTGCGTACACTTGCGCCATCATTTTGGCCTGTTCTGCATTAAACCTTGCTAGGTTTGCTGCGGTATTTTCGTTTTTTGCTGTAGCGTCTATAAATGCCGCCACCATAAAGTCGAATATTACCGGGTATTTTGCCGACACATCTCGCTTTAGCAACGATAGCTGCCATACACTTTCCAATATATCGGGCTGGATGTGGTTTATCAGGTCGATATATTCCTGCTGCATTATGGCAATTGCGTGGTCGATTAAAAAATTGTAAAGCTGCTCTTTTGTGCCGAAGTAGTGGAATAGTATCCCTTTTGAAATGCCTGCCTCGCGCACAATGTTGTCTGTGCTGGCTTTTTTGTAGCCTACTAAAAATTCTTTCATTGCAGCATTTATTATCCGCTCGCGTTTTTCTTTTGGTTGGGAAAGGAATTTTTCCAAATTATCACCTCCTATGGCGTTTACAATTAAACGCCTGCGTCTTTTGACTGACTGCTTGAGTCAATTATAATATCATTGACCATTAAAGTCAATAGGCGTTTGCAAATATTTTCAGATGGTCAATTTACGCCCGATTTCAATGCCCTGTAGGGTACGCCGCAGAAAATTTCAACTGGAATCTAAGCGGCTAAAAGCCGCGCATTTCGTGCGGTCAAATTTCAACTGGTAACCAAATCCAACCAGTTGAAATTTGCACAACACTCACATAAGCCTGTCATTCCTGGCTCACGTCATTCTAATTTAGCGAACAAAGTTCGATTTTATGCGAAAAATGATATTATTTCTCACAGAGAACGCGGAGATCACAGAGAAAAGAGCAAA